>Ga0207031_10303_pt1 | contig 12546 bp, 9 predicted proteins | sample Alteio_BWMinCont_37_FD_153278 | JGI IMG/M metagenome (GOLD analysis project Ga0207031, IMG submission 153278) | Enriched cells from forest soil in Barre Woods Harvard Forest LTER site, Petersham, Massachusetts, United States -... | ecosystem: Environmental > Terrestrial > Soil > Temperate forest >... | reverse complement strand
AATTTTGAGAGCAATTATGCTGCGAAGCGACTTTTCAGTTCTCGCGAGAATTGTTCTCAAGAAGGATTGAAAAAAGTCAGCCCTGATTGCTCAAAGTCGTTACCGGCGGCAATCTTGTCACGACAATTCTGTTAGGAATCCCGTCACGCAAAGACCAAGTGCTTCAAGGGTGTAGCCACCTTCCTGGACGACAATCATGGGAAGATTGAGTGCCCGAAGCTGTAGTCCCATCTCGCGGAAATAGCCCGTGGGTAGTTTGAAGCCGCCAATTGGATCAGTCTCGTGCGTGTCGGCTCCGAATGCCAACACAAGGAAAGCGGGCTGGAACCGGGTAATTGCTTCGAGGGCCATCGCCAATGCCGGTCGATATTCCTTGGGACCCGTGCCGGGTGGCAGTGTGAAGTTCAAATTACAGCCGACGCCTGGTCCAGTGCCCGTTTCATCCGAGTAACCGGAGAAAAAAGGATAAAGCCCGCTTGGGTCGCCGTGAATCGAAACGGTGAACACGTCAGAGCGGTCAAAAAAAATGTGTTGCGTGCCGTTACCGTGGTGCACATCCACATCCAGGATGGCAACCTTCCCAAGTCTGGTCAATCGCTCCGCGACAATTGCACAGTTGTTGAAGTAACAGTACCCGCCACATCGGTCTCGTTCGGCGTGGTGTCCAGGTGGGCGCGTCAGGACGTAAACGCGTTGTTCCATTCCCGTGGCCACCAGATCCGCGGCCCTGAGAGCCGCGGCTGCCCCTCCCAACGCCGCGGGGAAGGTCCCACCGAGTATCGGGGTGTAAGTATCGAAACAGAACTGACCGCGCAACCCCCGGTTTCCGGCCGCTCGCGGGCGTGGGCCATAAGGAAAGACGGTGGGCCACTGCACTTTGGGTGTGTTGCCGCGCGCTCGTCGCAGTTCGGCACTGGTCTCGCGGAGATAGGCGATGTAGGCAGGGTCGTGTACTGTTGTGAGGGTCTCATCCGCTATCGCTGGAGGCTCTTCAAAGGTAAATCCTCCCGCTGTCTCCAGCGCTGTGCGGATCGCGGTCATTCGCGTGGGCGATTCGTAGCAAGGTATGACAACCCCGTTCTCGACTTCACAGGGCGGGATGTGTAACTCTTGCTTGGGATTCTGGATCACACGCATGATATAGAGTGTAGCAATAGCTCGGTTCGGCGTCGCGGATCGAATCACCTCGTACAATATCATTCTCCCGAACTGTGAGGATGCTATGCCGCGAATCCTGATAGCAGACGACAATGCGCCCAATGCCGATCTTTTGGAAGCTCATCTGGACGGGACTGGGTATGAAACAAAAGTGGTCTTCAACGGTGAAGACACTCTTACTGCTGCTCGGACCTGGAAGCCAGCGCTGATCCTGCTCGACATCATGATGCCGAAATTGAGCGGGTTCGAAGTGTGTCGCCGGCTCCGCGCTGATCCTGCCACGCGCGATATCGCGGTGCTGATGGTGACTGCGCTCGATCAGGCCACGGATGTCGAAACAGCCGTCGAAGCCGGCACCGACGATTTCATTACCAAGCCCATCAACAAAACCGAATTGTTACTGCGGGTCAAGGCACTGCTTGAAAGCCGATCGCAGCCCAATGACCTGGAACGGACTATCGCCTACATCGGCCGAGTCCAGCAAGGGCTTTGATTGAATTGCATCAGTGTTCGCCTCAGTCCCAGCAGAGTCTTTCCACAATTCACAATGTGAGATTGGGTGGCCGGGGCAGAGGCTTTGCGATGCCCCAGTCTCTCTGTGAGATGTGTAGCACCGGGGCGTCGAGGACTCCGCCCGGGCGTCGAGGACTCCGCCCCGGCCTCCCGGAATAAAACACGGAACAGCCACTCTCCCCGCAGGAGAGGGCGCGAATAAGCGTTCATAAGACTATGTCCATTCCAAAAGTCGTTTTGAAGCCAAAGCGGGCCCAGCCGTTTTTCGGACGGCATCCGTGGGTCTATGCCGGGGCTATTGATCGGGTTGACGGTCAACCCAGCGATGGCGATGAAGTCGATCTCGTCTCCAGTGCGAATAACTTCGTGGCGCGGGGATTGTTCAATAGCCAGAGCAAGATCCAGGTACGTCTCTACTCTTGGGAGCAGGGTGTCGAACTCAACCGGCCCTTCTTCCACGACAGACTCGAGCGGGCGCTATCGCTCCGTCACCACATCTTGAAGCTCAATGCTCCGGAAGCCGGCTATCGGGTGGCGTTCAGCGAATCCGACTTTTTATCCGGTCTAGTGGTCGATCGATATGGCGACTGGTTGTCCGTTCAATTCACAGCGTTAGGACTGGCGCGGCGAAGCGATGCCATACTAGACGCACTTCGCGAGTTGCTGAATCCTCGCGGGATTTACCTTCGCACGGAGAAGGGGATTGGGAAGCTCGAAGGCGTCGAACTTCATGACGGGCCATTATGGGGCGAGCCGCCGCCGCCCGAGCTGACGATCGTCGAAAATGATTTGCGTGTATTCGTCAATCTCGCGGAAGGTCAAAAGACTGGCTATTACCTCGATCAACGGGACAATCGCCTGGCTGTGGCGAAGCTCTCCTCTGGAAAGCGTATTCTCGATGCGTTCTGCTACTCCGGAGGATTTGGGCTCTCCGCCGCCAAAGCGGGTGCCGCGGAAGTGTTGGGAATCGATGCGTCCGAGCTGGCCCTGGAGTTGGCCCGCCGGAATACCACGGTCAACGCACTGAGTAACGTCAGTTTTCAATGTGCCGATGTCTTTCGATACATGGCCGAGCTTGCCGCTGCCGGACGGCAATTTGATGTTGTGGTGCTCGATCCACCCAAGTTTGCCCGCAACCGGGCGGCAGTGCCCGAAGCACTCAAGGGCTACCGGCGTTTGCACCAGCTTGCCTTGAAATTACTTGCCAAGGATGGACTGTTGGTGACCTGCTGTTGCACCGGATTAATCGCGATTCAAGATATTGAAGATCTAATCGCTCAGGTGGCAGTCGAGAGCCGGAGGGATGTGCAAATTCTGGATCGCCGCGGACCTGCCGCGGACCACCCAGTCGCGGTAACTTGCCCGCAATCGGGCTATCTGAAATGCATCATCAGTAGAGTTCTTTAGAAGTGGAGAGTGAGACAACCCCCGTTGTTTTCACTCTCAAGTGGCCAAGTGCATTTATTGAGCCTTCAATGGTGGTTTCTTGGGATCGCCGCCCGGGTGTCCTGGGTCGGATTTGAGGATGAACTGAATCGCATCGTCGACAAAACGCTTGAATTGATCCTCCGGATGATGGTTCTGGAGGATGTCGTCTCTTAGTTTCTCGTCCAAGCCCTTCAACCAGCGCTGTGTCTCGGGATTGTTGTACCATTTCTGATAGTCGTCACCCTTCAGCCGCTTTGCCTTCACGCGAAGTAACTCGGCAGATAGGTCTTTCAGTACAGGCACTTCCGATTGAGCCTTCACTCCCATTGAAGCCAGAGTCAAACACGCCTGTTGAAGTAACGCGATCTTGGATTGGTTGGGATCTTTAAGATTGGTTTGATCCTGGATAATTGCCACAACGACTGGACGTCCCTTCTCGGCCTTCTCTCCCAGCATCGCAAGCGCTTTGAGGGCGGCAACTCGCATTTCAGGTTCTTCGGTAGGGTCCTCTATTACTTTTCTAATCGGTTCCAGGGCTTGTTCACCCATTGTACCCAGAGTGAGCAAAGCAGCTTCACGGAGAACAGGTTTTGCTTTGGAGAACAGAATGTTTACGACGGGTTGAATTTTTTCCACGTTATAAGGACTAAGTAATCGGAGTGCGAACAGGGTGTGATATTTCACGGTGTCATCAGCATCGCTCAAATGAGCGGCGATTGCGTTCAGTTGATCCTTAATATCATCGGGACCACCAAACCGGACTATCACAAGTCGGCACCACAATTCAGCTTGTTTGTTGGTTTCGGCGGTTTTCGTGCCAGTGACACGCGCTTTAATATGTCCAACGATTTCCTTGGCCGCTTTTTCATCAATATTGGATGCTTCGTCTTTTTTGTTGGTTTTTGCAGCTTCGTATGGAGGTCCCAGGATGAATAGCGATTGAAGAGCTTCCAAGCGGACCGGCAGGGCCGGATCTCTCACCATTGCGTTCATTGTGTTCGAGAGTGCCTTGAGCACGGCGAAATTCGGACCGTCTGTTTCCGTGGCTGCGATGCGGCCAAGCGTTTGTGCAGCAGTCCTGCGAACTTCGAATGAGGAGTCTTTGATAACCAGCTCGCTTGTTGCCAATTCGCGTGCGACACTGTGAGCTTTGTGACCGAATTTCGAGATTGCCTGGAGAGTATGCAATTTATTTACGCTCCCTTTATCTCCGTTGGCGTAAGGCATGAGCGCTGTCAGTGTGTCCTTGAGGTCGACCGGATCTTCTATTCCAATCGACCCGAGCAGGTCGATGACAACAAGACGAACTCCGTTATCGGGTTCGCCCGCAATCCTTCGCCAGAGAGGCTTGACACAACTCTTCCGCACATCCGCGGGATTGAAGCTCGGTATCACCTGGAGGGCTTGTTCCCGCATGGCGGCGTCCGGATCGTTGATTGCGATTTTCAGCCAATCTGACAGCTTCTTGTCACCAATCGTGTCCGGCCATTTGGGTTCCTTGGAAATCTCCTTGTCCTTTGCAGGCTCCTTGGCAACAGGTTGACTGGTCGCTGTTGCCGTGAGGAGAGCGGAGAGAAGGATAGCAGAGAGGTTTCGAATAAACATTGATGAGTCCTCGGATTTCTCTTCCTCAATTCTTGTCTAACACACAACATACCCATCCCGTTGGCGACGCTGCAACGGTATGTATCGTTTGCTTCAGACCATTTTTATTCAACGACACTTCGAATCGGAATGCCCAGGCACCAGTAGGACATTATTCGGATAGCTCCCAATTCACCGATTGGAGATCATAGTCATCCAAAAGATTTCGTTCCGTGTTGGTACTCATGGATACCTGGAATCATAACGCTTCTGTCAGGTCCCCACAATTTGCTTCATGAATTTCAAGAAGTTCGCACGATTGTCCAAACCAGAAGAGCAAAAACACCTGGTATAGTTTGCTGAACCCTGGTCGAGGTTGGTAAATCACGAAGCATTAGTAGATCAAAGGCAATCCACCACCTCACTCAGCACGTATAACAACTCACCTGAACACTTATTCCTTCTCGGACTTTGCCATGCGCTGGCCGGTTGTTCGTTTAATTGCCGGGAGAGAGCTCAGGGACCAACTGCGGGATCGTCGAACGATTTTTCTCATTCTTGGTCTTCCCGTGCTGATGTACCCGCTGTTTGTCGGTGTCGGCGTCCTGTTTGTTGCCGCACTCAAGGAAAAGAAGTTGGTGGTTGGCGTGGTGGGATCCGAATATCTTCCACAACCAAAGGCGGATCCCTCTCCCGCGGTATCGGCCGCGGCAGGTGTCCCCATCGGCTATGCGTATTCCAAAAGCAGGGATTACCCTCCACTGATTGTCGATGGAAAGTTCGTGCCGCAGTATCTGACCGACGACCCCGAGGGTGTCAGCTTGCTCATCAAACCGATGGAGACCGCCGATGAGAGTGTTCTGACTAAACGCCAGGCAGATGCCTTGCTCGTCATCGAACCCGATTTCTTGAGCAAGCTGGAGCGGGACGAGCACCCAACCGTGCACGTTCTCGAGCGTGAAGGAGAGGAGAATTCGAAGCTGGCGGTACGCAGGCTTGTGATGATTTTGAGGAAATGGGCCGATAGCCTGAAGCAGGCGCGCTTCGCCCGCGCGGGTCTTCCCTTCAATTTCGACAGCCCCATTGAGATCAAGGACCCCATCTCCGATAAGCCGCTCGCAAAAAAAGTGCTCGATGAACTCCGGGATGGATTGGTGAAAGTGATTCCATTCCTGCTCATGATGTGGATGCTCACCGGGGCGATTTATCCAGCCATCGACATGACCGCCGGAGAAAAAGAGCGCGGGACCATGGAAACGCTGTTGATCAGCCCGGCGGAACGGGTCGAAATTGTGTTTGGAAAGTTTTCCGCGGTGGTGACGATGGCATTTGGGACTGCGCTTTGGAACGTGTTGCTGATGCTCGTCGCGGTGGTCATCGCTCCCCTTCTCGCGCCGTCGATCGGGGGGCGATCATTGCTTTCCTATGCCGGCCTTGGCAGTTGCGTCCTTGCCTCGCTGCCGCTGGCGATGATGATCGCCGCGTGCGGTCTGACACTGGGCGTGTTCGCCCGCAGCACCAAAGAAGGCAACTACTACATGGTGCCGATGTTCTTTGTTGCACTGCCGCTGTCTTACTTGAGCATGAGCCCCGGTATGGAACTCGATGCCTGGACCAGTTGGATTCCCATCACGAATGCGCTTTTGTTGCAGCAACGTTTGTTGGGCGTGCGTCCGGATGCTTTCCCCTGGCAGCATATCCCCGCCGTGGTGATTTCACTTTCCTTCTGTATCGGTATAGCGCTTTGGACAGCAGTACGGCAATTTCACCGTGAATCGGTGTTGTTCCGTGAAGCGGAAGCAGGCGGACGAAAGTGGTCGCTGTTTGGCTTGGGCAGGCGCACCTGAAGCAAGTGCAAAGTGGCGAATGACACTTGAACCAAAAACAGAAACACGAATGCCGTTCTTTTCCCTACTACACTACCTGTCAACTAGCCACCACCCTTTACCCGACAGCTATTTGACCCGCACGCTGTAGGATGTATAATCGCGCAAGGCGGCTGGATTGCCTCTCTCCAGCCTCCACACCCCGCGGGGGGATCGCCAAGTGCCTCAGCCAGACAAACGACCAGTCCCGCCTTCCTCCGAGAACTCACACCCACCCGGTTCCGTTCTCGGTTTCCTTGCCGACCGAAATCAGCTCGATTTTGAGCTCGAGTTCTTCGGAAAGCTTTTGGTTGTGCTTCCCAACTACGCGGAAGCCTTGCGGGCCCAGGCCTGCAACTTGACGGCCAAGGGACGGCTACAAGAAGGCCTTGCCGTTGACAAACAGTTGGTGATGGCCCGCCCGGCCGATCCAACCGCGCATTACAATCTTGCCTGCCGTTATGCCCTGCTCAAGCAATCGGACATGGCAATCGTAGCGCTCCGCAAGGCAGTCGAACTCGGTTATCGCGACTTTCGTTTCATGGAGAAAGATCGCGATCTCGATTCCATCCGTAAAGATCCCCGTTTCCGGCAATTGGTGCGGGAATATCGTTCCAAAAAGTAATCTTCAAAAGCGTCTGGATTTATAGTGCGAGCCAAGATTCTTTCTGGCCCCACAGTATTTTTGCGCGCATACTGGGGACCGTACCGCCCTCTCTCTCCTACTGCCGGAGCCTGCCGTCATGACTATCTCCCGCCGAAAATTTCTCGAAACCACGGCCGTGTCCGCGCTCACCTTGTCGGCCGCAACCTACACGCGGGCTGCCGAAAAGCCGAACGAGCGCATTCGCATTGCCGTGATGGGAACGCGCAGCCGGGGCAAGGATTTGATCAAGGTCTTCAATGCCCAGGCCAACGTTGAGATCACTCACATCATCGAACCCGATGAAAACATCTGGCCCGATACGATGAAACTGTTCAAAGACCGGCAATCACACCCAAAAACCGAGAAGTACATTCGCAAGGTACTCGAAGACGCTTCTCTCACAGCGCTGGTTGTGGCTGCGCCGGACAACTGGCATGCCTTGGCCACTGTTTGGGCTTGTGAGGCGGAAAAGCATGTCTATTGCGAAAAGCCCTGTTCGCACACGCTGGTTGAAGGCCGCCGCATGGTCCAGGCAGCGCGGAAACACAAGCGCGTGGTTCAAATTGGAACACAGCGGCGAAGTGCTTCAGATGTAGTTGCCGCTCGGGAATACATCCAATCCGGCAAACTCGGAAAAGTGGCATTCGCGCGGGCGTGGATTGCGGGCAATCGTCCCAATATCGGCAAAGCCTCTCCCAGTCCTGTCCCTCAAGGAGTCGATTATTCGCTCTGGCTCGGCCCGGCGGCGGAAACTCCATTCACCAAGAATCGATTCCATTACAACTGGCACTGGTTCTGGGATCTGGGAACCGGCGAACTGGGCAATAACGGGATCCACTATCTCGATGTGGGTCGAAACGTGTTGGGGTTGGATGCACCCACTCGCATTTCATGCTCGGGAGGGAAGTATTACTACGATGATGACCAACAGACCCCCGATACACAAATTGCGTCGTTCGATTTTTCCACTGGAGCAGGGGGAGCCACAGGTTGCACGATCGTTTGGGAACATCGGGTGTGGGAGAGGAAGGGTCCAGAAGACCTGACATCCGGCATTATTTTCCACGGCGATAAGGGTATGCTGATCTTCAAGGGCGATGGCTGGGAAGTGCGTGGCGGCGATGGGACCAAGGAACCGGCGGGTAAGGACATCGTCGGCAACCACGTCCGGAATTTTCTCGATTGCATTCGCGAGAATAAGACTCCAAATGGCGATATCGAGGAAGGGCACAAAAGCACGCGTCTTTGCCACCTTGGAAACATCGCATTCCGCACGGGCCGAACGCTTTACTTTGATGCAACCACCGAGACGTTCAAGGATGACCCGGCGGCAAATAACCTGCTCGGACGGGATTATCGGAAGGGGTTCGAGTTGCCGGTGGTGTAGTTGTGGGGAGGGGTAAATGTTCGAGATTGCTGTTTGCTATAAGTCATATGAGTCCTATGGGACTTATAGCAAACCAGCAAAATCGCTCAGCTATCCCCGGGCGGCAAGATCGGCACTTGGAGTTGAGTACCGACAGGTAAATCACCGCTCGTCGATGCTTTCATCGGGATCTTCAGTGTGAATTTGCTCCCCTTGTCGATCACGCTCTGAACGAGGATATCGCCGCCGTGCTCGCGGAGGATTTTGCGGGAGACCGGTAAGCCGAGACCAGTGCCCCGGCTGCCTTTGGTGCTGATGAATGGTTTAAAGATGTCCTCGATTTGGTCCGCGGAGATACCGCGGCCATTATCCACAACGATCACCTTGGCCCACTCGCCATCCGGCTCCAGGATGGCCTGCACGGCAACTCGTGGATTGGGCCTTCCTTCAACCGCATCGAGAGCATTGCCAACGATGTTCAATACGGCCCGGTGAATCCCCTCCTGGTCGCATGGAACAGCTGATACACCAGTGCCGGGATGCCAGTCGAGCGTCACGTTCAGATCCTTCGCCCGTCCCTGGACGACCCCCAGAACGTCTTCGCACAATTCGTTCAGTTCGGTTGGTTCGATACACGGCTCCCTCTCCTTGGAGTAGGAGAGCATATCGAGTATCAACTGGTCGATTCGCCCCTGGTTCCGCTCGACCAGCTTCCATCCTTTACCGAGCAATTCCCGATCCGATTCCTTGAGGGCGGTGCGGACCATATCGGCGCCGAAACGGACCCCTTGCATGATGTTCTTGACGTGATGGGACATCGCCGCGATGGTCTGGCCGACCGCGGCGAGTCGTTCCGCATTCACGAGTGCCTGGTGATAGCGGCTTTCCTCCACGGCGATGGCCGCTTGGTGGGCGATGGCACTGGCGAGGTGGAGGTGGTCCTCGGTGAACTTTCCGGTTTCCTGGCCGCGGCTGACGAATTGTTTCAGGGTGGCCTGCGAATCGAGGAACAGGACGCCCACGGCTTCCCGGCGGCCTTTCATGGGCACGCAGATCGCTTCGCGGATGTTGTGTTTGTGCAGGCTCTCGATCGAGCGGAAGCGCTCGTCGGCGTGGACGTCCGATACCAACACCCCCTGTCCACCTTTTAGAACGAGATCGACAATTGTTCTGCTAATCGCGAGTTCATCGGCCTTGTTGATTCCCACGCGGTACTGCACGGCCTTCGGGATAAGATTGCCATCCTCATCTTTCAGCATGAAACAGCCGTGGTCGGCATCGACCGACTTCAGCACCAGTTGCATGACCTTGGCGAGCAGTTCTTCGACGTCGAGGATATGACTCACTGCTTCCGCTGTCTCATAGAGGGCCGCAAGACTCGCCAGGCGCGTCTGCAACCAGGCCGTTCCGGCGGCAGCCGGACGCGACAGTATCTGGCTACCCAGATCGGATGCCACCGTGCGGACGATGGCGGAAGGAAAGTTGTTTTCGGCATTCCGCCCGATGAGCTTCACGCGTTCGGTCAACTCATTTCCCGACTCGCTGGATGTTCGTGCCGCCGTGTACATAAGGACGGATTGCCCGATCGAAATGGTATCCCCGCTGCGGAGGGGTGCTTCCTGGATCGGGTGTCCGTTGAGAAGTGTTCCGTTGCCGCTACCGAGGTCGACGAGTTGATAGCCGCCGGGAATGGACCGGAACTCCATATGGCGGCGGGAAACCTGGGTGTCGTGTAGAGCCACGGCGTTCGATGAGTGCCGGCCCACAGTGATGATTGGATCGACGAGATCGAACTGCTTCCCTTCATCTACGCCGCGCATGACGATCAATCGGGGCACAACCGCATCCTCCGGGCGATGTCGATAGAGTACAGCGGATGCGGGGTAAGCGGCAAGAAAAAGACAAGAAAGCAGCCACGGATAAACACAGATGAACACGGATCAGAAAAACAGAAATCATTTTTTCTGAGTTCTCTGATCCGTGTTCATCTGTGTTTATCCGTGGCTGCTTTCTTGTCTTATTTTTGATAGATCGGTAGATAATGCGTTGGCACGCTGAGGATGAGAACTGCAATTGAGGTTTGATAAGCGGGGCCGTAGGCGGCTTCGCGTCGATCGCTGTACCATTCTCCGTTTCGGCCTTGGCTCGTCAGGAGGCGGTCGCGCATCCGCTTGTAGTACTTCTCCCAGACTTCCCCACCAACCTGATTGAGAGCATGGGCTGCGTAGTAGTGGCCATACCAGTAATGCCCGAAGTCATCTCCCGTGCGTTCCATGTACTCGACGGCTTTTTTGATTTCGTCCGCCTCGTATTCGCCGCAGAGCTGGAGGACGCAAACACCGGCGGCGGTGCGGGCATATCCGGAGCCATTCGAGTAAGGTTGATACTTGTAGCCGCCGGTTCGGTTGTCCCGGCAGCGGTTGATGTACTTTATCGAATTGGCCATGGTCGGGTCCGGCACGTGCAAGCCGGCATCCTTGGCGCCGCGAAGGGCCATGACCTGCATGATCGTCACCGAGATGTCGGCACCGGTCGGAGAAGGATCGTAGCGCCAGCCACCTTCGTTATTCTGAGTCTTGATGATGAGGTCGATGGCCTTTTTGACGACCTTCTTGACCTCTTCGTCACCTGTCATCCCGTACACTTGGGTCAGTGCGAGAGTGGCCATGCCGTGACAATACATGTTCCCGCCCTTGGAGCCGACGAGGTAGCCATCGTCCCGAGCGCAACGAAGCAGGTAGTCAACTCCCTTTGCCACGTTCTTACCGTATTCGCCCTGGTTGGGGACGTGGCCATTCGACATGAACGCCAGAAGAGCAAAACCGGTGATGGCGGTGTTTCCCCACGAGCCATCGGAAGCGTTTTGTTCTCTGGCGAGAAACTTGAGTGCAGCATTGACTGCTTTCTTGGTTTCCGCATCCATCTTGACGTTGTCTTTATCGACGCCTTTTTGATCGGGTTTAACCGGGTCTGCAGCAAAAGTGGATGGGATCACAAAGTTGATAGATAACACGGCAGCGAATAGATAACGCATTGAAATGAACCTCCGCGATTGTCTTTCAGTAGCGGCGGCTTCCAGCCGCCACAATAATCGGCGGCGGCTGGAAGCCGCCGCTAAAAGAAGAGTCGGTCTATTCCCCACTCGATCAACATCATTTGCCGCTCGGGTTCATCGGCTTGGCGTTCTTGATGTTGACGTTGTACTGTTTGATCAATTCGCGGAACTCGGCTGGGAACTGGGCATCGGTGATCTGTTGAACGTTCTCGCGCTCTTTCTTGCGGAGGTTGATGAACGTTCCATCTCCGGTTGCCTGGACTCCGGAGGAAGAGGAGTTCTTGAGCTTTTCATTCCCGTTCATATCGCCTTCGCTCCTGGTCTCATTCATCCCTTGCTGGCCCATGCCCATGCCCATTCCTTGGGCTTGTCCCATGCCTTTTTCCATCCCCATCCCCATGCCCATGCCCATTCCTTGGGCTTGTCCCATGCCTTTTTCCATCCCCATGCCCATTCCCATCCCTTGTGCCATATCCATCCCCATGCCCATTCCCATCCCCATGGCCTGTTGTTGGGCCGCGTTGAGGGCATCGAGGGCTTGTTGGATTTGCTGGGCAGCGTTTTGTTGGTTCATCCCAGCCTGTCCTGGTTGACCCTTTTGCAGTTGGCTGGCAGCTTGCTGAAGATTATTGCTCGCCTGGTTCAACTGGCCCTGAACTGCCATCGGCGCGTTTGCCTGGGCCTGTTGCAACGCTGCTTGGGCAGCGTTAGTTGCCTGCTGGGACTGTTGCAGAGCACGGGTGGCATCGAGAACCTGCTGCTGGGTCTTGGCGAGTTCACCAGGTGTTGGTGTACCCATACCCATACCTTTCTCACCCATACCCTTTTCGCCCATGCCTTTCTCACCCATACCCTTTTCGCCCATGCCTTTCTCACCCATACCTTCCATTGGCTGTGCCATCGCTGCCTGTTTCAGTTGGTCCAGGGCTTG
>Ga0207031_10301_pt1 | contig 12704 bp, 8 predicted proteins | sample Alteio_BWMinCont_37_FD_153278 | JGI IMG/M metagenome (GOLD analysis project Ga0207031, IMG submission 153278) | Enriched cells from forest soil in Barre Woods Harvard Forest LTER site, Petersham, Massachusetts, United States -... | ecosystem: Environmental > Terrestrial > Soil > Temperate forest >... | reverse complement strand
TATCCAGCGGCTTGGAGGTGAGTCGGAACTCGTTCAGTACGAAGTTACCATTTTCCGCCCGCCCTGGCCCGCGGGCCGGCAGACTCTGGTCGGCCAACACTTCGAGCCGGATTGCCGTAATCGGCTTATCGACTTCAGCAAGCCCCACCACAGTGTAGAGGTCGATGGGGTCTGACTTCCCACTCGCCAGGATCGAACCGTCTTTATTGATCGTCAGAGTTGCACCGGGCTTGGCGCTGGCCGGTGGGCCGTGCTTGGATTCGGCCTTGAGTACATCCAAGGTCTTCCAAACAGAAGGTTTCTGATTCAACAGGCCAACTTCCCAGGCTTTTTGTTTTTCCGCCAGGGTCTTTTGATAAGCCGTAAAGGCATCGGCCTTGGGCTTGTACTCCGCCTGCATGGCGACGAGATCGGCTCCCGCGGAACGCAGTGCCTTGATCCCGGCTGCCCGCTCCCTGGCGTTTGGCAAGCGGTTGAGTATGGAAAGGTAAATCTCATCGATCACCTTGCCATCATCTTTTTCGGATTGCACCAAGCGATTCAACTTGTTGTTGGGATCGCGGATGGCATCGGCAACGATCGGACCGTTCACCATCGCCAGGATTGGACCCAGGTTTAGCCCGCCCGATCGCTCGCACTCACACGAGCTTTCGCGAACGGGCTTGTTGAACAATTCGAGGAAACCTCCCGGCAACTCGATGTTGCTGTCCACGAGTTGAGCGGCTCTTGCGCCTGCCGGTAGGCCCGGTAATCGGCTCAGCGAGCCGGTGGCCTTGTGAATCGCATCGAACAGGACCTCGGCGGGAAGTCTGCGTGCGAGAGCATGCGAATAGTTGATTTCATCGTCCTTGTTCCATTTGTTCGTGGCAATTGCGAGTTGATAGGTGCGACTCTTGCAGATCGTCCGGATCATTTTCTGAGCATCGAAGCCCGATTTCACAAACTCGTCGGTCAGCTTGTCGAGTAGTTCCGGATTAGTGGGAGGATTGCCGGCACGGATATCGTCGATCGGCTCGATCAGGCCGACACCCAGCAAGTAACTCCAGATCCGGTTCACGTAACTCTTGGCAAAGTAGATGTTGTTGGGGGAAGTGATCCATTTCGCAGCCTGGACGCGCCGGGCATCAGCACTCGGGACTTCAACTTTCACTTCATACGGGAATTTCGGCTTGGCAACCTCGCCGGTGCGGACATGCGTGATTTCACCGGCCTTGGCATCCGCGATCACTTCAACGAGCGGTGTTGCTCCTTCAACGGCCGTGCCTCCAATCCGCTGTCCCTTGAACTTGGGATCTTCCGCCCGGCTGACCTGTGTGAAATAAGCCGAGAGAGTGTAATACTGGTCCTGCGTCCACCTCTCGAACGGATGATCGTGGCACTTATTGCAATTGAAACGCACAGCCAGGAACAACTGGGTTGTGTTCTCCATCACCGTATCTGGTGTGCGGAGGATCTTGAAGTAAGAAGCGGGTGGCGAGTCCACATTCGAGCCAGCCGCGGTGAGAATCTCATAAGCAAACTTGTCGTAGGGCTTGTTGGTGGCCACCGCGTCGCGGATCCACTTGCGGAACGCCGCGGCTCCGGCATCGCCGAGGAACTTCCGATTGACCATCAACAGGTCGGCCCATTTGTTGGTCCATTGTTCGATGAACGCTTCGCTGCCGACAAGCTTGTCGATCAATTCTTCGCGCTTGATTCGTGAATCCCGAGAGTCCTTGATGAAATCCTGCACCTCCTCGGCACTGGGCGGCAGGCCGGTGAGGTCCAAATAAACGCGGCGAATAAATTCCGAGTCCCCAGCAAGTGTGCTGGGCTGGACCTTCACTTTTTTGAGCTTGGCATCGACCAGTTCGTCGATGTAGTTGTGGATCGGACGCTCTTCCCAAGTGAATCCGCTCCGGTCACCCATGCTGACGACGGTGGAAGCGGTATAAGCTCCTTCATAGCGAATGAGCATCGTCGCTTCGCCGCGGCGAAGGGTCGTTACCAGGCCGGTCTTGTCCACCGTGGCAACTTCGGTGTTGCTGCTATCAATGAAAACATCAGCCGTCACGTCTCGAACTCGACCGCCGGCGTAAGTAGCCAGTACCGCGAATTGCTGCTTTTGACCGATTCGGCTGACTATGGGGTTCTTGGGGAAAACTTCGATGCTTTTGACTCGCGGGGCATCCAGATCGAGCTTCAAATCATGCGAGATCCATCTTCTGATCATTTCGTAATTGGGATCGCCGGCCTGCATGGTAACGCCACCCTGGTGCGGCACGGCACCGGCGGGCTTCATCAGCATGAGGCTTCTCTCGGGCGCGGCACGGTTAAAGCGGCGCCCTTCCAAATCATCCGTCAGAGCCCGGAAATCGAATAGTGGGTCGTAGCCGCGCAACGACAGTTTGAAGCCGTTCTTACCGGCTTGTGCGCCGTGGCAAGTACCCGCGTTGCAGCCGAGTTTACCGAGAACAGGTTGAATGTCGGTCACGAAGCTGACCGGCTTATCGGCCTTGGTTTCCCTCACGACGACAGGGACTTTGGCCGTTATGGCTCCGAGAGTGATTTTGATTTCACCGCTTCCATCGGTGGTGGGCCTGACAAGCCCCGCGGGTGTGGCAGTGACACCAGCTGGTGACTCGATCTTGGCGATGCGCGTGACATCGGCCATCTCGCCATTATCGAGCGTCGCCGTGACCAGGAGCTGCGCATACGCAAACGGTCCACTCAATGTGACGGACTGAGGACGAACTTCCAGCTTCGAGACCTTGGCGCCATCGGGAAGCTTCTCCTGAGAAAAGGCGGGTATTGCGGCTGCAGTCAGTGAGAGGACTGCAAGGAAGTACCTGGAGAATGTCATATCTGGCTCTCTGGGGAAAACTTGTTCTAAGGAATCGAGAGACGGCAATCGAGGCGTTATTTGTCCCGGCGGGTTAGTTCGTTACACGCTTCCATACGACCAGAATACCAGCATCCTGATCAGCTCTGAACTCTTTTGGACGATCTTTGTAGCCATCGGTACGGCACACGGTGAGGGTGTCGCCTTCAATTTTGTAGATGCCTTCCGAGGCGACCTCGGCTTTTCCTACAAGAGTTAACAAGTCAATCGTCTTGGGCTCTTTCGATGCGTCGAGCTTGAACACAGAGTTCATCACTTTTTGCTCACCCATCAAAACCACCCACTTGCTCCCATCGACTTTGAGCAAGTATTGCTTCACGGCATCATCCGGCCTTTTGACGCCTTTGATTTCCATGGAAATCATGGCCCAATTGCCTTGGATTCGCTCCTGGTCCGTCAAAACCTTTACTCCGCTCCAGTTTTGTTGGTTTTCGGTAGTACCACGAAACTATTCACAAGCTTGCCGGTGGCGGGATCGTGCAGCCAAACGATTCCGTCGAAGCCCGACGATGCGATCAGCTTGCCGCTCGGATGCCAGGCCACGGCGTAAACCGGACCCGTTACTTTTTCGCAGACAATCTTGGCGGCGGAATTCACATCGTAAACCCGCACTTCACCCTTGCCGTCGAGGCTGCTGACCGCCGCGAATTTCGACCCATCTGCATTGAACATGACCGTGGCGATCCGGCCGGGCATTTTTTCGTATTCGCGAATTTTGTTGGCATCGTCTCCGATTTCGCGCTTCTGTTCCCGATGCATTTTGTAGAGGCGGGGAACACCATCGGAGCCAGCCGAAAGGATCTCATCGTAAACTTGCGGTGGCACGCCGGGTGTGTCGGGCGGCACCTTTTGCATCCGCTTGGGCGCGGGGCTTTTAAGAACGGCACCAAAGAGGTGGTACGTGCGGATTACCTCAGGCGAAGGGCGGCGATCGACGGCCATCAATCCGCCCTTGAGCGCTCCAGGCGTGATGCTGGTGACATTATCGACGAACCGCTGCGTGGCAACTTCGGTCAATTTCATGCTCATGTCGCGGCCAACAGACACCACGTGCAGCCCATCCTGGGCAAAAGTCGTGGCCAGGACCCAGTCCGAATGCGTGCCCATTTGCAGCGTTTGTTTGCCGGTGAGCGGATCAATGGCCCGGACGGTACTGTCCGCACAACCGAACGCCACGGCCTTGCCATCGGGCGACCAACTGAGACCGTAAATTGTGTCGTAAGTAACTGGTGAGGAGATGAGAAGTTTTTCCGTCTCCGGGTTCCAGATTTGAACTTCCCCGAACCGGCCAGGGGCACCGCCAACAGCGGCCAATTTCTTGCCATCGGAAGAGTAAGCGATCGACTGAACGCGCTCCGAAATACCAATGAGTCGCGATTGGAGACTGTATGTGGAGCTATCGTAAAGCAGGATCTCGTGATAACCGGTGACAGCTAGCGTTTTGCCGCTCGGTGAAAACGCCAGTGAAGTAATAACCGGAGGTGCCGAATATCTAGGTGGGTTGGAGGCATCAACAATTGCAACCTTCGCACTTGCGGGTGTATCGTCCTTGGCGCCCTGAGCAATCCAGTCTGCAATCTGTTTAATCTGGATGGGGTTTAAAGGATCGCGGTTCTTGGGCATCTCGGACTTACCGTTGTCGTGAACCTTGATCTGCTCAACGAGGTAGCTCTCATTCGGTTTCAACGGCACCACGCCAATTTTGCCGCGCTCGCCGGCTTTGAAGAGATCGCCGTGCGTTGTCATCAAGAATCCGCCCAGCGGCTTGGCTGGCTGATGACAACCATTACAGTGCTGTTGGAAAATTGGCCGAATATCTTTGTAGTAGCTGATCGGTGCAGGCTCATCGGCCTTTGCTACCACGGGCATGGCAATAGAGGTAATCAATGCAAAAAAAATGGAACATTTCTGCATGGATGCGAATCCCAACGGATGGCGAAAAGTTGAATGACCAGGCAGGAGATTACAGTTTAGCAGTAATCGGCGGGTATGTTCAACAATTATTACAAGTTTGGGAGGCAACTTTCACGGTCAGATTGTTGGCAATCGTTCTCATATTAACCGGCCAGCCTCTACTATTTGCCAATAACACGCAACCTGAGAAACCCGAAGAGAAGGCAACAGAAAAGATGAGCAATGTGCTGGGTGTTGGCTGCCAAGCGCCTGCGCTTCGGGTGTCACGCTGGCTGCAAGGGCCGGAAGAGAAGGAGTTTGCTAAAAATCAAATTTATGTCATCCATTTTTGGTCGGTATGGTGCGATCCGAGCATATCGATGATGCCACAGTTGGGCGCACTTCAAAAAGAGTATCGCGAGAAGGGCGTTAAAATCATTGCTTTCAGCAATGGCGACGAACGCGGAAACTCCCTGGATAGTGTCTCCGCCTTTGTCACTAAACGGAGCCCAAAGCTCGGCTTTAAGTTTGCTTATGCCGATGACGGCAAGACGTATGACACTTGGATCTGGGCCGAGAAACGGAGTATCCCCTGCTCATTCGTCATCGGCAAGGATGGCAGGATAGCTTACGTTGGGCATCCGATGTATTTGGTTGAAGTCCTCCCCAAGGTTGTTGCTGGCACTTGGAGCAAAATGGATTTGACGCAATTGGCAAAAGTCGAGAATGAAGTGGCGGAGGTTTTCAATGCGCTTACAGGAACCAATCCTGAAGAGAGCTTAAATGTACTAACCGAGTTCCAGAAAAATCATCCTCGACTGGCTGCTGCGACCTATTTTGTGAGTCCACGAATTAGTCTGTTGCTAAAAACCAAAAAAGATGCTGAAGCAAGAAAGAGCGCCGAGGATGCAATCGCGAAAGCGATAGAAGATGATGACACAATAATGCTCGCCAAGGTTTCAGCAGTCTTGCGGTCACCCGATGCCCGCAACAATCGAGATTTGCTGGCTCTGTCTCTCAAAGCAGCTGAGGCCTGGCAGAAAACGGCCGGGGAGAAGGATATGTTCGCCCTCTGGAATCTGGCCGAGTCGTATTTTGTTCTCGGAGAGAGGGAGAAAGCCCGGGTATTCGGCGCCAAAGCCATCGATGCGTCCGTCGGTGAATCGGAAGCCATGAAAAAATACATCCAACAGCAGATCAAGAAGTACGATGAAGTGAAGAAAGAAAAGTGAATTGAAGCTCCCAATGAAGACACTTCGATTGGATTCTTCCCCAAGCGTATATTACCCGCATGATAACTTCGGATCACGATCGCGAATCGGTGCGGCAGCTCATCACCGAAACCATCCTGGCGAGTAATTTTCGCCGGGCAACATTCGCTGGGGCAAAACGAAGCAATATTGTTACGGACTGGGTCCGCGTGGTGGTTCGGCCGGTCGAGTTGCGAAACGAGCGGTATCTCCAGTTCTCCTACTTCGATGCGAGCAAAGATATCACCCGGAACTTCAAGCAGGGTGAGATTCGCATTCCCCTCGAAGAACTCCTCGCCATCGCTTTTTCCGGCATCCACCTCGAGACAACCGAGGAAGAGATCGACATCCGGAACTCGAAGAAAGGTAAGGTCTTGATTGGGAGACGGGCTATGGCGCATCTTTTGGAGACGCCCCAAGGACAGTCGCTCGGCGAAGCACACAACCGCGCCAAGGATCTTCCCTTGCCGGAAGGGCGCGCGGACCGACTCCTGGAAGTCATGGGAATTCTCTCAGCGGATGGCCGCGTGCGGCCAACCATGCGAGCAAAATACACCCAGATCAACGAATTCCTCAAACACCTCATACACGTTATAGATGTAGCCGAATTGCGATCGCTCGGACGTGAGGTGGAGATCCTGGATTGCGGCTGCGGCTCGAGCTACCTCACGCTCGCAGTACACCATTATTTGAACGATATCCTGATAATTCCGGCACGGATCACGGGTGTGGATGTCAATGAAGAGGTCATCCGCAAAAGCACCGAACGGGCGGAAAAGCTCAGCATGAGTGGACTGGCGTTCGCTTGTGACCGCATTCGAGCTATCGAAACTCACCCCGATATCGTTCTGGCTCTCCATGCCTGCGATACCGCCACCGACGATGCCATCGCCCAGGCCATCCTCAAAAATGCCAAGCTTCTACTTAGCGTGCCATGTTGTCACCAGAACCTGAATAAACTCATTAAGGCCAATGGCGAAGCGGGCATTCTCCATCCAATCCTGAGACATGGGATTCTACTTCAACGCACAGCCGACATCGTTACAGATGCCTTCCGGGCACTCGTCCTGCGGATCATGGGTTATCGCACGGAGATTGTGGAGTTCGTCGGCACCGAGCACACCGCTCGGAATCTCATGATCCGGGCCGTTCGTGGCTCTTCTAGCTGTGCTTCGGAAGATGCGCGAGAATACTTGGAAATGAAACGATTCTGGAACGTGACACCATACATCGAAAAACTGTTAGGTCAGCGGTTCACTGGATTGCTCATCTGATATGGTAGTGGTTGGTTGGTGGTAGGAAGTTGGTTGTGGGGATACTAGCCAGTTTAGAAACTGCCCACCACCCTCCACCAATTACTCACCACCAACTACCCACCACCCACCACCCACCACCATGAGCACTGGCTACGTCCTCGGTCAATCGGAACGTGCGGCACGCCGATTGGAAATTCAGGACCAAGGGTTCGCCGTATCGTCTGAACTGCTATTGGATGAGCTGGCGATAAAGCCAACTGATCGAGTTGTGGAACTGGGCTGCGGCCCCGGTGGGCTTAGTAAACGCATCCTAAGACGTTTGGGACCCGGTGGTGTTTTGGTTGGTGTCGATTCCAGCCAGGGGCTGCTGGACCAGGCGAGGAAATCCCTTGTAGGTGTTAGCCAGGCCCGTTTTGAGCCCGTTCTGTCAGATATTTCACGGCCAGGTAAGTGGTTGGAAGGCGCTGATGTGCTTCTTGGCCGCGCCGTGCTTCACCACGTTCCCATGGCGGAATACCTGCTTGGCCGGGTAAAGCCGATCCTCAAGACTGGCGTGAGGATTGGTTTCATAGAGCCCGACTTCCGCTCGCCTTTAGCGCGACTGGCATTTCTGGAGGCCACCAGCCGGCCCGAACTTGCACCGCTACGAGTCTGGGCAACGGCGATTAACGAACTGTACCTGGCTCGGCGAATTTCTCCCGATGCGGGAGCGACTCTGGGTCGCACGTTCGAGATGGCAGGATACAGAAATGTCCGTTCATTTTGGTCAGAATGCCCGACCGATAGCCTGGTCATCGAGAACATCTTGATGTTTTACGATGAAGTCCGCGACACACTCCAATCGCTTGGCATCATGACGGTTGCCGAGGTCACGGTACAACAAGAGGTGCTTCGCAAACTGCCAACTGGTTCACTGCCGGCGGTGTGGGGGCTCTTCCGGGTGACTGCGGAGGTGTAAGGTTTTATGAAATCTCTACCACTCAGGAAGCAAAAGAGGCGGCAGCACTCTCGTCGATGCGATCCCAAGGAAAACGAAGCACATCTCGTTGGTGGTATGCTCTCCCAACATCACACTCCGCGGCGGCGAACTGGGGTTCAACGGATTATCCGCGGAGTTGTCGTAAGTCGCGCGGACGCGCAGGATTGTTCCCTTGCTGAGCTTGAGCGGCTCCTTCAACTCGTATTGCTCCTGCCAGTTGTAATCCCACTCGGGTATGCGAATGAGACTGACCTCCTTGCCATTGGGTGGGGTCATGAGCAACTCGATGTCTTTTCCAATAAGGTGCATGTGCGGGACCAGTCTATAAACCGTCACATCATCATTTAATCGCCATGAGGTATCGACTTTGTGGTCCTTGGCACCCGCTGGAATTTTCCAAAACATACCGGCTGGCGGGAGCATGTAGAACGATTGTCCCACCGGTTTTTTGGCGAAATAGAGGCCGATCCTGCTGCGATCCGTCTCCTGCTTTCCGGTGCGGTGATAGTGAAACTGCACACAGATATCGGCTCCCTTGGACAACCGCTGGCCAACTCCTTCCGGCAACTTCTTGGGTAGCATTCCCGGTGCCCAGCCGCCAAGATAATTGGCGGGGCTGACGAGGAACCCCACACCCAGTTTTACCGGATAACCAGGACCGTGGTCCGGCTCATCGGCAGAATTCTTCGCTTCGGCCTCGGCCTGGGCTTTTCGAGCGCTGCCGATCGTATCGATAAAGTTCACAGTATGGTGAACCACTCGGGGATTGCCTGGCCGCACTTCCATGGCCACGATGTATTTGTCTTCTGAAAAATTGGTCGGAAAGACCTGCACTTGAAAGAGATCGGGACCGGTCGCGGCGATGATCATGTTTCCGCGTGACTCGAGAATAAGGTCGGGCTCGCCAAGGGTCCAATTATCGTTGAATTTGATGGGAGCTGGCGCATCCTTGGGGTCGCCTTCGGGCATACCCTGAGCAACCCATTTTTCCAGTAACTTCATTGCCTCAACCGGCAACGTGCGTTCGCCGGCAAGAAGTGGGTTCTCCGCGGGCTTCCAGGGCGGCATTCGCTTCGCCTTGACTTCCTCCAGGCATAACTCGGCCCATTTTGCCGTGCTCTTGAACGAGGTCAATTCAAATGGACCCACCTGCCCTGTCCTATGACAGAATTGACAATGCTTTTGGAGGAGCGGCTCTACATCCTTGTGGAATGTGACTGAGCCGTCAGCGGGTAACTTCTTCGAGTCGTGAGACGCAATGGGACAACCGAATGCTTTGGTCTCCGCGACGCTCACCGGATTGCCCGCAAGTATCTCGTCTATGGCACAAGCCAAATCGTTTCGCGTCACTATTGTCTTGGGTTTGAGACGTGCGGAGTATTTGTCATCGATCCGGCCGCGATAGCGCACCATGAATTTCTCATCGAGGACGATCACCTCCGGTGTTAGCTTCGGAGAGAGTGATGATACTGCTACCTGATCGGGATCGCGGAGAAGTGAAAAAGGGATCTTGTATTCTTTGGCGTGAGCGGCAAGCTGACCGGCAGTTGTATCGGCATCGGGAACGATGCCAATCACCGATACCCCCTTCTCCGCATATTTCCTGGACACGTCGCCGAGAGTCGGGAGATACTCGTTGCACATCGGGCATTCCGTGGTCAGGAAGGCAACGACAAGCAGTTTCGATTTCTGATCGTGGAGCGTCCAGGCTTTTCCTGTCGAATCCTTGAGCGTGAAGTTTTTCGAAGGCAGGGGGGGGGTCGGTCCGAGAGGCGGACCCATAAGAGAGTGTGAGTAGAGCAATAAAAAACGCTGGTAGATAAGGTCGTTGAAGTGTCATCTCGGTCATCCCCCAAGTTGTTCGTTCGAGTTGCTCGAGAGTGGATTGGGTTTTACTCCGGCACGGGTGTCGAAAGCATGTAGATGGCGAATGACGCCAGCCAGTGCTCACCGGCGTAATCTCCGCTCGCAACATGTTTGAGCGCGGCCGCCGCATGTCGTTCGGCGGCGTCAGCTAGAACTCTGCGAGCAGGATCATCCGCAGGGAGAGAGGCGATGATGCCGCGGAAACACCATGCCCTGCTGAGATTCAAACCGTCCAGGTGAACGATTTGCGGATCGGAGCGGTCCGCGACCGTGGCGGGATTGAAGAGCGCTAACGGATCGCCCTTGGCCGCGCCGGGCAAATACTTGTGAAACCACTCCCGGAACTCGACTTGCGACAGGACCCGTCTCATCAAATCCGATTCCGTGAGGCTGGGCGAGAGAAAATCGGCGCCGTCCGGTTCCCAGCGGGCGGGAGCATCCACGTCCTTGCCATAATAGCTGCGGGCCCGTTCTTCGATCAGGTCTTGCAGCTTCTTATTACCCACCGCCCGCGAATAATCGTGGGCGAACGAGAGTCCAAACGCCGTGTTCGAATGTACACCCGAGCGGATGGGATAGGTTTGCTTGGGGAAATACTCGAGGTAGCGGTTGGCGATGACTTCTTCCAACGGTTTCAGATTGGCCGACCACTTCCTGGCGTCGGCATCATCCCAGTCGTGTAACTCTTGAGCGAGCTTGAGGAGCCAGTTCCAGCCATAAGGCCGCTCGAATGACTTGGCTTCGGGGTGGGTGAAGTGTTGAGCTTCAATCTTGAGGTTATTGGCGGTCAGGTTCTCGGATAAAACCGTTCGGATCTCTTTCGCCTCCGCTAAGTCGGGGAACTGCCGTAGCACTCGTGCCAGCATCCAGTGACCGTGAACCGAGGAATGCCAATCGAAACAACCATAAAAGGCCGGGTGGGTGGCTTTCGGGCTTTTCACATCCACCGAGCTGCTCAAAACGTCGCCGGGCTTATTGGGATATTCCTTCCGCGCCCCTTTGAGTGCCAATTTGGCAAATGCGGAGGCATTCTCTCGGTTCAGCTTCCTGGTCTGAACAGCTTCATCCGGAAAACCCGAAGTTGTCGGCATCATTGCGAAGGCCCAAATGGATACCACGGCAAGAAATAGCTTAATGGGTTTCACGGTCTGGTCCTCCTTCAGCCCGGAATACTCTCTTTATACGTAGAAACAGAGCGGAACGCGGATTGTTGCGACGTTGCAATCAGATTTCACTTCGTACACGCGAAATACTTTTACGTATTACCTTCCATTTTCAGCTTGACGTCGTTTACACATCGTTATACTTTGAACTACGGAATGAGAATTCTCTATCATCATTCATTTTTATTGGAGATCGATCGATGAAAGAGCCTAAATCGGTTTCCGTGCGACAGGGATTCACGTTGATCGAACTGCTGGTGGTAATTGCCATCATTGCCATCCTGATTGGTCTCCTGCTTCCCGCGGTTCAAAAAGTGCGAGACGCCGCGGCCCGCGCCCAGTGCGCCAACAATCTCAAACAAATCGGGCTGGCCCTGCACAGTTACCACGATGCCAACAACGTATTCCCGCCCGGCTACGTCGATGGCAATACAAACGCATCCGCTACACCCGACAACGACATTGGACCAGGCTGGGGTTGGGCATCATTCATCCTGCCATTCGTCGAGGAGGGGAACGTTTACAATCAGATCAACTTCAAAGTCGGCGTGGGAATGGGCGTCAATGCCAAGATCTCGCAACAACCGCTGAAAGTCTACTTGTGCCCCGCGGACCCCAACAGCCAATTCCCGCTGGTATTGTACTTCTGGAATAGCGGCGGCTCCATGACCGTTGCTCCCGGCAATTACGTTGGCTGCAACGGCTGGGAAGAATGCTTCAGCAACTCGGGCGGAGCTGGGCAAGGCGCGGGCAGTGATGGACTTTCCGGCGGTCTTGGCCAGGCCGGAGATGGTTTGTTTTACCGCAACAGCCACAATACTTTTGCCAACGTCACCGATGGGCTAAGCAATACCATTTTCGTCGGCGAGCGTTGCATAACCCACTCCCCCGTCACCTGGACAGGGGCCGTGACGGGAGCGATGACGCCCGCCTTCATGGCCACAACTCCCTGGACGCCGCCGAACACCCCCCCCTCACAAGCACCCTCCGGCCCTAACGGTTCTGCTTACGACAATGCGGATTACGACGAAGCCCTCGTCCTCGGCCACTGCAACGCCACACACCTTCCCAGCGCGGATACCCCGTTTTTCGACCCCGACACGTTTTGGAGCATGCATACGGGGCGGGGCGCGAACTTTTTGTTCGGCGACGGCTCGGTGCATTTTCTAACCAGTAGTATAAGCCCTTACACATATCAATATATGGCCACCATCGCTGGCGGAGAAGCCTTTCCCGCCGATTGGTAAACTTACGGGGATCAGCTGGCAAAAAACGCAATAGTGGTGAGGAGCAGAAGCAAAGCCGTGAACGATTGTCCTCTATGCTTCATTTTTGAACGAACCCGGAGGGTTCTCAGCAATTAGCCGGTGGTTGAGCGAAGCGATACCACCGATTCCGTTGGCACAAGAAACGATC
>Ga0207031_10300_pt1 | contig 12765 bp, 15 predicted proteins | sample Alteio_BWMinCont_37_FD_153278 | JGI IMG/M metagenome (GOLD analysis project Ga0207031, IMG submission 153278) | Enriched cells from forest soil in Barre Woods Harvard Forest LTER site, Petersham, Massachusetts, United States -... | ecosystem: Environmental > Terrestrial > Soil > Temperate forest >... | reverse complement strand
CACAATGAACTCAATAAAGCGGAGAGACTCCGTTTTACTGGGGTTCCAATGAGAATGAATTGTGCCCGCCGGAACGAATAGGCTATCTCCGGCACGCAATGTCACGGGAGACTTTCCGTCCTCCTGCCAGACTCCCGTACCGGATACGACATGGAAAGTAATGGCAGCTGGATGAAGGTGTCGCGGATTGATTGCTCCCGGCGCGTAGACCGTGTCCCACACAATCACCTTCTGGCCCGGTGTTCCGAGCAGAGCGCTTTTGAGTAAAGGGGTGTGTGTAATGCCCGATTGCTCCTCGGCGAAAATCGGCGCTGATGGTGGCACACTCAATACGGCAACGGTCGCGAGGATGATTAGCTTTTGTAGCCCGGTCACAATACGCCTCCCATGCGCTGCTTGATTCGCGGGGTTTCGTGCACTTCGCCGTAGGTCAGGATGCGCCAGCATTCAATCTATTGCACGGGAGTTCCCACCGGAGTCCGCTTTGGGTCAAAAGCTGCCGCGGCGTGGTCAAATCGTGATGTCCGCTTTACCCCCGAAAGCGGACACCACACGGCGTCATCTCAATGTCCGCTTTGGGCCAACAGCGGCCTCGCGCAATGCAACAACCGGCATCTCAAGGTTAAGAAATGTCGGCTTGGACAAAGTGCTTTTTTGTGCTGCCAATCACACCCAGGAGAGAAAGTTCTGGTACGGCTTGGTCACGTATCCGTCACAATCAGTGATACGGAGGGTAAAGTGCTTGCAGAGATTTTCATGCTCCGTTTGGAGGCAATCGCACGGATCTCACCTGACGTGATTCCGGTTTGCGGGCGATTTGTGCCGTTAAATCCCGCCGCCCCAATTGAGTTCAAGAATAAATCGAACAATCGTCGATTATAAGCCCGACGCAACCGCTATCACCACACGATCGGACACGATGCGGGTGGTTAAGTTGTGATGTCCGCTTTACCCTCCTCGTGTCCGCTAAGAGCCAATAGTGGACATGGAACTACGAAAGACCCCGGGACACTTTTCCGGTGTGCTATTGATTAAATAGGGAGCTGCCTAGGGTTGACACACGGCGAAGGCGAGCGCCTCACGCATAGAGGCCTCATCGCGATCAGGATACATCGCCCTGCCGATATTCGCCGCGATGCGCTCCTTAAAAGAAGCCCCCGACCCGGTCATCAGTTGCCCAAGCCACACCATCTGCGATTGAACGGAGATCTGTTCGACACGCTCGGAGACTTCATTGTCTGTAATCGAACTCACCGGATGCTTGATGATGACCGGAAGGAGGTCGTCCATGCCGAGCGCGCGTCGCTGCAGCTCAGTTTCACGGACGAACTCCGTGGTCACGATAGCGGCCGTTGGAACGCCAAGCTTCTCCAATGCAATCGCGTCCCGGACGCAGCAGGAGGTGCAAGAGCCGCAATCGCCGATAGCAGTAAGTACAATGTCGCATCTCTCAGCAATCTCGGCGATCAATTCGGGCACCGCATCCTTCGAGAAGCTGTGCTTTACGTAGTACCTTATGTCACCAAACTTATTTGTCTTGCCGAGCGCGACGGCAGCTTGTTTGCATTCCATTTCGAGTTATCGAGGACTCCTAACCGAAGTCCCTTCAAGGTCTTTGGACGGGGTGCAATCGGCGCGGTGACGGTATCGAGGATGCCGCGGGGATCGTAGGCAAAAGTTAATCGCTGCGCGTCAATCGGTATCAGCATGTTTTTCTCCTCGCATCGTGGGAGTTAGAGGAAGCAAGTTCCACCGACGCAAATTCCATTCGGAGCGCCCGCGACATTGTCGATGGCGCGCAGCACAGGAGTACTCATGTGGCCCCAGCCCGGAATAAACGCAGAAAACCGTCCAGCTTCGCCGCCCATAACGAAGAGATGGATATTGTCAGGGCTAGGGATGATGGGGATGCGCGAGTCGGGAGCGCGCTTGTACCACTTCGGGAGGTTGCGGTTGTAGACGTTGCCGTACCGGTGGCCGCGAGCGAGATCATGGAAGCGGTTACCGTGATGCATCCACAGATAATTCCGGATGTCGTTGCGCGTCCAACCGTGTTTGGCAATCGTCTGAGCGTGCTCGAGACCGAGTACAACAGTGCAATGGCCGCTGAGTACGGCGTTGTTGGAGGCGATTGTGCTCATTGCTGAGCAGATCGTGTCCAGGATGCCCTCGGGATCGTTGGATACATGATCAGTGACGCTGTGAGGCGCCTCGGCGGCAATCACAAAGACTGTAGAGTCTTCAGGTTTGTAGTTGCGTTCGACATGATACGGCGCAAATGGACTCTGCGCCTCGTTCTCCGCAGCACAGTACGTGTACTTGCCGGGATGTCCCAGCGTACTTTTATCGAGTTCGCCCGGCCAGCCGCCGCCGACATTAAGCATCACCAAGCGGATCGCACGGCCGATCGTAGCGTTGGCGCGGTTGCCCGAGCCGAATGCATTGCAACCGCCATTCATCCCGATTTCTCGGGCAATCGGTCCATTCACGATTAAGAGCGGCGAAGCAACATGCGTGGTCGCCTGCACCCCGTTGAGGTTGAACGATGGGTCGCAAAGCGCCAGCACTGCCGCTTTAACAACCGGCGCGTATTCTGGCTTGCAACCCGCCATCACCATGTTGATAGCGAGCACCTCGCAGGTCAAAATGCCCCAGCGCGGCGCCACGCGGGCGATCACCGCCTGCGGGTCGCCACCAAGCGCCCCGACCACGGCCTCGATTTTGTCGAGTGTGGGCGGCACAACCGGCAAACCGTCAGACCAACCAAGCTCGAAGTAATATTCGACGAGATCGGTGTCGCTTTCCACGACCCGCTGAGGCGCTCTTGAGACTCCTGCTTCAGCAGCAACTTCAAAGGCTACGGACATTTTTTCCTCTCGAAGCCTGTCGCGCAAAGCAGCGTCGATAGACAATCGTCAGAGCGAGGAGACAATTCCGCAATATAAAACTGATATCGACATTATTCCGTTTTAGTTATAAATCTATCACCTCACAGCCGTCGGGGACGACGCAGCCTCTCTCTAACAAGCTCCAACAAGCCGGAGGCCGCCGGCGTCAATTCACGTCCGCGGAATCGCACAATGCCGATCTCGCGGGACACGCGTGGTCGAATGAGGGGACGCGATAGGAGTTCGCGATCGTTCGCCGGCGGGCGGGCACCATCCGGCACGATGGTCAGGCCAACTCCGTTGCGGACGAAGCTGTAGAGCGTCGCAAACTGATTCACTGTGACGGCATGGCGAAACGAAAAGCCTGCTGTTGCCGCGGCGCCATCAATTATGCGGCGAGTGCGCGATTCAGTTGGGAGCGACACCAGAGTAGTGCCCTTTAAGGCTTTCAGTTCGATCTCCTTTTTACGCGCCAACCGATGCCTCGACGGAAGTACAACATAGAAGGCTTCGTCTCCGAGGCTCTCCGTTGCGAACGGGTCCGGCATATCCGCGACGTAACCAACCCCAAAATCGGCTAGACCGCTCCGAACGTCATTCTGGATGTTGCCCTGAACACCTTCCCGAAGATGGATCTCGATTCCCGGGAAGGAGCGGTTGTATTCCGCGATGAGCCTGGGCAGAGCAAGTGGGCGAGCGACATGATGCTCGACACGATGATCTGGCCCCGCTGCTGCTCGGAGAGCTCACGCACGTTCTCGACGCCCATCTTCAGATCATTGAGTAGCCGCTCCGCGAGCGCCGCAAACTCTTTCCCGGCTTCGGTAATCGAAACCTGACGCGTGCTGCGCGAGAAAAGCGAGACGCCAAGGGTGTCCTCTATCTGTTTGATGGTCCGCGTAAGTGCAGGTTGCGAAGTCTTCAAGAAGGCGGCGGCAGCGATGAAGCTGCGATACTCCGCGACGGCGAGTACCGCGCGAAGTTGACGAGGGTTGACGTCCAGCAACGAGTTGGTTTGCACGTCATCCTCCATTTGCAGCCCCAAATGGGGTCCAACATTTATGCGAATAGAGGAATTATAAGCGAAACGAAAAACTAATTGCTATTTCTCGTTTTGCGAGTAGGGCGACAGTAGGTGGCGCCCGTGCCTAGTCTGCCGTCCAGCGCATGGCCTGCAGCGCCGGATCCGCTCATCAGGCCAATGTCCGCTTTGGGCCATTAGCTGCCGCGCGACCTAACCAGAGGCGCGTCTGCTTTACCCCCAAAAGCGGACACGAAGTCGGAGAGTCGGCGCGTCCGCTAAGGACCACAAGCAGACATCCGCCGGGACCTTCTCTCAAATAAGCACCCCCAACGTGAGGTGTGATAACATTGGATTCCTTACACGGGCCGTGACCCGCAGGGGGGTCCAATGGCGATCAATAGCGCAAGGCGGAAGTTCATATCCGCGCTTGGTGGCGCGACGGTTGTTTGGTCGTTGGTAGCACGTGCGCAGCAGGCCGAGCGGATGCGACGCATCGGCGTGTTGATGCCATTTGCCGCGAGCGATCCCGATGAGAAAGCCTGGCTAAAGGCTTCCAAGACGGGCTTCAAAGTCTGGGATGGGTGCAGGGCCGCAATATTTCGGTCGACTATCGTTGGGCTGGCGGCGACCCAGATCGCCTACGAACTTACGCAGCCGAGTTGGTTAGAACGTCGCCAGACGTGATCTTTTCTGTTGCCTCACCGCCATTGGTGGCGCTGCACGAGGTGACCCACTCCCTGCCGATCGTGTTTGTGCAGGTTTCCGATCCAGTCAAACTTGGCTTTGTCGCGAGTTTGGCACACCCGGGCGGCAACATTACGGGGTTTGTCAATTTCGAACACGCGATAGGTAGCAAATGGCTTGAGTTGCTCAAGGATACCGTACCGGGGACGGTCCGAGCGGCGGTTATCTTCGATCCGGACAATGTTTCACAGGCCTCATACTTGCAGGCAATCGAGGATGCGTCCCCATCATTCGGGGTACAGTTGACCCGTACTGGCGTGCGTAACGCTGCCGACATCGAAAGCGCGATCGGCGCATTCGCGCATGAGGGAAAGGGCGCAGTGATCGTGCTGCCGAACAACGTCAGCTTGTCCTATCGCGAGCTTATCATCGCACTGGCAGCCCAGCATCGCTTGCCCGCAGTCTATCCTTACCGTGTCTTCACCAGCAACGGCGGCTTTCTTTCGTACGGAGTTGACTTAGCTGATCAGTACCGGCGAGTGGCATCGTACGTCGATCTCGTCCTCAAGGGTGCCAAACCAGGTGAGATGCCGGTTCAACTGCCGACCAAATACGAACTCGTCATCAATCTCAAAACTGCAAAAGACCTTGGCCTCGTGATTCCTGAGCAGTTCCTGCAACTCGCCGACGAGGTTATCGAATGAAGCGCCGCGAGTTCATCACCCTTCTCGGCGGTGCGGCGACGTGGCCGCTCGCCGCGCGGGCGCAGCAGCCATCGATGCCGGTGGTGGCGTTTTTCCGCGTTGGGTCGGCCGACGAGCTTCTCCCAATAGCTGAAGTCGGTCGGATACAATGCCCGGCGCTTGGATAGAAATCGTCGAGATCATGCCGCTCCCGGGGATGTAGACACACTGAAGTCTTGCACCGCCGAAGGCCTTCGCCTTCGAATAATATCTCGCGCTCACTGACGAGATTCGAGTGAGCGGACCGACTTCCGCTTTTAGCGTTCATCCCAGTGGCGTCTAGCGATGTCCGCTTTCGGCCGAACGAACCACCCAAACTATGCGACGAGTAGCGACAGGAAATTATCGTCTCTTGTCATATGATTTTTGCTCGATCGGACGTCGGAAGGAAATAAGGCGAGCGTCTCAAAACAACAGCTGCATTTCTCGCAGTGCCAAAGGTGGCAAGCCCGTCTTCGCGTGCTCCTTCCACACAGGAATCATCGCGCATCACACGGAGAAGAATGGCGACGCGATCGTGAAGCGCTATGTCGATCGGCTCAAGAGCACGCGTTCCGATGACTTCGCCGGGGCGTTGTTCGAGACTTATGCCGCCGCCGCATTCCTCAAAGCGGGATTCACGCTCGCATTCGAGAATGAGCAGGACGGCTCGTTATCCCATGTTGAATTCATCGCCCACTACCCCAGGACCGGCAATCGCTTCTCCGTTGAAGTGAAGGCCAGGGATCGCGGAACCAGCGTTGCCGGCGCCGCAGATGTCGATGACGTGAAGCGGTTGCGCGTTGCGAACAAGCTCAACAAGGCGCTCGGCAAAAAGGCTGCACACACGCGCGTAGTGATGATTGAGATCAACGTGCCGGATGTCGTCACGTCATTTTGAAGGCTGGCCGGCGGCAGCGGTGGAACAGATACGTTATAATGAGAAGACCGATTTTCCGGACGGCGAGAGGAAGCCAAGCGCTTACGTGTTCCTCACCAATCACGCATTCCACAACAATCTCGCTGCTCTAGACGCCGGAATGCAGGTGGCGACGGGATTTCACATCCCTGGCTTCGGACCCGACGCCCCGCATTCAAGCTATAAGGGCATTCTTGAAAGCCGCGCGCGCCACAGCGAGATGTTTGCCCTCATAAAGTCGATGCAGACGCACTACGAAATCCCATCGACCTTCGATGGTGAGATGCCGCAGCTCGCGTTTCAGGTTTCCAGCCGGCTGCCGCGATTGCAATTCGGCCGCACATACCTCGTACCCACCCAGGACGGACGGGAAGTTCCCGGCCGGCTCTACGATGCCGTCGTGCAGGAAGCGCAAAAGCAGGTGGTCGGCTGCTATCAGCTCGAAACCGGCGTAAGCATCATTGTAACATGCCCGATCTCCGATGCGGAGCTGGCGGCTTATCGAGCCTATCCCGACACGTTCTTCGGAGAAGTGCGGCAGCCAACCCGGCATGCCAAGACGCTGGTTGATTGGTGCGATTTTTTCTACGAGACGTACAAGAGCACGCCGCGCGAGAAGTTGCTCGAATGGATGGCCGGCGCACCGGACATCGAGCGGCTCCGGACGCTTTCGGAGGAAGACCTCGCCATTATCATCTGCGAGCGGTGGGCCTACGGCGCGTTTCAAACGGGGGAACAGAAGCACGCCTCATAAGGCGACAATGTCAACCGCCTGTCGCCAGCTTTCGAACCAGTCTCAGAGCATTCGAACCGAATCTCCGCCAACGAAACTCGGATATGAAAAAATGCGGACCGGAGACTCGACGCGGAACACCGCCAGCAAAGCGAAAATCGCTCTAAATTTCCTTTGCTGAGACTCGCCGCTTCCCCGCTAAGTCACGGAACCGCCGTCTGTTTTGCGGCGACTCGGAAACGCGCCACAGAGACCGTACTGGCTGGCTGGGGCAGCAGGATTCGGACTCTCAGATGTCGATTCGCTAACCGGTCTCCGCTGGAAAATTTGGGAAATGAGGCCGGAAAACTCGGAAATGAGCGGCCTACATCATCGCAACTCAGCAGCTTTCAGGAAGTAGGTCTCCATCGTTCCCTTGCCCTTGATTTCGATCACGCCGCGCCTCTCCAGTGCAAACCTATTTCCAAGGGCTGCTCGTGTGGCGGCAGAGAGCTGTATCCGACCCGGCAGCGAGTGAGACTCCATGCGGCTTGCAGTGTTTACCGTGTCGCCCCAGACGTCATAAACAAACTTATGAGTTCCGATGACCCCCGCGACAATTGGACCGGTGTGGATACCAATGCGCGCCTCAAGGGGCAGATCGGTCTTCTTAGCGATGGCAGCAACTGCATCGAGCATTTGCGGGGCGAGCGCGGCGATTCGGTCGGCATGATCCGATTGAGGCTCCGGGATTCCCGCGGCGACCATGTAGGCGTCCCCGATGGTTTTGATCTTTTCCACTTCACTTTCTGCAGCAAGCCGGTCGAAGGCTGAAAAGATCTTGCTGAGAAAATCGATCGTGCGCTCCGCTGTCAGCTCCTGACTAAGCGTCGTAAACCCCACGATGTCGCAGAACAGGATCGTAGCCTCGGCGATGCGGTCGGCAATGGTCGTCTCGCCGTTGCGCATGCGATTGACGATGCTTTGCGGCAAAATATTCAAAAGCAACGTCTCGGACCGCTTCTTCTCCTGCTCCAAGTCGGCTATGAACTTCTTCTCCCGGTCCCGTAGCCATTTCTTTTCCAGCGACGCGCCGATGCGAGCGCGCAACAAGGTCGGATTGAACGGCTTGCTCAAATAGTCCTCGGCGCCAGCTTCGATGCAGCGCACGACACTATCGAGCTCGTCCAGAGCCGAAATCACAATGACCGGAATGTGGCTGGTATGCTCTGCCGCTTTAAGCTGGCGCAACACTTCAAAGCCGCTCATTTCCGGCATAATGAGGTCGAGCAAGATGAGGTCGAACTCGTCGGCTAGCGCCAGCTCTAGCCCGGCTACGCCGTTCGCCGCGGTGGTAACCTGATGCCCCTCGCGCAGCAATCGGCGTTCCAGCACGTCTCGATTGGCGGCATTATCGTCGACAACGAGGACATGGCCCAGATGGGCCTGTTCCGCGGTCGCGCTCGTGGACAGGGGCTGCGCTGTACGTAGCACCTCGGCAATCAGGTCGAGCCGTTGCGTTCGGCTGTCGAGGTTGTCCGGCTCGCCATCATCATATCGCGCCAACGCAGTCATAGCGTCGATTTGACTCAGGAGTTGATCGGCCGATTTTTTGAGCTTCTCAAGGTCGTCGTGCAGCGAACACTCACTTTTCTCCTCAAAGTCCTCGAGGAGAAGTTCGCTGTAGCCCTTTATGGCATTAAGCGGCGTTCGCAAATCGTGACGGAGCCGGCGGTGGAAGGCTTCAAGACTTTCATCTGTCCGACGATCAGACGATGAATCCTGGATGAGAGTCTTGACGAAATTGTTCAGCTGCGCACTGGCGCTGTGCATCCGGCTGAGATCGGAGAGCACATTTTCAGACTGCGAGGCGCGTGCTTCGCCAATGATCGTATTGAGAAGATCGTCGACGGCCATTGCTGGCGCTTGGACTTCCTGACGCAAGAAAGCCCTCAGTGCGCGATCCAGACGTTCATCTGATACCAATGGTGGTCGCTCTTCACCCATGTTTCAGTCGACCGGCACACCCTTAACTCTTTGCCACACTAAGAAGCCGCTCGATCTTACCAATAAGGCGGTCGAGTTCTACCGGCTTGGTATCATAATCGTCGCATCCGGCCTCGATGGCCTTCTCACGGTCGCCACTCATGGCGTGCGCAGTAAGCCCGATTACCGGCACAGTGCGCGTGGCATTGTCGGCCTTAACTCGCCGGGTGGCCTCCCATCCATCCAAGACTGGCAGGCTCATGTCCATTAGGATGATGTCGGGCCGCTCACTGCGAGCGAGGTCGACACCCTGTTGCCCATCCACCGCAAAAATCACCTCGAAACCTCGACGTGTGAGACGTCGCGACAGCATGTCGCGGTTCATTTCGTTATCTTCGACTAGCAAGACCCTTGTCATTGAACGCTCTTGTCTCTGTCCTGTTGTGCCCCAGGCATTCCCTCCACCGCGTCCCGCGTTTGTCTACGCCGAACCGCTGTGCCGACGGCTAACGCAATATCAACGCCACTGGCGGCACCCTTCACAAAAACCTTTTGCGCCTGTCGCTGCAGACGCTCGCGTTCGGCAGCAGAAAGCTGCTTCGCCGTGATTACGATCACTGGGATTTCGCGCCATTCCTCGTGCGCGGCTAGTGCGTCGAGAACCTCGAAGCCGTCTATTTCCGGCATCATCAGGTCCAGCAGGATCATGGCGGGCGCCGAATGATCGCTAAGCCACGCTAATGCCTGGCGGCCATCAGCCGCCTCGGCGACGGCTAAGCCCATTTTTTCGATCGTGAGCCGGATCACCCCTCGCGCACTGTCGTCGTCTTCGACGACTAGGACTGGACTGTCTCGCCGGACCAAGCTGTTGATTAGCGCGGTCAGGCGAGCCCGGTCGACCGGTTTGGTCAACACATCGACCGCCCCCATCGACAAGCCAATGCCGCGATCGGACAGCACCGTGACAATAATAACTGGAATATCGCGCAGATCAGCATCCGCCTTCAGCGCACTCAGCACCTGCCAACCATCCGCCTTGGGCATCAACACGTCGAGTGTGATCGCATCAGGCCGCATTGTCCGCGCGAGGCTCAGCGCCTCGTCCCCGTTGGCGGCCTGAATGAGCCGGTATCCTGCGCCTTTCAAATTTGCCGCCAAAAGGTCGCGTGCAACTGGATCATCGTCTACGATCAGCACGGTTGAAGCATTATCTGGCTTGCCAGCTAATGGCGCGACCGAAGCGGACTCGGCTTGCGTCGGCGCCGCGGGGTGGTCCGGGAGGATGATGGTGAAGGTCGAACCTTTGCCCAGCTGGCTTGCCACCGTGACATCTCCGCCTAAAAGTTGACAAAAATTGCGGGTGATCGCCAACCCAAGACCAGTGCCACCATATTCCTTGGAGGTTGAGGCATCTGCTTGGCTGAACGCCTGGAACAAGCGGCTAAGCTGTTCCTCTGTCATGCCGATCCCGGTATCCGAGATCGCGAATTGCACCGTCGATTGGTCTGTTTCAAGGCGCTCCGCGAGTAGCGTCAGGTTACCATTCCGTGTGAATTTGCTAGCGTTGCTCAAGACATTAAGAAGGCTCTGCTTGAGCTTGGTGCGGTCGGTGCGCATGGTGCCGAGATTTTCCGCCATGCGAAACTCGACGGCATTGCCGTTCTTTTTCGCCATCGGAACGATAATGGCTCGCGCCTCTTCGAGCAGCGGAATAATGTCGACTTCTTCAATAAAAGTATCCATTCGGCCAGCTTCGATCTTCGATAAGTCGAGAATATCGTTGATCAGGCCGAGCAAGTGACGGCCCGCGGCTTCGATTTTCTTGAGATCAGCAACCAGACTTTGTTGGCCAAGATCGGTGACGTCTTCCTGCAGGATTTCGCTATAGCCGATGATGGCATTGAGAGGCGTGCGCAACTCGTGGCTCATATTGGCGAGGAAGGTAGATTTGGTGCGATTCGCCTGATCGGCGACATCGCGTGCTTCGGCCAGCCGATCGACGAGCTGTCCAAGCTGTAATTCTCGATCCTTAAGGTCGGTGATATCAGTAAATACGCCGACCACTCCACTATCCGCCGTGCGCCGCTCGCTGATCTTGAGCCATGCGTTGCCAGCACGCTGCTGTTCAAAGGCGCCCTTGGGATGACGGTGTCGCTCGAGCCGCTCAGCGATCCACGCTTCGGAGTTCTGCAATGCAGCTGGGATGGCGCCCGTCAGAGCCACCGCACGCAGAATCGCCTCGTATTGAATGCCCGGCTGGATCTCGACCGCGACGTCCTCGTACATCTCTTTGAAGCGACTATTGCAGACGACCAGCCGGTCGCCTGCATCATACAACGCAAATCCCTCGGAAATGGCTTCGATGGCCTCGCCGAGTTGGGCTTGGGCTCGCTGCGCCTCGGCCTCGGCGCGTTGACGTTCCCGTTCCAGCCGATGCTTCTCGATGAGGTTATCGCGCAGCATCGCCAGTGCCCGTGTCATTCCGCCGATCTCGTCCCGGTCGGCCTTTGGTATAGGAACGTCCAGGCGCCCCTGCGTGATGCCCTCCAAGCTATGCTCCAGTCGGCGTAACGGAACATTGATTGAGCGCACGATGAGCATCGTAACAATCAGCGCAACAACCAGCGCGATGATGCCGCCCGCTATCGACAGATTGACCGCACGCTGGGCCCGGAGCATTGAAGCGTCGCGTTGCGAAACCGCCCGTTGTTCAACTCGATCGACGATGCCTTCGATCTCACTATTTACATTGACAACATGCGACTGAGCCTCCGCCATGAGTGCGCTTCCGCCGACGCTATCATCTCTATCGTAGTAAGCATCGGCAGCCTTCTCTACCAATTGCCACAGCGTACTGACGTCCTGTTCGAGGGCGGCGACGCCTGTCGCATCGACGGGTGCAATAGCCCTAAGGTCTACATCGAGTTCGGCTTTGGCCGTCTCTGCGTTCTTCTTTGAGCCAGTTGCCAAATTCCCTGCGAAATCGGTGAGCCAATATTTCAGATCGCTGAAATCCTTACTCGCTTTGTTCGCGTTCCTGACGACAGACACGAGCTGCGCTTCGTCGGATAGAGCCTGCGTGTTGCGCGCGAGCTCGCGGGTTAGGATTACGGTTTCCGCCGCTAAGATGGCGAGCAGCAGGATCGCAAGGAAAATTAGTCGCGCGCGGATCGAGAAATACGACATCGAATCCTTTCCCCCGCGGAGTATCTCTGAAAACTACACTCGCTAAAACTTAATAGCACATTCCGTGCAACGGCATTCACGACTCACCCGGTGATGCGGACGCCTCAGCGACAGGCCAACTAAGGCCCATAGGCTCACGTCCGGGCGGCCCGCAATACTCCCGATAAAGTTTGTCGGACAGCCGTCCCACACCGATTTGCGATTTACCTCACGATAGCGGTCACCGGACACTCTCAAACGGGCGATGCAAGTCCTAAAACTGCGTAGGGGGAGATTCTTTTTCTGGGAAATTCTTATCCCGAGGGATTTCTTCGGGCCTGGGCTCCGGCTGAATATCCGGCTTTTGCAGTGGAATGTCCGGCTCTTTTCTCTGGGGCTCAGTTGACATGACGGACTCCTTTGCAAGATAAGCGCCCGCGACCAACGATTGTTCCGCTTGATGTCCGCTTTGGGTCATAGGCGGAGGTAGGACGCAAACGGCTTCATGCCCGTACTCTCCCAAATAGCGGACATGCGAACCGGTCTCCGCGCAGTGCGAACCAAGTCTCGACCCGTCTCAGTGCTTTCGAACCGAGTCTCCGCCATCAAAAATCGGATATCGAAAATTCGCGACCGGAGACTGGCGCGATAATTTCGCTCCAAAA
>Ga0207031_10297_pt1 | contig 12801 bp, 14 predicted proteins | sample Alteio_BWMinCont_37_FD_153278 | JGI IMG/M metagenome (GOLD analysis project Ga0207031, IMG submission 153278) | Enriched cells from forest soil in Barre Woods Harvard Forest LTER site, Petersham, Massachusetts, United States -... | ecosystem: Environmental > Terrestrial > Soil > Temperate forest >... | reverse complement strand
GAACCATCTTCGACAACCCAGCGAACATTGTCGAGGATGTTGGGTTGTGGATCTCGTAGTTGGGAAGCAGTAGGCCTATTTCCCCACTCCGACAACGACACTAATAATTTTCGCCTAGGAAATCGCGAATTTGGACGATTCTGCCTGGTAACGTTACCAGCGAGCACTAATTCGATGAAGTAACTTTCGCGAGTCATTTCTGGCAACTGTTACCAGTTGTTACGGCTCGTCGTCAACTGATGCCTCATCCAGCGAATCGCAATCAGAAGTCTGCGTAGTGGGTGCCCTGATTGTTGACCCGTTTTAATGCTGGAAGTGTGCTCATGAATAACAGATAATCACTCCCCGTGTAGATCCGTTTCCCACACACCTCTACCGATCCTCCGCGACTGAAGAGGTTCACCATGTCGATGCGCTTTTCTGTCGTGTTGTTGGCAGTGGCATCCAGCCTTACCTTGGGGGCAGACTGCTCGTGGGGCGACGAGCCGAAGAATGATCCATTCCGCTGGCTTGAGGAAGTGAGCAGCGACAAGACTCTCGCGTGGGTTAAGGAACGCAATGCTGCCTGCACCGACGAACTCACCAAGGGGCCCGAGTTCGCCGCCCTCAACGAACGGCTGCTCAAGAACCTCGACTCCAAGGACCGCATCCCCTCGATCTCCAAGGACGGCCAGTGGTACTACAACTTCTGGCGTGACGACGAGCACAAACGAGGCCTCTGGCGGCGAACCACACTCGACGAGTACCGCAAGGACAAGCCGAAATGGGAAACGGTTTTGGACTTAGACGCTCTGAGTGAAAAAGAGAAGGAGAACTGGGTTTGGCAGGGGGCCACCTTCCTGCCGCCGAAGTACGAGCGATGCCTCATCGCTCTGTCGCGGGGCGGGGCCGATGCGGGGGTCGAACGCGAATTCGACGTGACCAGCAGGGAGTTCGTCAAAGATGGCTTTACTATTCCGGAGGCCAAGAGCCGCGTTTCCTGGCGAGATGTTAATACTCTCTATGTTTCAACTGACTTTGGGCCGAATTCGCTCACCACCTCTGGGTACCCCCGGATAACCAAAGAGTGGAAGAGGGGCACCAAGCTCGCCGATGCGCCGATTGTCTTCGAGGGCAAACCGGACGACATGTCTGCCGCGGCCTACTGGGACTTGACGCTCGGCTATGAGCGCGAGTTCGCCAGCCGAAGGCCGACCATTTTCACCAACGAACTCTATTTCCGCAGGGGCTCTCAGTTCGTGAAGATCGAAAAGCCGGACGATGCGTTCGTGACCATTGTCCGCAACTGGATGTACGTGTCGTTACGCAAGGAATGGACTGTCGGGAACCAGAAGTATCCCGCAGGGGCACTTCTCGCCATTCAGTTCGAGTCTTTTCTGAAAGGCGACCGAGCCTTTGACGTGCTCTTCGAGCCGACCGAGCGTAAGTCACTTGCCGGATTCTCGGCCACTCGGCACCACGTTATCCTCAATGAACTCGAAAACGTGGCCAACCATCTCTACGTCCTGACCCCATCGGATGGCAAGTGGAAGCGCGAGGCGATCCCGGATGCAGCCCGCTTCAGCAGTGCCGTGGTCTCTCCTGTTGATCCCGACGAGTCGGACGACTACTTCCTGACTGTGTCCGGCTTTCTGACCCCATCGACTCTCTTCCTCGGGACGGTCGGGGGGAAGCCTGCGGAGAAGCTGAAGGCGTCGCCCGCGTTCTTCAACACGAACGGGCTGGAGGTGACTCAGCATGAGGCAATTTCGAAGGACGCCACGAAGGTGCCTTATTTCCAGGTTGCTCGTAAGGACTTGAAACTGGATGGATCGAACCCCACCCTGCTTTACGGCTACGGCGGCTTTCAACTTTCACAGACACCCACCTATAGAGCGGATACGGGGGCGTCGTGGCTGGAAAAGGGTGGTGTGTTCGTGACGGCGAACATCCGGGGCGGTGGGGAGTTCGGGCCGAAGTGGCATCAATCTGCCCTGAAGGCAAATCGGCACCGTGCCTACGAGGACTTCGCGGCCGTAGCTGATGACCTGGTTAAGCGCAAGGTCACCACTCAGAAGCACCTCGGGGCGATGGGTAGGAGCAATGGTGGTCTACTCGTGGGCAACATGCTTACGCTCTACCCTGACAAGTTTGGGGCGATAGTTTGCGGATCGCCGTTGCTCGATATGCAGCGCTATCACAAGTTGCTCGCTGGCGCGAGCTGGATAGACGAATATGGCGATCCGGACAAGCCGGACGAATGGGCGTCACTGAAGACGTTTTCCCCGTACTACAACTTGCAGGCCGGGAACAAGTACCCGCGGACGCTGTTCACAACTTCCACACGGGATGATCGGGTCCACCCCGGCCACGCCCGGAAGATGGCAGCGAAGATGATCGAGATGGGCCACGACGTGCAGTTCTACGAGAATATCGAAGGCGGCCACAGCGCAGCCGCCGACAACAAACAAGCAGCCTTCATGAGCGCCTTGGCGTATATGTTCTTGTGGAAGGAGTTGAAGTAATAAGCGGGGGGGCGATCACGGTCAAGCCGTGAGTGCCAGACGTATCGGCAGCGGGTCTAGGAATTTTTCCGATTTCACGACCATCGGACAGGCCCAAGCAGGGAATTGTGACAAGTCCGATTTTGGATCAGGTGCAACTTGAATCGATGGAAGTCTACCAAAAAAACCGCCCGTTTTTGCAGACTCCGCATCCTGATTCGGAGAAGCGAAAACGGGGCGATTTTTCCACGGCACTGATCCGCCTGGCCAGCGGGTTCGGTCGTTCCTTTCACGACTCGGGCGGGGTAGACTCGTTTCGGGATCGCTAATGCTGTGACAGCCAGACTGGGTCGGCCGTTCGCTCCGATCTACTTCGACCTTGTTTGGAGCGACCGATACAGGAATTGGGGTGGCAATTGTTCGAGACGAATCCGTGAGTGTCAAAGCCGAACTGCTCTCTAAGCCACCCGACTTGACTAAGAACGAACACCCTGACACGGCATGATCGTCGTGACCGCACCGGGAAGGCTCGTTCGTTGGCATTCGCGGAGGTTGTCGGTCAGAATTGGGACATGTCTCAATTCGGAGAAGTCGCCCAGATTTGGTGGTTCGGCATCCTGATTCGGAGTGGTGAAATCGGCTCGGTTTTTCCACAACACCAATCGCTGTTAGCGGGTTCGGTACTCTTGACACCTCGGGGGGTAAGGGAATGACTCCAGCTCAATCCCGCAGCACAAATCCTCACCGCAGTTTTTAATTGTTCTCGCCTTATGAGAACAACAGGAGAGGTTTGATGTTGCCGGTTGTTGCCGACGTGACTCTCGGGTAACTTCGCACTGTTGCGACCGCTAAGGTGTACGTCGCCTACCTCTTCAGGGAACATCCCATCATGAAATGCTTCGCATTCCTGGCCTTGTTTTCTGGCCTGATTATTCTTCAGTCCAATGGCCATGCAACACAACCGCCGACGCCTGGCCTGGTGGTCAAGGAAAAGGTCCAACCTCCACCTGCCACCAAGGCGCACCGCACTCAATACGCACTCAAGCACCTCGATGCACAAGCCCTGGCAAGTGTCTTGAACAAGCATTTCAAAGGAGAAGCCGAGATTGTGGCCGTCACTATAGCCCCTGGAAACACTCTCCTCATCAGTGGCTCATCGGAGTCGATTGGCGAGGTCATCAAACTTCTCGAACAACTGGATCAGAAGCCCAAGACCGTCGAGGTTGAACTCGTAATTGCGGAGATCGTGTCGATGAAGGGTGCGGATGGGAAGGAAGTTGATGTTTCCGGGCTCGAACCAATGGCCAAACTCGATGCGTTGACCAAGGGCGGTCAAATCGGAACAATCCAACGGATCAAGCTTACGGCAGTCGAAGGCCAACCGATTACCAGCACAAACGCTGGAAGCAAACCATACGTCAGTGGTTCCGTTGTTGGTGGCGCTGGTGGGTTCAACCCAGGTGGAGGATTAAAGGGTGGTGATAATCCTGGTCCCGGTGGCAAGGGTGCTGGTCCCGGCGGCGGTGGGATGATGCGGAGGGCAATCAGCTATCATGATGCCGGTACCACGGTTAAACTCACTGCCAAGATTGGTGCTCATGATGTTATCGCTCTGGACCTGAACGTTCAGGGCAGCAAGGTTCGGTTGGCAGAGGCTGGGGACGAACTCGGCGCAGCCGCATTCGATAATAACACCCTCAATACGAAGCTAAATGTACCATCGGGTAAAGCTGTCGCTGCGCAGACAGTCCGGACTGAGGGAAAGACGGGGGGAACACTATCACTGGTGATCGTCACGGCTCGTGTCGTGGAGCAGGGAATCAGTATGAACAAATGAGCAGAACGAAATTGCTGTGCCCCGTTCGTAAGGTCAAGCTTGGCGCGCGATCGCGCCAATCTGCGACGTGATCTCGCCGACCATGGCTCGGCACGCGACATCCGGGAGGACCGGCGTGAGATAAACCACGACGAGCAACGGCTGGCGCGAGACCGTGCAGACCTCCATCGCGACCTCAACGATTACCAGCGCGATCGCGAGCGTTTCGATCAGAAACGCGACCGAGACGAGCGTCAGGATCGGGGAAACACCTCGAATCGAGACCGGGATGACAGAGATAGAGATCGACGCGATGGCGACCGAGACAGGGATCGCGACGGTAAGCAGGATCGCGATCGGGACGATCGGCACGGGAATGATCGCGGCGACCACTCTCGTCGGGACCGGGACGACCACCGTGGCGATCATGAACAGTTCGCCCGGCATCCCGCGGATCGCGGTCAGAATGCGAGGCCCAGCGAGGCGAGCAAGCAAGTGGGTTCGCTGGCCCACGGCGCAAACAATAATTCCGGCAGCCAGCACGATATGAGGGTTCCCAGCGACGCCCATCACAATCTACCGAACTCGAGTCACAGCCCCGCACATGGGGGCAAGAAATGAATCGCACGACCAGAGCCTCGAATATTTCAGCCTTAGTTGCAACAAGTGTTTTCGCATTGGCTGGGTGTGGCGGCAACGCCGGGGCAGTAAAGCCGCACGCTCCGAGCACGGTTGAGAACACAGTGCCCAAAGCCGAGCCCGTTGATACGATCCCAGTCCCAACCAAGGATCGCGCCACGACCTCGGCGGATTCCATCCGTCCGACTCCGGCCAATGATCCGGGCACGCCTGTGGTCGAGGCTGTCAAGTCCTCACCGACCGCCGATACAAATCATCAGCTGTTCGAAACAATCGGTACGGTCACCGCGGCACACTATTATCAAACCTATCTCAACGTTGGTTTCATTGCTGACGGCAAGGCCAAGCAAACCTATGCCGATAAGGATGCGCGCGAGCTGCTGGCCTCTGTCCTCTCTTTGCTTAATTCGGTGGATCGGCAACTCGAATCGCTGGGCAAGCGACCTGGCCAAAGACGATCGCGATAGTCTGGAGCAGATGCGTTCGATCTCGGCCTTGCTCCGCCAGCAAGGCAAGCAATTGCAAACCTTGTGGGACACTGCCTCGGACCAGGACGCCGCCAGTTACGAGAAACTGCGCCAAAAGTCGTGGGCAGCAATCAACAAGCTCATCAGCGGCGGGTAATAATGGCGCGATGGTCAGACCGCAGGCTTCAGCAGTAAGTTGAGTACGAGGCTCTGACACGGCTCGGCGGACCCAGCCTTCCAGTGGTTTTTGGAATGTCGCGGCTAAATCGCGCGGCCCAATACCGTCCAATGTACAGGAGCAATTCCATGTCGAGCATCGTCGTCCGCGGCTGCAGTTGGTTATTGCTGTCCATGGTGCTGGTTCCCTCGGTCAGGGCTGGCGCGGATGATGAATCGTGGGCGAGCAAAAAGATCATTCTTACCAGGGACGGCATCCGGATCGGCCAGGGCGACGGTAAGGGGGTGGTGTTGTACACCGCCGACCTGAGCGAGATAGTGTACCGGGTGATTCGCGAGCAGGACGGCTGGCTCCTGGTTCGCGAGCGTGGTGTGGAGGGATGGCTCAGCAAAGACAGCGCTGTGTTGCTAAAGAACGCGGTGCCCTATTTCAGCGACCGGCTCCGCGCTAACAACCGAGATGCGCTCGCATACGCCCATCGCGGCTGTGCCTGGAGGGAAAAAGGGGAGATGGATTTCGCACTCAAAGACTTCGACGAAGCGATCCGGCTTGCCAGCGAAACGGACGAGCGTTTCGTACCGGTACGGCCAATTGTGGGCCGAATCTTTGGCGGAGGCCCGCAGATGCAGATGCAGGTGCCGCAACACCCCTCCTGGTTCCGGCAGCGCGGGCTGCTGTATGATGAAAAGGGTGAATATGACAAGGCGATACGCGATTTCAGTGAAGCGATCCATCTCAACCCACAGGATCCGCACAGCTACGTGGAGCGCGGCATCACCTTCAAGAGGAAAAAGGAATTCGATAAGGCGATCGCCGACCACAGCGAAGCCATCCGCCTCGATTCCAAGTGGGCGAACGCGTATTTCAACCGGGCCAACGTCTACAAGGCCAGGAAAGATTACGACTGCGCCATCTCAGACTTCTCCGAAGCGATCCGTCTCGATCCGCAAGACCCCGACGCATTCTTCAACCGGGCCAACATCTACAAGGCCTGGAAAGATTATGACCGCGCCATCTCAGACTTCTCCGAAGCAATCCGTCTCGACCCGCAAGATCCCGATGCGTTCTTCAACCGGGACAACATCTACCGAGGCAAGAAAGACTACGTCAAGGCCGCTGCCGACCTATGTGAGGTGATCCGGCTCGACCCCAAGGACCCCGACGCGCATGAGGCCCTGGCCTGGCTGCTGGCGACCTGCCCGGACAGCAAAGTTCGCGACGGCGAAAAGGCAGTCCAGTGCGCTGGCACGGCTTGCGAGCTGACGGACGGCAAGTCCGCCTATTGTCTGGCGACTCTCGCGGCTGCTTTTGCCGAAGTGGGTAAATTCGATTTGGCGGTCAAGTGGCAACAGCGCGCCCTGGAATCGACGAAATACGACAAGGACGAAGGCTCCCAGGCTCGCCTCCGACTACAACTCTTCCACGACCGCAAGCCATATCGGGAGGACTGAGGAGCCGGAATGGCAGCCAACGACGTAAGTGGCGCGCTTATGGGTGTTGCAAGGAACCAATCTGTTTCTTTCTACGATTTAAGGTCGTGGGTAGTGCTGAATCCCGGCCTGAACGCAATTGAAAGGATTCAAGGCTGCCAAAGATGCCTTGCCTATTTGAGAATCTTGCAATTTGGCAATACGCTGCTCAGTTCCATCACACCCGCATCTGTGACCCTGGTGAAGTGGAGGCTAAGAAAGGTGAGTTGTTTGAGTTCTTTGAGTTCCTTCAGTCCCGTATCCGTCACCTTGGTTCGGAAGAGCGATAGCGTAGTGAGTTGTTTGAGTTCTTTCAGTTCTTTCATGTCCGCATCACTCACCTGGGTGTCTTCCAGGGAAAGGTCGATGAGTTGTTTGAGTTCTTTCAGTTCCCGCAACCCCGTTCCCGTCACCTGGGTAAGTTTAAGGCCAAGTGAGGCGAGTTGTTTGAGTTCCTTAAGTTCCTTCAGTCCTGCGTCCGTCATATCGGTGGCGCTGAGGTCGAGCGAGGTGAGTTGTTTGAGTTCCTTCAACTCCTTCAGACCTGTGTCCGCTATCTTCGTGCCGCCAAGGTCGAGCGAAGTGAGTTGTTTCAGCTCTTTGAGTTCTTTCAGCCCTGCGTCCGTCAATCTGGTCCCACTGAGGTCGAGCGTGGTGAGTTGTTTGAGTTCCTTCAATTCCTTCAGCCCAACGCCAGTCAGGTCCGCGTGGCTGAGGTTGAGCGTAGTGAGTCGTTTGAGTTCCTTGAGTTCTTTCAACCCCGAATCCGTCACTCGGAAGCTGCCAAGGTGAAGCGTGGTGAGTTGTTTGAGTTCCTTGAGTTCTTTCAACCCCGAATCCGTCACTCGGGTGGTACCAAGGAGAAGCGTAGTGAGTTGTTTGAGTTCTTTGAGTTCCTTTAACCCCAAATCCGTCACCTGGGTTACGTTGAGGTTGAGCGAAGTGAGTTGTTTGAGTTCTTTGAGCTCCTTCAACCCCGAATCCGTGACCTGGGTCATGCTGAGGTTCAGCGTGGCGAGTTGTTTGAGTTCTGTGAGTTCCTTCAGCCCCGAATCCGACACCTGGGTGAATTCGAGGTTGAGCGAGGTAAGTTGTTTGAGCTTCCTGAGTTCCTTCAACCCGCCATCCGTTACCCTGGAGTAGGCGAGATTGAGTTCCTCCGTGTTGAGTGGAATGTTTCCATTCACGCCGTCAATTATGATTGTTTTTTCCTGAGATTGCACTCGGAACGGCCAGCCGGACGCCAACAGAACAAGGGCCGACAAAACAAAACGACTTGACATGATGGCACCTGCTGTGTCTGAAATGCGTGTTCGAGAATGTAACTCGCCCCAGAACGTGGGTCAACGATCATCTGACAGAGTAACCTCCGAAGTGGGTTTTGTGAAAGGCTTTCACAAAACCCGTCGTGCGGAAGCCGCTCTCGACACTCATCGAGGTAAGCGTAAAAACGCTTCGGCTGTAAGTGTTTCTGTCCAGAGCGGGTTATGGGATTTGAATCCACAACAGCTAGCTTGGAAGGCTGAAAAAGAGAATTGCCAGAAACGCTGAAAACATCAAGGAATAAAACCTTTTTATCACATCTATGTTCCTCTGTATAGGTCAGCATCACTCAGCAAAACCCCACGAGGAATCGGCGTAGAAGTCGGGGTTTTGGCGTAGTAATGGCGTAATCATCGTCGAGTCTTGTAGAGCAGCAACGAGTTTTCGACGGCGGTGTGTAGTGATCACGGCGCCACTGGGACGGTTTGATACGTTTGCCGCCCTTGGCGGCACGCAGATCACACCAGGAAGGGCTGTTAATCGAAAAATCGGTGAAGGAGTTGTTATAGTGCATTGCGCGGATCGCTCCGAAGGTTTCACCGGCGGGCTAACGTCGCGCCGCTCGCCTGGTCTATCCAGGAGTGACGAGTGCGTGTTCCTGGTCTTTGATTGAGGAAGTTCCGTGAATCGTCTGATACTCCTGGTGACGATGGCAGCTGGGCTGACGACGGCTGGCTGCGGCAAGTCGGACTGGCACGACTTCAACTCGGCGGAGGGGAAATATTCGGTGCAGTTCCCCGGCAAGCCCGAGGACGAATCGGTGACCTACCGGCCGGGACCGCAGGTCCATGCCCACATGGTCAAATTGCCCAAGGCCACCTTCCTGGTCTCCTTCATCGACCTGCCCCCTGGAATACAGCTCGATTATAAAGGCGCCATCCAGGGCATGACCAGCCTGGTCGGCGGCAGGGTGACGAAGGAACGCGACTGGACCATCGACGGCAACAAGGGCAAGGATATCGAGATGTCGATCACCGGCACTCCATTCTTCCCGGTCGGCTGGGTCGCAAGCGCGGGCAACAGGGGCAAGCAAGTCGAGTTGCCGTTGAACAAAAACAAAGCGGGCTTCGCTTCGTCCCGGATGGTGGTCATAAACAACCGCTTGTATCAGATCGTGGTCATCGGCGAAGAGGCCACCTTCGATGACGCCGACGTCAAGAAGTTCTTCGACTCGTTCAAGCTCAACCAATGACCTCGGCCCGAGGAAGACCATGCTCCGAGTCCCGAGCCTGACAGTACTTGGCCTTGTCCTCGCGGCTGTGCCCTCTATGTAATGTTTGGCACAAACTTGAGCCGTTACCCCGGTGGGACCAGTCGAGTCTCTTCGCTCGTTACTCGACCAGCGGCGGCCCTCGCCAGCGGTCCGGCAGGTCGGCTCCCGCATTGCGCGTTTCGAGGCTTGCTCGGCGTTCACTCACGTTATGGCCTGCGAGCTTGCTGACTCCCCTAAGGAGCCTTTTCCTGGAGTGCTTCAGTCCAAGTCGTTAGCTCCTCAACCCCCCAAGTGCTACTGGTGGATCGACCAGTTTACCGGGCGGGTCTCAGAGCCTCACGAGTACCTCATCGAGAATCTCGCTCGCCTCCCGCACGGTGAGTCGATCGACCTGATCGGCAGTCGGCCGATCGGCGACTTTCTCTTCGTGCTTGCGCCAACGAGCAGCTGCGGACCCTCGTCTTCTGGGCTACCCGGTAGGCGACGCTATAGAGCCAGCCCCCGATCGACTCCCGCGGGACGGAGCGAAGGGGCTGTCCGGAAGAGAGCCAGGAACGTTGCCTGGAAAGCATCCTCTTTTTTTCCAACTTACACAACAGGGCGACATTTGTTGTCTACTGGACGATATGGAAAATCCCGTCGACATCGCAAATGAGTCAGTCGCTTTGGGGATTGGGGAAATAGGTGATGAGAATGTAAGTGTTGGATTCATGATCAGCGCGGGAAATGTTGATGACGAGGCCGTAACGTGGGGTACGCACGGTAATGGCCTTCATTTTGACCCCTTGACTTTTGCTCTTCTCTTTGAAATCCTGGAGCCGGAAACTGCTCGGCATGGCGGCCATGTTGATAAACGGATCGTCCGGGTTCGCGGTATTAAACTTGCCTATGGAGCCTCCCCCGGTGGGGTCCGCGACGATGTCAAACTCCAATTTCTTCGCGTACCACTCCAGGACTTTTTCGTAGTCGTCGGTCGTTGTGAGCACAACAGAATCGACTGACCCAACAGGCACCTCCTGTCCCCTTGGACCCTTGCTGGACTCCCTCTCCTGGCTTTCGAGATATTTCCACTCGGTCCATTCCGGAGGAGCTTTCTGCTTGGTTTTTTTTGTTCCACGGCAAGCTGGATGCGATCGGCTTGTCGGATGAACGCAAATAGTAACCCGCCACGAACGCGACACACATCAGAATTAAGATTGCTAGAGGGATTCCTAACTTCTTCATGGCTCCACCACCCATTTGAGTTGAGACCGGATATAGATTCACGACGATAGAGGTACAATTCGATTTTTGTAAAAGCAGTTTACGGCATGATCAGAAGATCATGAACGGGGAAAATCTTCCAATCCGCTGGGCAGGAATGATCGATCATTCGAAGCGTTCCGGTAACCGTTACCCGCCTGCCTTCCTTCACGTCGAGCCGCTTACCCTTCAGAACTGCCGTTCGCTCGATTCTGTCCGGGTTATCGTCCGTGGCGATGATGGTTGAGCCATTCCAGGCATATGGCGTTTTCCTGAATAGGAACTTGACAACTAACTGCTGGCTGTCGAGAGAGCGGGCGCGGCGGATGTTCAGATCGTCGAGGTTAATGTGCTGGACAGGGGTTGTGGCGATGACGTACGTTTTTTAATCACTTATGGTGACCTTAAAACGGTTCGGCAGTTCACTTACGCCGGAGGTAGCTGTTGGGAACGTTTCTGAACGGCGGAACACTTCGGCCCGACGCGTCAAGAAGTATCCGGATGTTGGAGTAAATATCGCTTTCTTTGCGATGCACCTGCGGCATCAGTCCAATCTGGGAATAGGAGATCGGAGTGACGTCGAAGAAAGTAGTTTCCCATTCGTAACCTTTGCCCCAAACGATTCCTGCAAGCCTAACGTCCGTTCTGGCCCCCGCCGTCAGCAGAAGCCTCATGATCGGCTCTGAGCGGTTGTGGATGGAGTTCACCGTATGAAATAGGGGAGTGTGCCCGTTGAGACCGTCCTCGTCGATGTCCGACGTGGCATTCACGTCGACACCCGCTTCTACCAGAGCGTGAGCGGCTTCGAAGTTACCATATTCCGCAGCCACATGAAGCAATGAGACCCCTTCCAGCGAGGTGAACGCCGAAACCAGCGACGTCCGGTGCCGGAGTGTGGCCGGTCGAGCCTTGATCGCCGACATAAGGGCGGGCGCGTCGTTGAGGAGGACGGGAGTTAGCAATGGGTCCGGAAGTTCAGCTCCGCGCTCCAAGAGAAGTCGCAGACAGTCGCCAAGGCGATCGGATCGCGTGTACTCCTCAAGCAGCCAAACTACCGGCGGCTTCCCTCGAATGGGTGAACATGGATCGGCTCCCGCATCCAATGCCGCCCGGACGGCTTCGACATCGTGTCCGTCAAAAGCGGATAGGAGTTCTCTGGTCGCATCAGCCATCGCTGTTACCCCTGGGATCGACACTCCGAACCAGCATTTCTGCAAGCATTTGGTGATTGACATAGTTCAGCGATAGTCCGACTTATTATGCAAGTCTCATCGGCCGTTATCTGTCAAACAAGCTGGTACCGACACCTTCCTGCCAATCTACCGAGACCCACAAAGCCTCGGCAGAACGTCAAGTGTCACACATGCCATTCAGGAGAGATAGAACTGGTAGTACTCTGGCGATCGCGAGCGGATGCGGAGATCGATCGAGCAGTAATCAGTTATGGCACCCGACGCTTGAATACCATGGTGGTCGGATTCAATGGGCCAACTCGGGCCGGTCCACCTAATCCACCAGGAGCCACACTCCCTGGCGGAGTGTTCCCCTGTTCTACCAGTTCCCAGCCATCGGCTCCCAGTAGGTTCAGCACCTGGATCTTCTGGAACGACATCGAATCTTCCTTCTTGACCTTAGCCTTCAACTTTTCGGCTAACTCTTCCCATCCATTCACACTGATCTCTTCAGTTCCGGTGGTCCATCGGATTGTTGCCTTGGCTGGAACAGCGGGAACTTCGTTGCCTTCGTTGTCCTTCCCTGCTGGACGTGCGGGGACGGTGCGGTATACCAGCTCAGCGTACTCCCATTTCACACGCTTTTCTTGAGCAGATGCGGTTTGAATGGAAGCAAGTCCGCAGAGAAAGGCGGAACAGATGAGGAACATTCGCATAGAGGCTCTCCAGGGGGGAAAGGGAAATGGTATCGTAACGCGCAGAGGGGGTCGATGAATGAGAGAGTAAGGAGAGAAGGGGT
>Ga0207031_10295_pt1 | contig 12887 bp, 10 predicted proteins | sample Alteio_BWMinCont_37_FD_153278 | JGI IMG/M metagenome (GOLD analysis project Ga0207031, IMG submission 153278) | Enriched cells from forest soil in Barre Woods Harvard Forest LTER site, Petersham, Massachusetts, United States -... | ecosystem: Environmental > Terrestrial > Soil > Temperate forest >... | reverse complement strand
CCCGGGGTTGAGACACCACTGGCACGGGTTGGGGAGCGATTGGCACCGATTGGGGAGCAGAAGGTGCCGACTGTTGATCCACTTCGAAAGCAAACGGATTATCTGAAGATGGTGCCGCAGGTGCCTGAGAAGTCGGAGGCGGAATCAAGATCGGCACCGGCATCGGCTGAGAATAAGCTGCTGCCGGCTTGGGTGCTGGTGGTGGCGGAGAAGGCAGTATTTCCGGGAGCGTGGGAATCCGCATCTTTTTCCCACCCTGTGAGCCAAACACGTCATCCTCGGATTCGCCGGGCTCGCTCAGAATGCTGTCCGCCGCTTCCCTCTTCTGAGTGAAGTTGAACATGGGCGCGCTGTTGTCGTCGAGGGGGACCGGTGCGGGCGGTGCCATCACCGGTTTTGGCGGCGGGGCAGTTGTTGCCTTCGGTTGGGAAGGTTGAGTGCGAACCTCAGGTTTTTTTGACGGTGGTGGAGGAGCAGGTTTTGGCGGCTGTGCCGCCTCGGGCGTGGTGTTGAATGAGAACGGGTTGTCTTCAGATTGGGGTGGCGGGACGGCCGGCTGTGATGGCGGGCCGGCCGGCGCTGACGGGCCGGGTGCTGGTGCCGCTGGAGTCTCGGAAGAGGTAGGAGCAAGAAGTTTCTGTTTGCAATGCGGGCAGCGAACATGCTTTCCCAACAGTTCGATTCCCACACCCATCTTGCGTCCGCAGAAGGGGCACGGAAAGGTCAGTGTTTGCGATGCCATCGGTTATTCTGTACAAAACAAGAGAGCTGGCGGCGAAGTCTTGCTCGCCCCGGTGGGGCCACACGAGCGTTTTGCCGAAGGATGTATCTTACCCGGTCTGAATGCTACTTCCACTAGCAAACCGAGTTAGTAATGAGCAGTTCAGTCCGTGCAATGTCAAATTGAATGCTAATGTCAAAAGCCGAGAAAAACCTATGAGGTCTCTCGGCTTCGTTTGCCAATCTTCGGAGAAAAAACTCCTACAAAACACTTCAGTTTCGACCTATTGGTTCAGGGCGACATTTACGGATAGCGATGCACATCGTGACGGGGAGCATAGACTTCAACTTCTTTACCCGGCACTTTGTACTCACCCTTTTCGAACCCTTCCCGACCGAACTGCTTATCGAACTTGTACGGCATCCAGTGCTTGCCATCGTGCATGAACCAGTGGTGTCCATCCGTGTAATACCAGGCACGATCTTTGGCACACCAGAAGCTCCAGTGGCCATCGAAATTACGCCAGTGATCGCGTTCTTCGGGACCAGCTGCCGCATTGGCGGCCTCAACCGATGACGGAATGTGTTGTAGGATCGCCGAGCCGGCAACTGACCCAGCTATAAACGCTGCCGCCAACCAGAGTGTGACGCGACGCATACCCAGACTCCTTCTGAATTTACTTGGGCGACGATTACCCGAAGCCGCTGGTGATTATACACATGTTGCTGTGATAGATTCCAGCAAAGAAGCACATCACCCATATCTCAACGCTTCAATCGGATGAATATTCGCGGCACGGCGAGCCGGGTAGAACGCGGCGACTGTCGTCACGATCACGGCAAACGCGATCGAGCTGAGCCACAACCACAATGGGAAAATAAAAACCGTCATGGTCACTAGTTGTTCTCCCTCGGCTTGTTTTTCAATCAATGTCCAGACCCAGCGATCGGCTGGTATTGCCAGTGTACGGGCGAGTGCCAGTCCAAGTCCGCTTCCCAAAAGCCCGATGAAAGTGCCTTCGGTCAGAAAGAGCAACAGAATCTGATTGCGGGTTGCGCCCACGGCCCGCAATATGCCGATCTCCTTGGTTCGTTCCACGACGCTCGTTACCAGGGTGTTGGTGATGCCGATCCCAGCCACGAAAAGCGCGATCATGGCGAACAGGTTCAGTCCACCGGCGATCATCGTCACCTCTCGTTTGGCGTTGGCGAACCACTTCAAGGAGGACCAAGTCCCAAACCCCATCGCTTCCACAGCTGCCACCGTACCCGCAAGATCGCCGCCTGGCCGGACGCGAACATCGGCGGAATGAACCTCGACATCGCGCGCCCAAGGTAAACGATTGAATAGTTCATTCCCTTGGTCGGGAGCGAGAAAAATGTCGCCGTTCGATAATTCCCAAGACGCCAGTGGACCACGGTTCTTCCGATCCTCGTGGGTCAGCAAGCGGGTTACACCGCACACGTAATAGGTGTCGGCCGCAGTGGTAGACGAATCGCGCGCTGGCTCCTCATCCGGATCAGGTTTTGTCTCCAAAAGCCTCTTCAGCTCGGCCTTTTCCGCCAAGTTCAATTCGAAAAGATCGAGTTTCTGCGGCAAAGCGAGGGCGAGCTTTTCCAGCACAATAGCCTGGGCTGCCGTCATTTCCTCGCCTGGAATTCTGCCGATGAGAATTCGTGCCAGAGCCAGGGGTGGAGCATTCTGGACACTACCAATCACCACGCGCACGGGCATTCCAATGGCTCGCTGCAAATCGGCATCGCTGCGCCAGCCAAGATCGTAAAGAACAAGTTCCGAAAGGAGGACCTGTTTCGGACCATCCACTGACGGCATGTGCCCGGCAATTAATCGCGTTTGCAAGTCTTCGAGCGGTCCCGTGACGGCAGAACCGTGGACTGGCTTTTCAGCACCGGCAGCCATTACCCGTGCCTGACTGTTGCGATATGTCCGAATCTCCGCCACATCCGGGAGTGACGCGATCGCCGCGAGTTTGTCGGAAGTGAGTGCAATTCGCGGTTTCCGAGGGTGGGTGAACAGGTAGCGCTCGGCCAGGGCCTCTCTGATCCTCTCGCGGCGAGCATCAGACATCTCACCGTGAACGACTGTCTTTTCTGGTGGAATATCCTTGTAATCCGTCTTTGGATCGTCAACGCGGACAATGAGCCGCCAGAAATCGTCGCGGCTTTTGAACTGGTTGTCTATAAATGCCCGGAGTCCCAGTCCCAAAGAAAGGCTGAATGCAAGGGCACATGTGCCCACGGTAACACCAACGAGAGTGAGAGTTGTCCGCACCTTTTGCCGCCAAAGCCCGCCAATTGCAAACCGAGCGAGTTCGCCGTAACTCATCAGTTCCCCACATGTAATGCGGTTATGAGATTCGAGATCGGTACTGCCGGCCCAGATGAGAACACGATTGATGATACCGCATCTGAATAATGATGAGTACGATACTCCAATAGACGACGTTCGCGAAGGCTATTGCATTCAAACAATGCTTGGAAACGACATTCATGCCTGAATGCGTTTTCTGATCTCAAATAAACTTGCAAAACCTTATGTCCGATTCCTCGCTGCCCGCAATACTCGGTGGTCCGCCCATACGGCCGGAAGGCCCCCCGGTTTGGCCACAACCGGATCCGGATATTCAAGCCGCAGTTGCTTCCGCGCTAGCTTCGGGCTCATGGGGAAAATACCACGGGGATCATGTTTGCGCTTTGGAAATCGAACTGGCAGAGTTCCATGGCATCTCTCATGCAATCACCTGTGCCAGCGGCACTCTGGCAATTGAGACCGCCCTGCGAACGCTCGGTGTTGGTCCCGATGATGAAGTCGTGATGTCCGCGTACGATTACGAGCCCAACTTTCTTAGCGTTCACGCCATAGGGGCAAAGCCGGTCCTTGTTGATGTATCGCCCAGAAACTGGAATCTCGATCCTGGCTCTCTGGCAACTGCTATTTCTCCGCGCACCAAAGCCATTCTTTGCTCGCATTTGCACGGGGGCATGGTTCCCATGCGCGAAGTCATGGAAACTGCTCGGCAACATGGAGTTGGCGTAGTGGAAGACGCCGCGCAGGCTTCTGGGGCTATCGTTCAAGGTAAACCGGCCGGAACTTGGGGCGACATCGGCGTGCTGAGCTTTGGTGGATCAAAACTCCTCACGGCCGGACGAGGCGGTGCACTCCTGTTTTCCGATTCGCAACTCTACCAGCGTGCCAAACTCTGGTTACACCGTGGACTTCAGCAGTGGGCACCCCTGAGCGAATTGCAAGCTGCAACACTCCGACCACAGCTACGAAAACTCCGACAATCTACTCTCATCAGATGGGAACGCGTCAATCAGTTGGTTGAAGCAGTCTCCGCAACTCCAGGTCTGGTTGCCTTTTCAAATATCGTAAGCGATTCAATTCCGGCGTATTACAAAGTCGGGTTTCAATACGATTCCAATACCTTCCGCCTGCCACGGGATCTCTTTATCAAAGCAATACGAGCGGAGGGAATTGCACTCGATCCGGGATTCAAAGCTCTGCACATCGGGCGTTCTCCATCCCGATTCAAAACCCACGCTATGCCAATCAATGCAAGCGCAGCTCACGAACAGTGTATTGCTCTGCATCATCCTGTTCTTGGGACAACTTTAGAGGAAGTAGCGCAGGTGGCGGATGCCGTGGCCAAAGTGTATCGTGCCGTGGCGGAAGGCCGGTGGTCGTAATGTAACGAAGGTTTGATGAACAGCACAAAATTCCCGACGATCTCATATTCTGAATCTGACGCCGATAACACCGAATCGAACCCGAAAGGAACTCTCATGTCGCGTGGTTCTCTACTAGCTGCTGGGATGTTCCTCAGCGTCTGCGGTTTGACCAGAGCCTCCGACCCTGCGCCGCCCGCCGGGTTCTGGAAACTGACCCTGCCCAGCAAGGATGAGGACATTATTCTGATGCTCGCCTTTACCGAACAGGATGGAAAGTGGGTTGGCGATTACCTCACCAGCAACGCGAAGTTGAATGTGGAGCCAACTTTCAAATACTTGAAGATAAATGGAGACGTGGTCCAGTTTCTCATTCAGGCCAAAGGGCAAGACCTGGTCACATTCGATGGAATTCTTGCCAAGGACAAGAAGAAGATAAGCGGGTCATTCACACTGCAAGGCAGTCCTCTCATGCTCACGGAACTCTACCCGACGAAACTCAAGAAACTCGATGACCCCGTTGAAGTAGCCCGCGAATCTCTCAACCAGGTTGATGGCCGGGAGTTTTTTCAGGTGGCTATGACTGTGATCAATAAAGCTGCCGAGAAAAAGATTCCAGCCGATGAAGTCCGCTCGATCCTCGATCGCGTGAACAAGACATCTACCCAGTATGGTCCACGCTGGGAACGGGAGATGACTCTTCGGTTCGCATCGCTGCTGGCCGCACAAACCGACTATGCGGACCTCGCTGTCGCCCAGGCCAAACGCGCGGAGCGACTCCTCACCGATGACGATGATGCCTCAGCAAGGCTTGCCGTCCTGGAATCGGTAACCCAGGCCCTCACCAAAGCCGGCAAACCCAACGAGGCCAAACCCTACTACAGTCAGATCGCCAAACTCGAAACGCGCGACTACGCCGAGTACGCCAAATCGTTCCCTTTCAAGACCGAACCGTACGCCGGACGCAAAGCCAAATCCGACCGGATCATGCTTGTCGAAGTCTTTACCGGGGCTGAATGCCCACCCTGTGTCGCAGTCGATCTCGCCTTCGATGGACTGATGAAGACGTACAAACCCACCGAAGTGGTTCTGCTTCAGTATCACTTACCCATTCCCGCACCGGACCCTTTGACGAACGCGGATGTCATCAAGAGAGTGGAAGGATACTACGCCGAGCAAGTCGATGGGGCGCCAACCACGTTTATCGGTGGGAAACTCGGAGCTCCCGGTGGCGGAAGCTCGGCCGCGGCCCAGAAGAAGTATGCCGGGTTCCGCAAAGTGATCGATGAGGAACTAGAGAAACCTGCACTGGTCAAACTGGGGCTAACAGTTTCCAAAGGTGAAAAGGGTGGCTTTTCGGCCAAGGCCACGATCTCGGACCTGGAAGCCCCCGGGGAAAAGGTGATGCTTCGTTTCGCCCTCGCGGAAGAACGTGTTCGCTATGCCGGCGGTAATGGGATCAGGTATCACCACATGGTCGTTCGGGCCATGCCGGGTGGAATCAAAGGTTTCCCTTTGACCAAGAAAGCTTCGGATCAAACTGTGACCTTTAACCCCGATGAACTGCGTACAACTCTGAGCAAGTTCCTCGATGATTTTGCCACTCAAGAAGGCCCTTTCCCACGAGCTGACCGCCCACTAGCCCTGAAAAACCTCAAGCTGGTCGCTTTCGTGCAAAATGATGCCACCAAGGAAGTGCTGCAAGCTGTTCAGGTGGATGTGGAAGAGAAGTAGGACAGGCTTCTAGCCTGTCCTACTATTCAATCCTCTTCCCGCTTTTTCCAGACCCGTAACACGTTGGCAAAATCATCTCGCCAGACTGGCCCAGGTACGACTTTGATTTTCTCCCAATGCGATGTGTTCTTGGCCATTTTCCCTAAATCGGTTTCGTTTCGCGCCAGGACCATCCATTGCGAATCGGTTTTCCCATCCGACCGCTCATCTTCACTGGCAATGTTATGCCAGTAGCGCACCACGAGAGATGGTTCGTGATCGGCTGCGAGGCGGGCAACTAATGGCGGCAGATCGAGGTGGACGTTCGAAATGTGGACTGCCAACACGCCATGCGGCGTCAACTTTTGAAAGTAGAGGCCAAATGCCTCGCGAGTGAGCAGGTGAACAGGTATGGCGTCCGAGCAAAATCCATCGAGTATAACAACATCGAAAGTACCGTCGGGAATCCGCGCGATCTGTCGCCGGGCGTCTCCAAGAACCACCGTGCACGAGTCGGCCTGGCAGGTCGAAAGAAAACGGAAGTAGGCAGGATCGTTGGCAATCCGGACTACCGCGGGGTCGATCTCAAAGAAAGTCCATTGCTGACCGGGTTTGGCATAGTAAGCAACCGCACCTGTCCCTAGCCCAACAACTCCAACTCGCTTGATCTTGTCGCTTGGAATGGATGAGAACAGGCTCCCGACAGGCCCTTTCTCGTGGTAATAGGTCATTGGGCGAGGTCGCCCCGGTTCGTCCGCCCGCTGCTGGCCGTGCATCGTTGTGCCATGGATCAAACGGATAAATCTCCCATCGGGCGAGCGGGTCACGCGCACAACACCAAAGAAATTCCGTTCCATGTGCAACGTTTCACCGAGTAGGCCGGGGTCAAATGTCCAGGCCACGAAAAGAGCAGCCAGCGACAACGCATAGCGTACGGGCCGCCGAACGAGTGCAAACGCTGCCGCGGCTGGGATACCGAACATCAAGCCACCGCGAAGCAACCGGTCCAGGTAAGCGTCCGCGTTATCGGAATCGACAGGTATGCTCACATAGAGAGGGACCACCAGTACCATGCAGATCGTAAGTGTCAGTAGAGCCAGCACAATCCCCGCGTCCACAAGTTTCAACGCTAAGTAGTTACCATTTCCTTGTTCGCGCGGCCTTACCGTCGCTGCCAGAATCAGTGCCAGCGGATATTCCACCAAACCCAGGCGATGGAAAACGATTGGAGCCACGAGTGCGTTGAACAGTCCACCCGTTACGCCTCCCAGTGAGAGCCAGAAATAGAAAGCAGTCAAATGTTCCGGAGGTGGGCGGTCGCGGGCCAGTTCACCATGGCAAATCAAACAGACTCCAAAGAACGCACCGATATGGAGGCCCGCGACCACACCGAACGGTTCAGCCGCCCCCAACAACAGCGACAAGACTGCGAAAAGCAGCAGCACCGGTGTCACGCGGCCAACCAGCCAGTGAATCTCATTGGGCCATCTCGCAAAGACCAGAATAAAACTGGTGAGGTAGAGTGCCAGCGGCACCACCCAGAGCAGCGGTACGGGCGCGAGATCGGTCGAAACGTGGGTAGTGACGCCGAGCAAGAGACTCGATGGCAGCGCGGCCAGGAAGACCCAACGTGCTATCCGCGTTCTGTTGATGGGCTGTGAAGAAGCTGGACCAGGCAAATACGCTTCCGCGATTTCGCGAGCCCGATCTTCCTTCAGTGATTGCTGGTCGTCCTTTCTCTTCAATATGGTTATTGCACAAATCACGACCATCCCGACGTATAAGCCAACCCCGGCAGCAAACACCCACTTTTGCTCTTCCAGCGTGAGCCTGGGTTCGATGACGAGAGGATAACCCAAAAGGCCCAGCAGACTTCCGGCATTGCTCGCTGCGTACAGAAAATAGGGATCGCGCGCAGCCGGGTGACCCGTGCTGGCGAACCAGCGTTGCAAGAGCGGAGAGGTGGTGCTGAGCACAAAGAACGGAACACCCACCGCGACTCCAAGAAAAGCCACCAGGCCGATGATGGGATAATCTTGATCGTCGGGAAGTAGCGATGTAATGGCTGGAACAGGTGAGCCGGTGATCGCGAATGCGACCTTAAAAGCCACAACCACGATCGCAAGAAGAGCCAGATGCACGAGCGCCTGTCGCCGCACACCGAGTTGACCGGTGCTGCGATGCGCGTACAGATAACCGCCGAGCAACACCGACTGAAAGAACACCATGCAGGTGTTCCAGACGCCCGGCGATCCGCCGAGGAGCGGCAACAGCAGTTTCCCGACCAGCGGCTGGACGAGAAAAAGCAGTGCAGCCCCGACGAACAGGGTGAGAGCGTACAAGGCGGGAAGCAATCGCAACCTCATTCAAATGAGAGGCTCGTTTTCGCTCGACGGCTCTCATCTACAGTGGGGCAATACCACCCGTCGCGGGGTAGCGAGGGAGAGATCGATCTGTTCTCATCCACATGAGAACCATTGACCGTCATTCCATTGCGATCACACTCCCTAAAGGATGCGAACGAATCGCCGCGGGGGCAAGAGGTAGCTTAACAGATGAGGAAACTCCGGGCATAACACGGACGTTATTATCAGAATGGAGTTTGGTAGTTGGCGGTGGGAGGTTGGAGGCTGGTGAAACGATATAACTACTTGAGTGAATTGTGAAACACTAAACACAGACAAAAATGGCCACTACATCCATCGAATGGTCTGATGCAACTTGGAACCCATTGACTGGCTGCACCAAGATCAGTCCCGGCTGTGCACATTGTTACGCCGAAACGATGAGCAAGCGACTCAAGCTGATGGGTCAGCCAAACTATCGGAACGGCTTCGAACTGACACTACACGAGCACATGCTCGAAGTTCCTCTCACCTGGAAACGACCCCGCAAGATTTTCGTCAATTCCATGTCCGACCTCTATCACAAGGATGTGCCCGATGAGTTCATCCAGCGTGTCTTTCACACCATGACGCGGGCGAACTGGCATCAATACCAGATCCTCACTAAACGAGCCGATCGACTGGAAAAAATCGCGCCTTCGCTGCCCTGGGCAAAACACATCTGGCAAGGTGTGAGCGTGGAAAATGCCGAGTACACGTTTCGCATCGATCATCTGCGACGCATCCCCGCACACATCAAGTTCCTCTCCATCGAACCGCTTCTTGGGCCGATCCCGGAGTTAAATCTCTCCGGCATCGACTGGGTGATCGTGGGTGGTGAAAGTGGAGGAAACTGTAGAGCGATGGAACTGGAGTGGGTGTCAGGAGTGCATACCGACTGTGAAAGGCAGGGTGTTCCAATGTTCGTGAAGCAGACCGGCGAGAAACTGGCTCGCCGCCTGAAACTCAAAAGCAAAAAAGGCGGCGATCAAACCGAATGGCCCACAGAATTACGCGTCAGGCAATTCCCGCTTCGGATGGTCGATGAGAGAACGTGATGAAAGTGTCGGACAAGCGAACCTGGCAGTCCCTTCTCCTGTCCCATACAACACGACGTTGTCCGGCGGGCCGGTAGGTTGCCTGCAAAGCACCGATCCGTGGGTTCGACTCCCACCGACGTCTCTGTAAGAATTCCTAAAATTCATGTCTATTTTGCACGTTTTCTATTGCCACGGTTAGACTTCGTCAGTAGAGTTTCAGGGTAGACTACCCCGAAACTCCCAGAAGGCTAAACTCATGGGGCGTCCCAAGACTCCTGTACCGGCGTACCAAAAGCACAAGGCGAGTGGTCAGGCGAAAATCCGGATTTGCGGCAAGGACATTTACCTGGGGAAATACGGCTCGAAGGAATCCCGCCGGGAATACGACCGCATTCGCGCGGAGTTCGAAGCCGGTGAGACGTCTGCACTGATAACCAGTGTCAAATCAACGGATCTGACCGTTGCCGAAATCGTGAAACAATACTGGATACACGCCAAAAAGCACTATCGGGATTCTGAAGGGCAGACAACCAGTGAAACCAAGTGGATTCTTTCAAGCGTTAACCTGTTGAACGAGTTATATGCTCACACCTTGGCACAGAAGTTTGGTCCGCTGGCTCTCAAGGCGCTTCGCGCGCGGTGGGTGAAATCAGGCATCTGCCGCAAGACCATTAATGGTCGCGTGAATCGGGTCCGGCGAGTGTTCAAATGGGCTGCCAGTGAGGAACTGGTGCCGTTTGAGGTTTATCAATCACTGACTACTGTGGATGGTTTGGAAGCCGGACGGTCCGAAGCCAAAGAGAAGGAACCGGTGGGACCAGTTCTCAACCTCCATGTGGTCGCTTGCCTGCCCCATCTCTTCCCAGTCGTCCGGACTATGGTAATGGTGCAGCGCCTGACAGGGATGCGCCCAGGGGAAATCGTTCGCATGAAGGCTGGTGAGGTCAATCGGTCGTCAATGCCGTGGGTTTACATTCCGGACAAGCACAAGACGAGCTATCGCGGCGGAAGCCGGGAAATCCTGATTGGTCCAATCGCTGCCAAAATCCTTGCCCCATACCTGGACGTCCGGCAACCTGATGATTATGTCTTCACACCCAAACAGGCGCGTGTAGAGCGCTACGCACTGCTCAGAGCAAAACGGAAATCGAAGGTACAACCGTCGCAGCGTTGTCGAGCAAAACGGCCTTCCAAACTGCAGGTGAGTCTCCTCCCGCGGTTCAGCGTGCCGGCATACACAGCCAGTATTCGCCGAGCGTGTGACAAGGCAGGTGTACCGCACTGGTTTCCAAATATGCTCAGGCATTCATTCGCGACTGAAGCGCGGGAATTGTTTGGACTCGACGGCGCTCAATATCTCCTGGGTCACAGCAAAGCCGATACAACCCAAGTGTATACCGCGAGGGGACAACAACTTGCGATGAAAGCGGCATCCCAGATTGGATAGGTGAATAATTGTTGGTTTGTGTGCGGGCGCACAGTATAACCATGTAGGGGAGGGTTGTGGAAAAAGAGAAAACCGTGGAAAGTCAATCTTGACAGGGATTGTTTTTCCGGAGATGTTGGAGCCTCCACCAAAACTTATTCCCAGGCGCATAGCCTACCCACTACAGCGGAAACAACGAGGTGAGCGTTGTTTTTGTGTGGCGAGTCATAACGAAACCAGGGTATGGAACCCCTTGTTTTCGTGTTAATTTACACACATGAACAATGTAATCCATCCGCTCCTCGCGGAGGCGGTACTCACATTGGGTGAGGCTGCCAAATCACTTCCACCGATTGGTGGACATACAATCTCCGTCAAATCTCTCTATGCCTGGAGAACCCGCGGCGTACGCGTCGGTTCCGACCGGGTGAAACTGGAAGCGTGTCGCCTGGGCGGCCGATGGGTGACGAGCGCTGAAGCTCTGGGAAGGTTCCTGAATACGACCACCGGGACCGATGAAAACCAGCCAACGATTCGAACGCCTACTAAGCGGCAAAAGTCATCCGAGGAAGCGGTGTCATTTCTGCAGAACGAATTGAAACAGATCAAGGGACCGCAGAAGAAAAGGGCGACACCAAAGCGCGCCGCAGACCAGAAGGCGGCATAACCGCATTGCGGTAAGTAGCCGCACGCCATCAGTGTCACACAAGAACGAACCCGCAAGGAGGTGGGAACGTGAAAAGTGGTTGCTCACAAACCGATCTCGCTGCACTTTCTCTCGAGTTCGCCAAGGTCACTATCGTTCAGTTTCCTATCGTGGACGTCATCATTGGGAAGCGATCCCGCAAGAAAATTCGCTACCTCGATGGCCTTGCGAAATCAATGCAGGCTATTGGGCTACTACACCCCATAATCCTCAACTCTCGTCACGAACTCATTTCAGGCGGGCGACGTCTGGAGGCCGCGAAGAGCTTGGGGTGGACTGAGATTCCCGCCCATATCGTCTCATCGCTCGATGATGCCCTCTCAGCTCTCATCGCCGAACGCGACGAGAACCAATGCTGCGACCGACCCCCACCATCCGATTTGGTCGCGCTGGGAAAACGGATCGAAGAATTGGAGGGTCCGAAAGCGAAAGAAAGGCAAGGGCGACCGGGAAAAGTACGTTCCGGAAAATTACCGGAACATACATCGAATGGGGACACCCGGGACAAAGTTGCCTCTACCCTGGGGATGAGCGGGAAATCATACGAAAAGGCAAAAGCTGTCGTTGAAGCCGCCGAAACTGATCCGGAAAAATTTGGAGACCTTACCGAACTGATGGATTGGGTTCTCGGGCTCCGCGACTTTGACACGCGAAGTGGATATCGGGACTGGGTTGTGTCAAATCCTACGCTCGCAGACAGTCTGCCCACAGCCGTTACCTGGCGAGGAATGCACGCATACATCCGTTTACGGGGAATCGAGCGATTTCACAAGTTTGCGGATGGTGATCTTCGGGCCGACAGTAATCATTATGCGGTCTTGCCGCCGAGTCGCCACCCACGAGGAGTTTGGTATCGCTGGGTTCCCTACCGTCCGGATTCGTTCCGTGACATCCCGATTATGGATGTTGCAGACACGGGGTTTCTCGGTTGTGGAGTTGGTCGGAGTTTGGAGTTGCGCGCGTTGCGTCAAGCAGAGAAGCAGAATACAGATAAAGGAAGAGGAAAGAACCAGCAAGAAAAACAAAATGGCTTGTGTCCCAAGGATGGCGGCAATCCTGACCACCGGGAACTCCCTCTTCCAGTCCTCGAGGCGGTCTTCCGAACACTGCCACGACGTCCAGGTGAACGTAATGATCGACTTCTTTACCTGGCTCGCACGCTCATGGACGTGAATCGGAACACTCACGCAGCGAGTTGGAGCATCGCA
>Ga0207031_10294_pt1 | contig 12970 bp, 8 predicted proteins | sample Alteio_BWMinCont_37_FD_153278 | JGI IMG/M metagenome (GOLD analysis project Ga0207031, IMG submission 153278) | Enriched cells from forest soil in Barre Woods Harvard Forest LTER site, Petersham, Massachusetts, United States -... | ecosystem: Environmental > Terrestrial > Soil > Temperate forest >... | reverse complement strand
CTGGTTCTTGCCTGCACGCTATTCGGAACCACAAGTTTTGCCGTAGCTCCCCCGCAGGGCCGGGAATCGATTTCGCCGCAAGTTCAGGCCAAGATTGACGCCCTTGAGCAAAAGGCGGCGGACGCTCAAAGCGCCGGGGACAACGCCTGGATGCTGGTGTGCGCCGCGCTGGTGCTGATGATGACGGGCCCCGGCCTGGCGCTTTTTTATGCCGGCCTGGTGCGGAAAAAGAACGTGCTGGCCACCATGATGCAGAGTTTCATTCTGATGGCGGTGGTCACGGTGCTTTGGGCCTTCTTCGGCTACAGCCTCGTCTTCGGCTCAGGCAACAGCTTCATCGGAGGATTCGAGTACGCGTTCCTGCACGGAGTGGGCAGTGCGCCCAATCCCGATTACGCGGCCACGATTCCGCAGCAAACCTTCATGGTTTACCAGTTGATGTTCGCCATCATTACGCCGGCACTGATCACGGGAGCGTTTGCCGAGCGCATGAAATTCAAAGCCATGCTGCTGTTCATGGTCCTGTGGACCTTTATTGTTTATGACCCCATGGCGCACATGGTATGGGGCAAAGGCGGGTTTTTGAACGCCTCGCTGGGCGGGCCCATCCCCACGCTTGATTTCGCGGGCGGCACGGTGGTGCACGTCACTTCCGGAGTTTCCGCGCTGGTCTGCGCGCTGTATCTGGGCAAACGTCTGGGCTTCCCCAAGGAGCCGCTGCCTCCGCACAGTGTGGTTTTGAGCGTGATTGGCGCCTGCCTGCTTTGGGTAGGATGGTTCGGCTTCAACGCCGGCAGCGCGCTGGCGGCGGGAGGTCTGGCCACCAGCGCTTTTGTGGCCACCCACTTTGGCGCGGCGGCGGCGGCGCTGGGATGGTCGGCGGCGGAGTGGCATCACAACGGCAAGGCCAGCGTGCTGGGAGCAATTTCCGGCGCCGTCGCGGGTCTGGTGGCCATCACTCCCGCGGCCGGATTTGTGGGGCCCATGTCCGCGCTGGCCATTGGCGCCCTGGCCGGCGTGTTCTGTTTCCTCATGGTCACGCGCGTCAAAAGTAAATTCGGCTATGACGATTCTCTGGACGCTTTTGGAGTCCACGGCGCAGGCGGAACCCTGGGCGCGGTCCTGACCGGAGTCTTTGCCGTCAGAGCCATCAACCCCATTTTCAAAAATGCCCAGGGCGCAGCGACGGCGGTCGGTCTGATCGATGGCCACCCATCCCAGGTGCTCAACCAGTTGGTGGGTGTGGTGATCGCCTGGGGACTCGCGATCGTGGGAACCCTGGCAATCCTCAAGCTGGTGGATTTGACGGTTGGCCTGCGAGTCACGGAAGAGCAGGAAATCCAGGGCCTCGATTTGTCCCAGCACGGTGAAGAAGGTTACAATCTGGAAGTCTAAAAGGCAGCTGACAGCTAATAGCTGACAGCATACAGTAACTGTGAACTGTGGGCTGTCGGCTGTCAGCTACTTTGCAAAAGGAAAACTTGCCATGAAAAAAATTGAAGCCATCGTGCAGCCCTCGCGTTTCGACGCGGTGAAAAGCGCGCTCCAGGACGTAGGTGTGGACGGCATGACGGTGTCTGAAGTGCGCGGTCACGGCCGCCAAAAGGGCCACACGGAAGTCTACCGCGGCAGTGAGTACACCGTGGACCTTCTGCCCAAAATCAAAGTCGAGATGGTGGTGTCCGAGGCGCTGGCCACCGCGGCGGTCCAGGCCATTTTGAAGGCCGCTAAAACCGGAAAGATCGGCGATGGCAAAATCTTCGTCACCAATGTCGAAGAAGCCATCCGCATACGCAACGAAGACCGCGGCGATACGGCTTTATAAAAAAATATAAGGGTAAAGTGTAAAGGGTAAAGGTTAAATATCAAGTCCCCTGGCAAGCAGCGCGGGCCCGCCTTTGCGGCTTGGCATGACTCTGTTCACCTTTTCAGTCTGAGCCCCAAAGGGGCGAAATAACGAAGCCCAAGCCAACGGCCTGGGTGAATGGCACCCAAACCGATACCCGAGCCCTGAAGACCGAAGCTCCGGCTAATTTCAGCTCGCCGGGCAACAGTAAGCGAAATCCGCTTTTACGAAGAAAACTTATGAGTGAAAGCACGATCAACGACGATCAGATGCCCGAGGAAATCGACTTCCGCAAGGGAGTCCGGGGATTGCACCACATTCCCCCGGACGCGAAGGTCTTTCTGCCTGCCTCCATCGAGCAAAGTGTGTGGCAGTACTTTTCTGCCAAGGCCGAGCAGAAGGGTGTGGATTTGTCGGAATTGCTGACCGACGTGCTCAAGCGGGACATCGAAATTAACGAAGCGCTGAAGTAACGCACACCATCCAACGGGCTTCTTTTAGTAACGGAACGGACACCGTTTCGCTTGATCCTCGCGATCGGACTCCAGCCTCTCAAGCCATTTATTGATGGCCCAGTTCTCTAAGGACATTCTCGTCTCCGATGAGGAAGAGCTTTTTTTCGGCGAGTACAGTCTTCAGGAAGTTTCCGCGTAGCTTACCGGTGAATTCGCTGACCGTGTAAACCGTCGGGTTGATCTGGCGGTTCAGGGTTTTCTGCGCCTCGGCGATTCGCTCGATCACATCCGCGAAGTGCACTCTGCCCACGATCATCAAATCGACATCGCTCTGTTGGTTCTCACGTGAATGCGCCACCGAACCATACACAAAGGCAAAGTTGATTTTCCTTGCGAGGGGATGGAGCGCCGCCAGGAGGACGTCGTGGATTCCAACAGTTTTCGCCACCAGGTTCCGCATCTCGGCAAAGACCGGGCTGGCCTGGTTGGCGCTATACAGGGTATGCGTTCCCAGAGCCTTTTTAATCACCAGACCGGCGTCCACCAACTGGCGCAACTCCCGCTGCACGGGCCCCAGCGCAATCCCGGTCATACGAGCAAGTTGCCTTAAGTAGTAGGACTCGCCGACGTGACCAAACAGAACCGCCAACACCGCACCACGTGTGCGCCCAAAAAGCGTGTTCGAAAGTGTACTCGCTGTACCCATTCTGGGGTCAAGCGTACCCTAAAAGGGTACGGAGTGCAATCCGCAATGACGGAAGAGGAGTGGAAAAAGGTGTCAGGGGAAAAGGGTGCTGGGACGCTGGGAAGAAATAACATTCTTACGCTAGAGGCGCGGAGGCCCAGTGAAAAGAAAGCTATGACGCCCGTAAATCGGATATATGGTGCCAGGAATGTGAAAAAATTGGTTTTACCGATTCCAGCACCACGCATTTTCAATGCTTTATGCAGTTGAAAACAGGTCCAAATTCGATTTTTTCACGTCTTCTTGGAACCTTTTCGGGTCTGGAACAAGTGCTGGCTTCGATCAGTCCGAGCCCAATAACGGCAATTTGTCCGACGCTATGTACTCAACGGTAAATTCGCCTCGACATTAACCCCGCCCTGTATTACTCTTCGCTCAATTCGATCATGGGATCTAGCGATGAGGCATCCACCTATCTCCAGCGACCTACTATCCAACAACACTGACTTGTTATACGAGGGACGGGAGCATGGATCTCAAAGAGTTGGAAGCATGGTTTGAAAGTAAACCGAGATGGCTTCAGGACGCGGGACGTCGTCTGGTACAGAACGGAAGCCTAACAGAACAGGATTATGCTGACTTGCTCGACATTTGCCAAGGCGAAGTAATCGGTAAACAGGTGGCGTTCTCGGGCTTTCCAAAAGGCGCCTTGAATGTACAGGAAAGCGCGCAGCCGCTGCGGCTCGATTCGATTAACGATGTCCGCGGGGTCAACGCACTTTCCCCAACTGAGCCGCTTGGATTCGGAAAAGATCCGATTTGCGTTGTTTACGGGCGGAATGGGGCCGGGAAATCGGGCTACGTCCGGCTTCTGAAACATACGTGCGGAGCCCGCCGCCCCGGCGAGCTCTATGGCAATATCTTTGCGGCTGGGAAGCAACAACAGTCCGCGAAGCTCGCTTTCACTCAAGGGATAACGACAATTGTGCGTCAATGGGCAGGAAAAGCAATTCCAGAGTTGCAAGCGGTTGAAATCTACGATACGGCAAGCGGCCTTGTATACGTAGATGAGGAAAATGAGGTTGTCTTTGAGCCTTGGCTTCTGCGTCTATTTACCCAATTGACGAATGCCTGCACGACACTGAATAGCCGAATGCAGGCACAGACTGCAGCTTTGCCGTCTAAGAAACCTCAAATACCTATCGAACTGCAAGGGACGTCAGGAGCAGAGTGGTATGACAAATTAAAAGCCACAACGACAAGTAAAGAAGCGGATGAGAAGATCGCTTGGACAGTTGGCGATGAAGTCGAACTGGCTGAATTGAAGAAACGGCTTGCAGAGTCCGATCCCTCGAAAAAGGCCGCGGCGCTCCGTGTGCAAAAGGGTCTACTGGAGAAGCTCGTGTCCGACCTCAGCAGGTTCTTCGAGGACCTTTCGGATAAGAAATGCGAAGCCTACCTGCAAGCCAAGCTAGATGCCGCTGTAAAGCGCAAAGCCGCAGAGGAAGATGCGAAAAAGGTCTTCGAAAAGGCTCCTCTCGAGGGGGTCGGTTCAAATTCGTGGCTGCTGTTATGGGAGGCGGCGCGAACGTACTCCGAAGAGCAGGCCTATAAAGGTACCCCATTTCCTAATGTGGTTGAGAACTCGCGTTGCGTCCTCTGTCAGCAAGTAACAAACGACGAAACCCGTGAGCGTTTCGTATCCTTTGAGGAGTTCGTGAAGGGTGAATTGCGACGCATCGCAACTCAGGCTGAGGCACATCTTCAAAAGACCAAAGACTCGTTTGTGGAGATCCCAACCGCGGAATCCGTCACCGTCCGCCTTCAGGCAGCTGGGATCGGGGAAACTGGGATACAGTCGACCTCCACGGACGTCGTTCAGGCGCTTGCAATCCGGAAGTTAGCCTGCCTGGAAGCGGAATCGCCGGAGACCCTTCCTGCGCTTCCGGCCTCCGGAATCCTGACCAAGCTCCAAGAACTTGCAGCCGAAATCGAAAAACGTGCCATATCATGCGACGAGGATGCTAAAGGGCAGAACCGACCAGAGCTTCAGCAAAAGGCCAAGGAACTAAGCGTTCGGAAATGGCTTCATGAGCAGCGAAAGGCGATTCATGAAGAGATCACGCGCTTGATTGCCGTTAAGGTTATCACAGAGATGCAGGGGCTCACGAATACGCAAGCACTTTCAATCCGAAAAGCGAAGCTCACGGAGGACCTGATCACGACCAAGTACGTCGAGCGCTTCAAAGACGAGCTCAAACGACTCGGGGCGACAGCTCTCAAGGTGGACCTCAGGAAAACCAGGACGCAGGTCGGTCATGTTTATCACCGGATTACGTTGCGAAATGCATTTCAAAATCTAAAAACCTCCGAGATTCTCAGTGAAGGCGAGTTTCGAATTGTTTCCCTTGCTGCCTTCCTAGCCGATACCGAGGGCCGCGGCGCAAAGACTCCGTTCATCTTTGACGATCCGGTTTCTTCCCTTGATCACGTTTACGAGAGCGCGACGGCAAAGCGGCTTGTCCAATTAAGCCACTCTCGGCAGGTAATAGTCTTCACTCACCGACTGTCCCTGTTAGGGCTACTAGAAAAGTTCGCCGAGAAAGCCCACATCGGACTACAACTCGTGTGCTTCAGTGATTATAGAACCGGAGAAATCACAGAGTTGCCAGTCAATTTGGCCAGGACGGACAAGACGGCAAACCGACTTGCTAACGAGAGGCTAAAGGCGGTCCAAAAGGCGCTTACCGAGGGAGATGCGGCTTATCGAATTGAGGCCAAGGCGCTATGCGGAGACATTCGGGTATTGCTTGAACGGGTGGTCGAAAAGGATTTGATTAATGATGTCGTGAAGCGGTTTAGTCCGGAAGTAAATACAAAAGGGAGAATTCACGCACTGGCAACCATTACTGAGGAGGACTGCACGTTCATAGACGATTACATGACGAAATACTCCGTTTTCGAGCATTCACAGCCGGACGAGGCACCTGTTGCACTCCCAACGCCTGACGAAATAGAAACCGATCTCAAGCTCATCACTAATTTCATCAAAAGACTTCAACAAAGGCTGCACCAAAAAGAGTCGCCTTCCGCGTAAACCTGGCTATGTCGAACACTGTTAACGAGAGAATGATCGAATCTCCGCCCGGTGATGATTGGCGCGATTTGCAGGAAAGAGTTGCCACAATTCTCCGTGAGTCCGGTCTTGATGCAGAAGTCGGAGTGCAACTGGCACTGGCGCGCGGAGGCGCCGAGATTGACGTTCTGGCGACAGACCCAACAACAACACCACCTGGCCTTTACCTTTGTGAATGCAAACGTTGGCGCACTAACGTCCCTCAAGCCGAAGTCCGGGCGTTTCGAACAGTCGTCGCGGACGCAGGTGCCCACTTCGGGCTTTTTATTTCCTCGACTGGATTCCAAAGTGGCGCCCGAAACGTGGTCGCGCACACCAATATTCATTTGCTCGACTGGGTCCAGTTCCAGGACCTATTTGTGGAACGCTGGTGCCGTCGATACTGGGTTCCAACGGTTCGAAGGGAAGCAGATCGAATTGCAGAACATGCCGATATGCCTGGGAACGATGCGCCGTTCCGTTACCACCACGGTGAGCCTATCACGCCAGCCGAAGCGGTCGGTCTTTTCGTTCTCGATCTCTGGGGGGATCCCTTCAACGATGTGATTAGCCATATTAGAGGCGAGACTCCCCAACCACTCGCCGCGGCAATTTGGAAGCACATAAAACTATATCGAAAATTCCTTCCGCCACAGGTCGTCGAAGCACCAACGTTGCGCACATTACGCGAGGCCATCCTGTTGTTTTCGGAGACCTGGGGGAGTCAAAGCAACAGGACTAAACGCAAGTGATGGCCATTGCAGTGACCAAAGTGGGCCTGGTACCGCCAGAAACATCTTTGCCGGAGGTTCCGAAATACCCCAGAAAAGGTTCCCCCCAGAAAAGGTTCCAGGAACATGTGAAAAAATTGAATTTGGACCCCTTTTCAACCGTGCAACTTATTGAAAATACGTGGTGCTGCAATCGGTAAAACCAATTTCTTCACACGTTCCAGGTACCTTTTGCAGCACCCCTTTTCCCGCTCCACAAAGACGTGTAGCGGACCTGTTTTGTAGGTCCGCCGTCCCTCCGCCGCATCACAACGAAAGGCCGCGGACCTCTACGCCGAATGGAGAAGTTTGCCGCAGGCTACGGATCGTGCCATCAGATCGTGCGCCAGCCGGGCAATCAGCGGATGAGTGGAACCCTCAGCAGCCATGCGGTCCTTAACCGCGGAAACATGGTCGCCCAGCTGTTCGGCAAAATCCTCCACGCGATGGATCAGCGGCTCGGGATCGCGGCGCAACTCTTCCGCCAATTTGCGCCATTCGCGAACTCCAATGTTGCGCAGACGGTATTGGCCGCCCAGCTTCACGGAGACCTAGGAAAAGATACCTGGAACCTTTCCTTCTGCGGAACCTTTCCTTCTGCACCTGGCGACGATCAGAGATTGCCGCTACAGTAAGGCAGTTGCATTTCGGAATTTTTGATGCTAGGTTGGGCACATCCAAACACTGAAAGTCGTTCTGATAAGGAGCCGCCCCTAAGGTTGCTTATTCCATATCCACCCCTTGCAGACATGCGCGGTGTGGGTGAGGACGACGCGGCATTTTCGAATCTTGTCGGCGGAGGATACTCCGATGAGAGCTGTTACCCGGATCGCTTGCCGAGCAATGACGCTCGCTTTGGCCCTTGGTTTCGCGCTCGCGTCTGCGGTGAATGCCCAGGACGCCGCCACCACAGGCTCCAACGCCCTGTTCCCCATCATCAGATTAAATGAAGTGAATGCCGCGCGCGCGGTTCTCGCCGACGGCCCTTGGTCCTGGTCTGCCGTCTTTCCCGCGCTGTCTCCCAGCCGTCGCCTGCCGCTGGCACCGCCGCTCTTGCTCCCCGCTGGGAGCGGCCCGTATCGGGCTCCTTCGTTCAGGCTGGGCGGCATGTCGCCTTTCCCCTCCCCGAAAGCAAGGGTGGGATGGGGGAGCTATCGTGCGCCTCTGGCCATGAGCCATTGGGGCGCGGATACCGCACCGCCGTGGGTCAATAGCGGATGGCTTGGGGGCAGGGGAATGTGGCGCGATGCAGCGTCCTGGACCTCCGGACCGCCCCACGGCGCCTCAAGCCTTCTCACCAACCGTGGCAATCTGGCTACCTCACTTTCCAACGCAACCTGCCCCGCGGTCTGCTGGGAAGGCGGCGGCTCGGGTAACTGGTCCGTTCCGGGCAATTGGACGGGCGACATGTCGCCCACGATGTCGTCAAACGTCTATATCGAAGCCATCTACAACGGCAACGCACCGGCGAAGGTGACGGACGATGTGGATTCGGCCTCCGCCAACAACCTAACGATTGATGCCACTTCCAGTTTGCTAATTCCGAACGGCAGCCAGCTCACTATCTACGGATCGAGCATCAGTAATGCCAATAAGACTGGCAATGGAGGGATTGTTATCGGTTCCGGCTCGACCGGGTCCGGGGGGGAACTCCTGATCGCCAGCCCCACGGTGACGCTCGGCGGCGGTGGCCTCCTGACGATGTCCTCCAGCGCTTCCAACATCATCGAAGGCAGCAATTCCAACGACACGCTGATCAACGAAGGGACTATTCAAGGCCAGGGGATCATTGGCTTCGGCGAGATGGGGTTGAAAAATTCGGGCACAATAAAAGCCAACGTGTCCGGAGGGAGCCTCACGATTAGCCCCAACACCGGCTTTACCAACAGCGGGACCGTGGAGGCGGATAGCGGCTCAACGCTGACGATATCCACTGCCAGTGCCGGGACCACCAACAGCGGGACCATCACGGCAAATGGCGGAAACCTGACCATTCAAAGTACTACAGTTACCAATACCAGCACCGGCGTGATCACTTCGGAGAACTACGGCGACGTGTTCCTGGCAGGCACCGTGACGATTGCCGGGGGCACTCTTGGACCCGGAACCTTCACGGCCCAAGGCCTCGGTACCAGTACCAGCGTCACCCTGAACGGCGTGACGATGCCAGTGAGCACCCACTACACCCTTACCGACGGCGATACGACGACCTTGACCGGCTCGAACGTGTTGAACGGCACCATCCTTCTCAGCTCGACTGGTGACGCCACAACCCTGGTGATATCGGGGAACCAGACCTTGAACAACTTCCTGGTCACGACCGCGAACAGCCAGAATTTTATCACCGGCAGCGGTACCAGCAACAAATTGACCATTGCTACGGACGCGGAACTCTCCGCCAGTGGAACCATCGGCAACTGCGGCTGCAACTTGGCCCTGGTGAATTCCGGGCTTATTTACCATGGGAACTCTGTTGGCCTCCTCATTGCCACCAACAACGGGTTTACCAATAGCGGGATCGTTGAAACGTATGGAAGCGGCGCGCTTACAATCAAGAACGACGCCGTCGGCACCACCAATACTGGGACGCTCGAAGCTGGTGTAACCCAGACTGACGGTCCTGTCCTTCCGGGCGAACTGGTGCTGAGTGGAAATACCGTTGACAACTCGAGCGGTACCAAGAGCGGATTGATCCTGGCCCTTGGATCCTCTACCGTGGAGCTGGAAAACGGCGTCACTATCGCCGGCGGATACTTGACTGCGTACCCAAGTGGATTGATTGTCGTGCCCACCGCCAACGGCGCCACCTTGAACGGCGTGCGGTTGGAAGGCAACCTTCAAATGCAGGACGGCAGCATGTTAACGCTGACGGGTGCCAACAACCTGGCGGACAGCACCATATCGCTGCTCGGGTCCGCCAACCCAACGTCGCTGGTGATCGGCGGCGCCAGCGAAACCTTGGCCGGCACAGTGACGATGTCCAACTACGCCCATAACCAAATCTACGGCTCCGCGGCAGCCAACACGCTGATTAACACGGGGACCATCCAAGGGGCGGGTGTTATCGGCGGCGGCTCGATGGCCCTCGTGAACGCGGGGGAGATTCTTGCCAACCAGTCCGCTGGTCTCCTGATTAACACGAGCAATGGGTTTACCAACAAGGGGTTGGTGGAGGCGCAGTCCGGGGCGAAGCTCACCATCCAAAACGACAACAGTACCGTCGGGACGACGAACACGGACACCGGGACGATTGAGGCCACGGGGGCGGGAAGCTTGCTGACGCTCAACTCTGGTTCAGTGACCAACCAGGGGAAGATTGCGGCTTTGAATGAGGGCAGCGTGGAGGTGTATCAGACCACGGTTAACAATGCCCACGGCGAAATCCAGGCGGTGGGCTCCGGGTCTTCGGTGACCCTGGAAAACACCACCATTGACGGCGGCTCGCTGATCGGTACTGGAGGCGGGAACATCTTCACCCCGGCCTCCTATAGCGCCACCTTGAACGGCGAGCCGACCGGCGGCCTGACCGTGGAGGGGGACTATATAGGGTCGAACAACAGTTCGACCACCCTGGAAGGGAGCATCATCAATTCGGGCAAGATCTCGCTCAACTCGACGGGTAATGACACATTCCTTTTTGTCGGCAGCTCGAACGTGACCCTGACGGGTGGGGGTACGGTCGCGATGTCCAACAGCCCGTACAACATCATCATGGCCTCTGCGCCCTCCGCGACCTTGGTGAACGACGACACGATCGAGGGAGCAGGCAAGATCGGCAATGGTGCGGCGCTCGCGGTGCTGAATCAGGGGACAATCCTCGCCGACCAGAGCACGCCGCTGATCATCAACCCCGCCACGAGCTTCAATAACCAGGGCACGGTGGCCGCGAACGCCGGCAGCACGCTTGACATCACCGGCACCAATTTTCTCAACTTCAATAGCAGCACCGGGACGCTGACCGGCGGCACCTATAACGTCAGCGGAACGCTGCAATTTGACAACGCCAACATCAAAACCAACCACGCGAACATCACGCTGAACGGGAGTGGGGCCAAGATTGTCAACCAGTCGAACGCCAATGGCCTGGCGAGCTTCACCACCAACACGGCGGGAGGCAGCTTCACGCTTCTCGGGGGAGCCAACCTCACCACGGCGGGGAACTTCACCAACTACGGTACCCTGACGGTAGGAGCCAGCAACAGCAAGTTCACGGTGACTGGCAACCTGACCAACTTCAATACTACCACCCACACCCTGACGGGCGGCGTTTACAGCCTGACCGGGACATTCCAGTTCAACGGCGCGAACATCATCACCAACGCCGCCAACATCACGCTGAATGGAACCAGTTCGAAGATTGTCAACCAATCCGGGTCGAGCGGCCTGGCCAACTTTTCCACCAATGGTCCCGCCGGGATTTTCGCTTTGGCGGGTGGTCGCGACTTCACGACCTCGGGCAACTTCACTAACCACGGCATCCTGACCGTGGGAAGCGGGAGCAACTTTGATGTGAGCGGCAGTCTGACCAACTTCTCGGGGACGACTCTGACGGGGGGCACTTACAACCTTAATGGCGGGACGCTCCAGTTTACGGGGGCGAACGTGGTCACGAACGCCGCCCACATTATCTTGATGGGCACGACGTGGAAGTTCCTGAATCAGGCTTCCGCCAGCGGTCTGGCGAACCTGGCCAACAACAACGCGGGCGCGAGTTTCAACCTGATTGGCGGGGCCACCTTCACCACGGCGGGGAGCTTTACCAACAACGGCACGCTGCTGGTGGGGACCGGGAGCACGTTCAATGTCCACGGCAACCTGACCAACCATGCCGGCACCACCACCGATGACGGCACCCTGACCATACCGACCGCCGATTCCCTCACGGTGAGCGGCGGGTCGGTGCTGGGACAAGGGACGATTACCGGCGCCGTGAAGTCGAGCAGCGCCGGCATCCTGCTTCCCGGCGACTCCCTCACCACCACGGGCATTCTGAAGGAGACGGGTGCTTACACTCAGAATTCCGGCGCCCTCGACATTGTGATCAAAGGGACCGCGGCGGGCAGCCAATACGATCAGTTCAACCCCACCACGGCAAATCTGAGCGGTACCTTGAACATCATGCGGTCCAGCAGCTTTGTGCCTGCCATTGGCAGTACTTTCAAGATTATGAATTTCACGTCTAAGACCGGGACCTTCGGGACGGTGAATGGCCTGGCGATCAGCTCCTCGGAGCATTTCACCCTAACCTATCAACCTAGTGACGTGCTCCTGACGGTTGCCTCAGGCGCCGCGCCAGCATCCCGCCGATCGCGCAACGCGCCACTCGCACTCGTGCTCAACAATAACCCCGCCCTGGGGCCTGCGGGTATGACCCTGGCGCAATTGATTACCACAGACCTGGGCGGCGGCCAGAGTTCGCAACCCCAAAATTTCCTGCCCGCGAATGTGTTCCCGCAGACTTCCCTGCCCCAGGGTTCGGGAACTGGCACGGCCGGGAACGCCACGACCGGCACAGGGCTGAGCAACTCCGGTAATCACTCGGCTGCGGGGCTTGCGCAGAACGCCAGCCGCGCCTCCAAAATGATGGTGCCGATGGCGTTCCACGTCGACGCCCTCTCGCTAGTGCAAAAGGGACCCCGGCGATACTTCCGTGACCTCTGGAAACATCCGAGTTCCCCTGACGACATCAATTCCGGCTTGCTGAGCATTGGCTGGGGTCAATAAGCGGGTTGGTGGGCAGCGCGCGGCCCCATTGGCCCCGCGCCGCTGGCGCCCCGTGCTATAGAACGTCAAGAAATCTTTGCAATAAAGGGGATCGGTTGTCCTTTCGCCAGATCAGAGAAAAAGACACTCGCACATCCAGATCTACGATTGGTAACAATGCAACACCTCTTGGGCAATGCCACCTTGCCGAATCGCTGACCAAAGCGACGCCCAGCCTGCAGGACACCAAACTCAGGATCGTGGCATGGTCATCGGCTTCATGCACAATTCGCGGCGACTTCAAGCCTCCACGGAAACACGCCTCCATCAAGCGGTCATAAGCGGCCGGGTTTGCTCGCCGGGGAAAGCGAACAAAGGGCGCGTCATTCAAGTCGC
>Ga0207031_10289_pt1 | contig 13126 bp, 12 predicted proteins | sample Alteio_BWMinCont_37_FD_153278 | JGI IMG/M metagenome (GOLD analysis project Ga0207031, IMG submission 153278) | Enriched cells from forest soil in Barre Woods Harvard Forest LTER site, Petersham, Massachusetts, United States -... | ecosystem: Environmental > Terrestrial > Soil > Temperate forest >... | reverse complement strand
CAGATTCCAGGTTAAGGGAGTAGTCCCAGATCCTATCTGATTATCCCCCGGTACATCATTAACAAACTGATATCCGAACGTATTTCTCGTGCAGGACAAGCGCACGTAGAAGTAATAGTTCGGAGAGATCTGCGTTCCATCCGGAAGGGCAGCATAGGTATAGAAATTTATTCTGTAACTGTCCCTAAGGAAAATCTTATCCGGCACGAACGCCATTCAAATCAACGACATTCAGGAACATGAGGCTGAGGCCTGCCGGGGCAGGTGATTGCGATGTAACATTGTACATAAGCGTCGAAACTTGCCACCCGTATCAATTCGCCAGGGACAGGCGCAAAAATAGCCTGGGCCGGGGCGTGGCTACTTCTTTGCCCGTCTATAATTGCGGCACGAGCATCCGGGATGATTGCACGGGTGGATTATTATGCCTTTGGGAGTTCGCTTGACGTGGTGGATCGCGGTTCCATGACCGCATCGACAAGGTTGTGCTAAAGGATGGCCGCGGCGCATCACGGAATACTATCATGAGGGTGGTGGGCCAGTGCGGTTGCGAATTTATCTCCTACTGGTAGGCCGCCCCGTCGGTCACCGCGATCGTCGCCGTGCCAGCGGTGTTGGGATTCGAATACTCGCCGCCCATGATGCCGCGAATGTCAGCGTTCGCGCGCTTCAAGAAACCGAGGTGATCGAACGAGCAGTTTTTCCATCATCAGGACGACGACGTGCTTGATCTCGCTGTTGGGTGCCACGAGGCCTCCATGCACAGATTAGGGCTGCGGGCTCTTTGCTTCACGCAAAGATCGGACCTCGTCGCGCGTGCCGGTCAAAGGTCTGCGAACCCGGGAAGTAGCCAGGAGAGTGGAAATCAACCTCGCTACTCTCCACTACTATCCTCAGTTTACGAAATAGCACCGACAATTTCTGCAGTGATCTAATCCATTAACCGGGCCCGCCGACCTCGCAACACAGAAAACGCAGGTCCAATGCGGGTATTTCGATAGCCTGTTGCGTCTGGCGGCGCGTTGTCGAGGCAAAGTTCTGAGTCAAAAAATGTATACACTAAAATAAGATCGATAATCTCCCGGGCCCGCCAACGAAAGTAAAGTTTCCTCTTCCGATTTGACTATGGCTTGTTAGAGCTATAACATCTAATAGAAATGAATGTACGGACACAGCCAAAGGTCGCGTGGCTTCTGTTGACGTTCACGCTGCCGACGAAACAGGCGAGTCAGCGTGTCGAGATCTGGCGAAAGCTGCAACGATACGGAAGCGTTCCGCTCGGCAACTCCGGGTACTTTCTGCCAAGTAATCCGGTGAACGAAGAACGGTTCCAGTGGCTGGCTACGGCCATTCGGAAATACAAAGGCGACGCGTCTATCGTCCACGTGCAATCGATCGACAACATTTCCACCCCGCAGTTGGTGGCACGCTTTGCGGAAGCGCGCACACGCGAGTACCAGGAATTAATTCGCCAGCTGCAGGAGTTCTCTTCCCTGGCGCTGCAGAAGCAGGCGGTGGGCCGCCTGAGCCGGTTACGGAGCCGTTTCCAGGAGATCGTCGAGGTTGATTTTTTTGGCAGCTCGCTGCAGAAGCGCGTGAGGGAACTGTTGGCACGCGCCGACGCTGCGCGTGTGGCGACGCGGGCTCCGGTATTTGCTGTGATTCGTCCGCGAGACTACAAGGGACGGGTGTGGGTAACGCGACCTCGGCCGGGCGTCGACCGTTCGGCCTCGGCGTGGCTCATTCGGCGCTTCATCGACGCCAACGCCCACTTTGCTTTCGCGCCCGAAGATCAGGTGACACACGAAGCCGTGCCGTTCGACATGTTCCACGAGAGAGGCTTCGGCCATCGCGGCGACGACTGTACGTTCGAGACCCTGCAAAAACAATTCAAGATTCGCGACAGAAGAGTGAGGGCGATTTCCGAAATCATTCACGACGTGGATCTGGCGGATGGCAAATTCGGCCGCAAAGAAGGTTATGGCATCGACGAAGTTCTCAAGGGCTGGGCCCGTCAAGGACTGTCGGACCAGGCACTTCTCGAGCGCGGTATGCAACTGATGGAGGGTCTGTATCACTCGCTCGCATGAGCGAGTCGCTGGTGATCCCCGTTCCCGAGAAATATGCGTCGGGCATGACGGAGGGCGCCAAAGTCGAATTCAGTTTGTCCGCATTCCCGAACCAAACCTTTTCGGGAACGGTAGCGCGGATAGCTCGCTCGGTGGACGTAAAAACACGAACGATGCCCGTTGAACTCGATGTCACGAATCCGAAGGGTCGTTTGGCTTCGGGCATGTTCTGCGAAGTACTTTGGCCGAGGCGTCGTTCTGAAGCCACGCTCTTCGTTCCGGTGCTCTTGGTCGCCAAGACGACGGAAGCGACGTTCGTGGTTCACATTTCATGACGGAGCCGCGGAGTGGGTGAATATCAAAACCGGTGAAGTCGATGGAAAGCTGATCGAGATTTTCGGAGACGTGCACGCCGGCGATACAGTTGCCGCGCGCGGAACGGACGAGCTGCGGCCCGGCACGCGCGTCAATACGAAGCCGGTGGCCCAGGACGGGCCAGGAACACCGAAATGAATTGCCCAGCAGATTGCTAATTTGCGTGTTCATAAGGAGACTGATGATGAGAACCAGACTGCGCTGTTTGATGGTGTTGTGTGTCTTGTTGCTACCAACGCTCGTCCGCGCGCAAAGAGTTACCACGGGGCCGATCGATGAAGTCTTGGGGCGCTCGGGGCAAAAGACGGGCGACGTATATAAGGTTAGTTTTCCGAGAAGCGATTTGCACGTTTCCGTGCACGGACTTGCGATTAAGCCGGGCCACGCGCTTGGCTCGTGGGCGGCGTTTCTCGGAACCGACGACAATGCGATGGTGATGGGCGATTTGGTCCTGCTCGAGAGCGAGCTAAATCCCGTCATCGCGAAATTGCGATCGGCGGGTTTTGACATATCCGCGGTGCACAACCATCTCATGGAAGAATCCCCCCGAGTTCTCTACGCGCACTACATGGGACACGGCCCAGCCACACAATTGGCCGTTTCGTTAAGCGCGGCTCTGGCACTCTCGAAAACCCCTCTCGAGAGACCCGCGGCGGCCGCTGAGGAAGCCGCGCCAGCATGGGTCAAAGCCGTGGAAGACGCCGTGGGACGTAAAGGTACGTTCAAGGGCGGTGTGTTGTCGTACGGCGTGGCGCGCAGCGACGCCATCACGGTGGGTGGAATGACTATTCCCCCAGCGGCCGGTGTGGCGGAAGGCATCAATTTTCAGGCTGCGGATTCGGGCAACGTCGCAACCACCGGCGATTTCGTGCTCACCGCCGAAGAGGTCAATCCCGTCATTTCCGAACTGCAGGGACACCAGATTTCGGTGACGGCGCTGCACAGTCACATGCTTACCGAACAACCGCGTCTGTTCTTCATGCACTTCTGGTCCGTGGGAAGCCCGGAAACGGTGGGTGGCGGCATCAAGGCGGCCTTGAGCCGTGTCGCGGTGAAGTAAGGGTGTTGCGAGGAGGTCGATAATGAGAACGTGGCTGTTGTTCCTGTGCGCGCTCGTGACGATGGCGGGAGCTTCGAAGCTCTCCCCGGCAAACGGACCTACGCTGAAGAAGGTCACGGAGTTTGACCTTCCGGGACCACCGGGCAAGCGCTTCGACTATCTCACGATCGACGCGGACGACCATTTCCTGATATCCGCGCATCTCGCAGCGGACCAGACCTACGTCATTGACCTTGCCACAAACAAGGTTGTCGTGACGATCACCGACACGCCGGGGGTCGAGGGCGTCGAGTACGTCGCTGAACTCAAGAAGTTCTATACGTCCAACGCGCACGACAACACCATTGGCGTCGTCGATCTCAAGCAGATGAAGGTCGTCAAGAAGCTGAAGACCGAGGCCAAGCCGGATGGCAGCGCGTACGCCGCTCCGTTTCATAAGCTCTACGTCTCGGACGAGCGAGGCAAATCGGAAGCGATTGTGGATGTGAACAAGGACGAAATCATCAAGACGCTGCATTTCGACAGCGAAACCGGAATGCCGCAGTACGACCCCGTGGCGCGGAAGCTTTACGTCAACCTGCAGGACCAGAACATTTTCGCGATCATCGATCCGGCGACCGATCAGGTGATTGGACGCTATCCGGTTGGCAAATGCGAAGGAAACCACGGCATGGCACTGGATCCGGAACACCATCGGGCCTTTCTCTCGTGCGAGGGAAACGAATTGATGACCGTTTTCGATCTCGACAAGCACGCGGCGATCGCGTTTCTCAAAATGCCCGGCGGACCTGACGTGATCAAGTTTGATCCCGGTTTGGGCCGCATCTATGTTGCGTGTTACAGCGGAGCTATTGCCGTTTTCCATCAAGACGACCCGGACAACTATCGCAAGCTCGAAGACTTTCGCGTCCAGCATGCCGTGCACACGGTGGCCGTCGATCTAAAAACCCATCGTCTCTATACACCCGAACAGGAAGAGGACGGCAAGCCTGTCGCGCGAATGGTGGTGTACGAGGCCGTAACGAATTGATAGGAAGTTAAGCAATCTCAGACCGAATGGCGACGACCAATTTCATTCCGCGTGTGCTTCGGACTCTGTCGGGTGACGGATGGCTTCTCTTCGTCACGCGGTTTGCACGTTTGTTCGCGTACGGTTCACTCTCCATCATTCTGGTTTTCTATTTGATTGGTCTCGGGCTCACGGACGGGCAAGCGGGGCTGGTTCTTACGCTGACCCTCGTCGGCGACGTTGTCGTCTCGCTGTACCTGACAACAAGAGCGGATCGTATCGGGCGGCGGCGCATGTTGATCGTCGGATCGATTCTCATGGCCGCCGCGGGCTTGGTTTTCGCGTGCACCAGCAATCTGCTCTTTCTTGTTATCGCTGGTACCATCGGCGTCATCAGTCCAAGCGGCAATGAAGTTGGACCGTTTCTGTCGATCGAACAAGCTGCGCTTTCCCATATTGTCCCATCCGCGGCTCGCACCGAAGTCTTTGCGTGGTACACGCTCGCCGGTTCGCTGGCGACCGCTTTGGGGGCGCTCTTTGGAGGGGGCTTGACGCAGGCGTTGCAGCACACGTCGATGTCCCATGTTCAGAGTTATCGCGCAGTAGTGTTCTTGTACGCCGCATTGGGACTTGCGCAGGCACTTCTGTTCCTGCGTCTCTCAACGTCGGTGGAAGTCAACCGCATTGCAAACGGGCCGGTCGTTTCATCAGGCGTCGCAAGTATTCTCGGAATCGCCCGCTCGCGAAATGTTGTTCTGAAACTATCGGGTCTCTTTGCCCTTGATTCGTTCGCAGGCGGATTCGTCGTGCAAAGTTTTGCCGCCTATTGGTTTTATCTGCGCTTCGATGTGCGACCTGCCGCGCTCGGCGCGATTTTCTTTTGGGCGAATGTCTTCGCAGGAATCTCGGCTCTCTTTGCTACGCGGCTCGCGGCGCGCATCGGTTTGATCCGCACCATGGTGGTCACCCATCTACCGTCAAACGTTCTGCTCATCCTCGTGCCACTGATGCCTAATCTCTCATGGGCAGTGGTGGTGCTTCTTCTCAGGTTCAGCATCAGTCAGATGGATGTCCCTACCAGACAGTCCTATACGATGGCCGTTGTTCCGGCGGAAGAGCGCTCGGCTGCGGGTGGATTTACGGGAGTCGCGCGCACCACTGGAGCCGCCCTCAGCCCTCTATTTGTCGGGTTCATGTTTGCGCGGTCCTCCTGGATCAACGTACCCTTCTTTCTCGCGGGTGCGCTGAAGATTCTTTACGATCTTCTGCTCTACAAGGAATTTGTAGGCATTCCACCCATCGAGGAACGGTCGTGAAAGCCGCCGTGGCCTGCGACCGATCCAATCGAATTGTGTTTCCGCCTCCAGGAGGGGACGGCTGGCGCAGGCGGCGGGGACATCATTTATGTCCGGTTTATCTCGCAGCGCGGATGATAGCGCGCATAGTCAGACGTAGACCCTCGAAGGGGTGCAGTGAGATTCGCTCACGCTCGGTATGTTTTTTCTAGGGAGAAGGTGTGAATTACTCCGCTCTTCTACAATCCGCTCTTGTTGCACTCCTCCGAAACAAGATGCGCAGCATTTTGACGGTCCTGGGAATCACCATCGGCATCGCGGCGGTCATTTGCGTTGTGGCCATCGGGAAAGCTGGACAGGCCCGTGTCGAGCAGCAGCTGAACAACCTTGGGGATAACTTTGTCTGGATTGAGGCCGGGGGCCGCGCGGTGAACGGTGTGCGTACGGGCACGCACGATACAAAGACACTGGTCATGGCGGATGCGATTGCTATCAAGAATCAGATCTCACTCATCAAGAGCGTCTCGCCCAATGTGGATGATCCGGTGCAGGTCGTGTACGGGAATCAGAATTGGCACACCTCGTATCGTGGGGTGTCGCCGGAATATTTCGATATCAAGCGCTGGTATGTGGACCAAGGGGCCATCTTCTCGCAAGACGATACGGAGCGTGCAGCGGACGTCTGCGTGATCGGCCGCACGGTTCGCGATCAACTGTTTGGTGTGGAAGATCCTGTCGGCAGAGTGATTCGCGTCAATGGCCTTCCCTGTAAGGTTGTGGCGACACTTCACCCCAAGGGGTTGTCGCTCTCCGGTCAGGACCAGGACGACACGATCATCCTGCCGTACACGACAGCTCAGAAAAAAATCAAAGGAATCACCTGGCTGGACGACATCCTGTGCTCGGCTGTGTCTGCGGATGCCGTGAAGATTGCAGGACAGGAAGCGACGGCGGTACTGCGCGATAGGCACCATCTGCGTCCCGAAGAAGAGGATGATTTCAACATCCGGAATCCCGAGGACATCATTCAGGCGCAGCTCGACGCTAGTAAGACGCTCACCATCCTTTTGATTGCGATTGCATCGGTTTCCCTGATTGTGGGAGGCATTGGAATCATGAACGTGATGCTAGTGTCGGTAACCGAGCGCACACGGGAGATCGGGGTGCGTGTGGCGGTGGGAGCGACGGAAGGGGCCATCCAACTTCAATTTCTCGGGGAATCCATCATGCTCAGCTTGGTCGGCGGAGCGGCGGGGGTGCTCTTCGGTGTCTTCGGTTCCTATCTGGTTGGGCGAACGCTGCAGTGGCCCATCGAGATGTCCCTGCAAGCGGTCGTGGTCGCGGCGGTGTTTTCGATCGCGGTCGGTGTTTTCTTTGGATATTACCCGGCACGAAAAGCGTCCCGGCTGGACCCCATCGAAGCGTTGCGGTACGAGTGACGCAAGGCAGGTATCGTTTTTAGGAAGAGGAAATGAAGATCAGAGGGCGTTGGCTCATCGTCGTGTCCGTGTTGGTCGTGACGGGACTCGTGATTGTATGGGGCCTGAACCGCAGCACGCCGGCGCAGCATTTCACCGCGAAGCTGGAGCGCGGCCCGATCCACGATGTAGTCGAAGCGACCGGGACGATCAACGCGGTCATCACGGTGCAAGTGGGATCGCAGGTCTCGGGGTCGATTTCGAAGTTGAACGTCGATTTCAATTCCAGAGTGCACAAGGGCGATGTGGTAGCACTAATTGATCCTGCGTTGTTCAAGGGTGCCTTACTGCAAGCAACAGCGGATCTGGAAAATTCCAAGGCCAACCTCGTTGCGGCGAAAGCAAATCTCGAAAAGGCAAAGGCTGGGTTGGTGCAGACCAAAGCGGACTACGACCGTGCCGTTGCCTTGGCGAAGAGCGGTGTCCAGAGCCAGCAACAACTGGACTTGGCGAAAGCGAACTATGATGCCGCAAACGCCGGCGTGAACGGCGCCGCCGCGAATGTGACGCAAGCGGAAGCGCAGATCAGTCAGAAGGACGCCGCGGTGGCCGTGGCACAAACCAATCTGGACTACACGGTGATTCGGTCTCCGATTGATGGGACCGTTGTGGCCCGGAATGTCGATGTGGGTCAGACGGTGGCGGCTTCGCTGCAGGCGCCCATCATCTTTACCATCGCGCAGGATCTGAAAAAGATGTGGGTGTACGCGAAGACGGACGAATCCGACGTGGGGAATATCAAAGTGGGGAAGCCCGTCAGCTTCAAGGTGGACGCTTTTCCGAAAGACACGTTTCACGGGCTGGTTAGCCAGGTACGGATGAACGCGACCACCGTGCAGAGCGTGGTGACCTACGACACCATCATCGAATTCGCGAACCCGGATGAAAAACTGTTCCCTGGCATGACGGCCTATGTGACCATTCCCGTGGAGACCGTTGAGAATGTACTGAAGGTGCCGAACACCGCGCTGCGGTACAAGCCGCCGATGGCGAGCGAAGAGATTCTCGCGACGTACAAACAGTATGGGATCGAGAGCGACGAACGCCGACCAGGTGGCGAAGTCGCTGCCGCGGCAACTTCCGAATCATCCCGTTCGGTGACCGCAGCGCCACCGCGGGCACCGAAGGCCGATGCGGCTGTCGTGTGGAAACTCCACCCGGACAACACGATGGAACCGGTGAAGATTTCGCTCGGCATCACCGACCATGCCTTTACGGAAGTCACGGCCGTACTCAAGGGGGAACTGAAGGAAGGGGAGGATCTCATCATTCGGTCGGTGGTGGCGAAAGGTCAGACGCTAGCCGGCATCCGTCGTTAAAGACAGGCAAATCGCAAGCAATTCCATGGACTCTATGGTGGTACTCAACCAAATCGAAGTTGCAGCGAGTCTCCCGGAAGGAAGCGCCGTCATCGCCGTCGAAGACGTGCACAAATACTACGACCTCGGGGAAACGCGAGTGCACGCCTTGCGGGGTGTAAGCGTCGAGATTCGGCGCGGTGAATTCGTGGCCATCATGGGACCCAGCGGGAGTGGCAAATCGACATTCATGAACATGCTGGGGTGTCTGGACCGCCCGAGTTCTGGCCACTATCTGCTCGAAGCAATCGACGTTTCGCAGCACGACAAGAAGGCCCTGGCACTGATCCGCAACCAGAAGATTGGATTTGTTTTTCAGGGATTCAACCTGCTGGCCCGGACGACGGCGCTCGAAAATATCGAACTACCGACGCTGTATACCAAGATCGACAAGGCGGAGCGGGGTAAGCGGGCGGCGGACGCCCTGACGATGGTCGGTTTGGCCGACCGGGCGCAGCACTTTCCGTCGCAAATGTCCGGGGGCCAGCAACAACGTGTCGCGATTGCCCGGGCATTGGTGAACCGTCCGTCGATTCTGCTGGCCGACGAGCCCACGGGCAATCTGGATAGCCGGACGTCGGTCGAAATCATGGAGATATTTCAGAACTTGAATGACAAGGGCTTGACGATTGTTCTGGTGACCCACGAACAAGACATCGCGCAGTTCGCCAAGCGTGTGCTGGTGTTCCGCGACGGGAAAATTCGGAAAGACGATCCGGTGGTTGGCAGGCCGCGGGCTAGCGAAGTCTTAAGGGTCCTTCCGACGCTGGAGGACTGAATTGGGCTCTGCCTGGGGGCGCAGGGACACGTGAAAAACGTACGGCAGCATTTGCTCCTCTTCGCATGCGAGGCCTATCTCGTTTGCGCATTATCCTCGGCGTGTGACGGCGCCGCCCGACCTCATCCCGCGGGGTTGCCCCCGGCTCCCCAGACGGAAGCGCGCATGGCGGTTTCAACCTTTCGCGAAACGACCCATCGGAGAACTTTGAAGACATCGTGGATTTTTGGAATTTGCGGCGTCGGGCCGGCAAGTGCTCCCCATTCCTGAACAGCTTCAGGGCGACCCTGGTTTGTTAAGTCTCGTCATCGACTTCTTGAAGCACCATCGCCGCCCGTGGCGACATAGTCCGAAAGTCTGCGACTACGCTTCGATCATCAAGGCCCGTAGTCGGACGATGGACGAACTGCAAGCATTCGCAAAGACATTGAACATAACCGGGGACCCGACGATGTCTGGCCACGTATCAATTCGCCAGAGACACGTCACGATGGAGGCCACCGAGAACCGCGCGCGCAGCGACCTTGCGGTCTTGTGGCAAGGAATATCTCTCGTGACCTTGCAGCGGTAGGAATACCGCCACAGGTTCAGAAATCCCTGGCTAATCGAACGGATTCAGCAAGTTGGGGCAATTCCTTCAACTTGCTCTCTCCTTCGCTCCTTCGTTTATTGCTATTTCCAGTATTTTTGCCGCCGTTTAGTACCTTCTTCTCTTGACACGACCGTTGCCGCGTCGACATTCCCGACCACTCTCTTGATGGTATTGTAGCGAATTTGCCGCAAGCCTCTTATCCACACCCAACCGTTGCTGGGTTGTACCTTCGTAACAACGACTCACTTCCGCAGTTTTCTCGCACGTTCCAATCCACTCGGCCACGCTGTCCGTCGCTACTTCCCCTTTCCTCCTCTCGCTCTCAAGCACCGCGAGCGACAGAGAGGCTGCCCCCCGCTGCACGGAGCACGACGGTCTTCTGCTCCACTGCGCGCATGAATAGCTGCCTCCCGCTCGCGCCCTCCGGGTGATGTGCCTTGAGAGACTCAGGGCATCAAAGGAGAATTTACGAAGTTTGTATATATTAAGTGGAATAGATTTTCGAGCTGATTCGCTCGCCGACGCTTGAATCATTAGAGCATGGTATGACGGAGTTTTAGGTGACTCTCGTCCCAGCGACATGCTCACGACCGCCGTCCCGCCTTTTGCGTTACTGCGATCTGCCCGTAATACATCACCAATGGCGGCCCGGTGACTTCCTGCTCCGCCTTCCGAGAGAGGGATTCTTCAATAATGGCGAGCAGTCTTTGGGACGAGTTCGGTCTTCCTCTCGGTCGCGTTCTCCGCCGCTTCGCGGTTACAGAGCAAAGGAGAGTACAGGTCCTCCTGGTGAATACCGAAGTACGTCCCTCCACCAATTGCCGTCATTCACTGGAACAGGGCCGTTGTTCAGCGGGTTAATTCCCTGGCTGTTCAGACGCAGGTCCGTCAGGCTGCTCGTATAAGCAAAGGTCCCACTGAGCCGTCTGGGCAGCGACCTCGGCGACGGCGAGCGTAGCGAACCCTTACTTCGGCGGCAGGCCCGCGTTGATCGAAAAAACCGACCCGCGGTCGTTGTACGCGGGATTGGGTTCGCCCGTCGTTCCAAATAGGATACCGTTGGAACTGTCCTGAACCAGGAGGTTAGGATGAGCGTCCGCATTCGGCTGCGACGAGAACGAGACCGTTTGCAGCAGCACGCCAGCCGTGGAGATCGAATAGACGGAATCGCCAGTCGGATTGGCGACCCACACATTGCCGTCCGATGCCGGCAGAGCCATGCTGCACCCGGTCTTCGGAGTGCAGCCGCTGGTTTGAAAAAGCTCCCGGTAGCTGCCCGACGTGCTGAGCTGAAAAATCACCTGAAGGGTGGTATCGCTCGGGCCGCCGACCGCGACACCGTACAGGAAGCCATCCGATCCTTGGGTCAGAAACCCGTTCGCGGGAATTCGCCCATTTGTGCCTGTGGGGTACTCGAAGATCGAGGTCACCTGGCCGGAGGTCGACACTCGGCACACGTGGTACCATGTGCTGTAGCAATTCCCGTAGAAATTGCCATCCGCTGCCAGCTTGCTAAGGCTCGACACAGTGAACCCGCTGCTGCTCTGTGAAGTCAACAAAGTGTAAACGCCGCTGGTGCTCAGCCGGAATATCCCGTTGCTGTCTGACCCATAGAAGTTGCCATCGGAGGCCGCCGACAGAGCAGCTGGGGCCTCCTGCAGCACCACTTGGTAGTCGCTGCCCGACTTACTGATCTTGAAGAGCATTGGGTTCGGGTTGCTGTTGCTCCCACGGACTGTGACGTACAGAAAGCCGTCGGACCCTTCGACCACGCTGGTGAAGTAGTCGCCGTAGAAAAAGCGGTTGGGGTTCTGCGGAGGTAAAAAGAATATAGTCGTGAACCGCCCAGCGGGCGTGACCTGGAAAACAGTGCCGACGCCCAGGTAGGTGGTGCCGTAGAAATTACCGTCGGATGCCTGGATCAGCCAGTTCGGCGAGTTGCCGCCATTCCCACCAGCGAACTCATGGATCACGGTGAGGGTATCTGTAGCACCGGCGGAGGCGGCGGTGACCAAGAACGCGGCAAGAACCATAGACGCGCTAATCGGATTCACGCGCCATTTCCTTTTGGAGCTACCAATCCGACCATGGGACTGACCGAGAGACAATGCGACTGAGAACAGCCATTCACTGAGATTTGTTTTTCTCATCGAATTTCCTTTCGAACGTAAGCGAGTTCATTCTTTGACAGCGGCTCCCAGCAGCAGCGCTGCACTCAAGAACCTGTTCGCGCGTTGTCCCTTTTCATAACGTCATCCTTGCACGAATTTTCGGGAATCGGAATCAGGCAGGTGCGCGGTTTCCCGCCGGGTGCAGACTATACTTCGTAAATTCCCAGCGTTGGCTTGCGAGAGGTCAACCACCCTGTAAAAACTTTGTAAAAACACTCGCTTCGAGGAAGCCAGCATGCTGGTTCGCACACGCCTCATCGCCCGGGCAGATTCTCGGGATAACCAGAAGTGATTCGATTCCTTCCGAGTACTGCATTTCTTGGGCGCGAACCAGCGTCAGCTCGATGTTTCGTTGCAGAACTCTGTTGCGGCCCGAACCGCTTACTGGTATTTCGCCACGACGCTGTTTTGGTTGTATTTCGCCGAGATCCCAGTGCTGACACTCGTAAACTTTCCGCTGAGCGAGCCGAACGTCATGACGGTGTAGGTCGAGCCCGACTTCGGGGGATGCTTGGGCGCGTCTGTGCCCACGACCAAGTAGCCTGACAGTGTGGCGTTCCCATTGACGTTTAGCAGTCCCTGGGCGAGCTCTCCCGGGGCTATCGTTCCCTGGGGCCACTCCTCGAACAGCTCAGCGCCGCTCGCCTGGGTGTAGTTGCCCGTCACCTTCGAGCTAAAATCGGCCCTGATGAAGCCATTGTTCGTGATCGAACCCTCGACGGTCCCGTATCCTTCTAACGTTCCACGGTAGGAAGAATCCCCCACTTGAACTGAGGGGGCGTTCAGGTTGGTCCCAGACAGAAGAACGCCCGAATAGGCCCCGCCCCCGGCTTCCTGGCCCTGGACGGTCAGTGAGTCCGCAATCGACACCGTTCCCGATCCGAACTCGAGCCACGAACCCTGATCTACCAGAATCGAATTGACAGAGCTCGACGGCACTC
>Ga0207031_10288_pt1 | contig 13135 bp, 15 predicted proteins | sample Alteio_BWMinCont_37_FD_153278 | JGI IMG/M metagenome (GOLD analysis project Ga0207031, IMG submission 153278) | Enriched cells from forest soil in Barre Woods Harvard Forest LTER site, Petersham, Massachusetts, United States -... | ecosystem: Environmental > Terrestrial > Soil > Temperate forest >... | reverse complement strand
AATCACAACCGTCACTGGTGGGACACCGACTGGATCTGACTACTGGTCTAAGCGCCCAGCAACTCATTCTGGTCGCGTTGATGCGTGAACACCGATTCGGCCGTATCGAGAATATGCAGGTTAGGGGTGGGCAACCAATCTTCGATGAAGGGATAAGACTTGTGTGTGTAAAACGATTGGACGGCGAGACCGCTAACCCACCAATCGCCTACCCTGTCCAGTACGAGTTAAAGAAACAGGTCCGCACTTTGTTCGAAGAGTTGGCACGGCTCGAAAATGGCACTGTCATCAGACTCGAATTCCGGCATGGTCTACCGCATTTGATCGAGGTTCGTTCTGCCGCTTTCTTGAAACCATCAGCAACCTGAGCATTCCATCTTCGCGTCAGCGTTGGAATGCGGACGTCGATAGTAAAGGAGAGAATTGATGCAACACTCATGGGCGCACTTAAGGAAAACCATCATCGCAACCACGATGGAACTGATGGACTACGGCGGGACAACTCCATGGCAAACGCACGAATTCCTCGTCGGTGAGCAGCCTGAGCTATGCCAGCACTTCGACGAAGACGATATCATCGATCTTTGCGAAGAAATTCAAAAAGCTGATCTGCCTGTAGAATCCTACCGCTTTCAGGAACTCTTTCGAAAGTTCAACGACCTGTACTTTGGCGGGCGATTGCCGCCCTATCGAATTCAAGTGGTTTACGACGTCAACTGTTGGGCGAATGAATATTATTTCAATGGAATCGGTCTAGAAGAATTCTCCTCGGCGTACATTGACATCCCGAAGCGACGAATTTTTCTCCGTTGGAGCGACTCGAATATGGAAGGTTATCTAAGCCATGAAATGGGCCATGCAGCCACTAGCGGTGACCACGATGATGCATGGTATGCCGAAATGCAGCGTCTGCAAGAACTGGGCGCACCGGTGTTGCCATGGGATACCACTCGTTATTTCCCGCCATCCGACGGGCCTCTGCAGCTCACCCTGCACTTGGCCACGGTCCGCACGGCAAACGAGATATTCAGTCAACGACCATATCGACCGGGCATCCCGTCACCTGAACTCATGCAATAGTTCGCATGGCAGATCCACCCGCGCGGCAATGTACAACGCTCGGAAGCGTTTTCAAGGGGCGGGCGCTCCAGACTCTTCTTAAGGCATAGAATTAAGTGAATCTCGTGCGACCACATTCGCTGGCCGGATCGAGCGCAATTGATCTGACAGTTAAAGCTCTTTCCGGCTATGCCACGTTGGGAGGCCCAAATCGTGGAGATACGAATTCCAAAGCCGGGTTCATCTACATTCAGTGAGGTCGTTGCTCCAACATAAAATCATAGTCAGGTTTGTAGGCTTGCACCGGTTGAGGCAAAACTCAACTTAGAATTCAACCTCAAAAGCGCTGTACAATCCGCCCCGTATAGCGTATAAATAAGGAAAGGGCCCGGTTCGACAGGCCAGCGCGCCAGCGCACCCTCCGAAAGTTCCCTCAAGATCATTCAATAGTTCTGACGAGGTGAGGCATGATCTCACACGCTTGGGCAAAATGCATCGAGCCTCAGGGGCTCGAAGAGTTAATCTCCACGCGCCCGCTGCGAGTCCGCGGCAACGCCACGACAAACGTTTGTCGCGATCGACGCCATACGAAAACAAGGTAACCATGAATGCCGACTGCTCCTCCCAAGGCTTGTACGTGTCAACCGTGCCCGAACCTGGCCGAGTATCGTGGTCGATGCCACGAACACGCGAGACGAGCCGAGATCGCACGGGGCACCACAACCGAGCGCGGGTACAACGGAGACTGGCGACGTTTGCGCACCGCGAAGTTAGCAACGGACCCAGCCTGCGAAATCTGCACGCACTGCCAAGGCATGGTGGCGACGGAGGTCGACCACATTATTCCGATTCGTGTCCGACCGGACCTGCGCTTGGTGTGGGAGAACCTCCAGTCGACGTGCCGGCCGTGTCACTCCGCGAAAACTCTGAGCGAACAGCGTTGACTACCCATATCTTCTCTTGGAGGGGGGTAGGCGGTCAGTTGAGCAAAAACGATTTCGGCGACTACCGGTGCGCCGGAAAATTTGCGCGGCCGCGAAAGTCGGCGAGGGGGTCAGGGTGATGCGCAACACCGTTGTTCTGCAAGCCGTTATGAATAAAAAGAATAAACGATCCAAAGCGTCGCCCGCACGGCTAAAAGCACTGCGCAAACCATCGCAGACGCCCTCCGGCCCGTGGCGCTCGCGCATCGTGGGCTATGGCGAGGAATCGCCCGACCAACTTCTGGCGAATCCGTTTAACTTCCGCGTGCACACCGCATTGCAGGAGAAGGCTTTAGGTGGTGTTTTGCGGGAAGTAGGAATAGTCCAAAATATCCTCGTAAATCGGACCACTGGTCACGTGATCGATGGACATCTCAGGATTGCGATTTCAATCAGCGAAGGGCAGCCAAAAGTACCAATAACCTTCGTGGAATTGACCCAAGATGAGGAAAAGTTGGTGCTTGCGACCTTCGATCCTATCGGGGCGATGGCCGGCAAGGACGAAGAGATATTCAAGTCGTTGGTTGACGGGATGGACGATGCTTTCAAGGCCTTGGTGGCGGCGACCGGCGAGCAACTGCTGAAGGTCGGGAACACGCAAGATGACGCAGCTCCACCGTTGCCAGAGCATCCGGCATCCCGGTTGGGTGACCTGTGGTGCTTGGGCGAGCACCGGCTTCTGTGCGGAGATGCCACCAAGGGGGAGGATGTGGCGCGGCTTATGGATGAAAATAAGGCGGATTTAGTCTTCACTGATCCGCCCTACAATGTCGACTACGAAGGATACACGGAAGATCACCTGAAGATTCGCGGCGATCGGATGTCGGACGCCGACTTCAAACAGTTCCTCGAAGCTGCATTTTGTTCATGCCGAAGTGTGGTTAAGGACGGCGCTTCGCTCTACGTTTGCCACGCTTCTCCGTTCAACGGGAATTCCAGAACGCTCTAGAAGCCGCCGGCTTTGAGGTGCGATGCCAGATCATCTGGGCCAAAAACACGTTCGCCTGGGGCTTCGGCAGGTACAAGTTCCAGCACGAGCCAATCTTCTATGCTTACGTCGCCGGCCAAAGCGATCCCTGGTACGGAGACAAGACGCAGTCCACGCTTTGGCAAGAGAACAAGCCCACGGCAAACCGGCTGCACCCGACAATGAAACCGGTCGAGTTAATTGAACGTGCTCTGTTCAATAGCAGCAAGCGCGGCGACCTCGTTGTGGATTTGTTCGGTGGCTCGGGAAGTACAATGATCGCCTGCGAAAAGACCGCGCGGGCTGCGCGCCTGATGGAACTGGATCCGAAATATGTAGACGTTGCTATTCAACGCTGGCAGGAGTTCACCGGCAAGGAAGCGACTCTTGAAGGTGACGGACGCACATTCGCCGGGATCAAGGCCGAACGGCTTCCGGTAAATCCTGCTTCGCAGGTCAAAGAAGAAGTCCGGGAGGGCTCCACGCTATGATGGGCCGCCCGCCAACTCCGACCGCTTTGAAGATCTTGAACGGGAATCCCGGTAAGCGTTCACTAAATAAGGATGAGCCCCGTCTAAAGCTCGCGAGGCCGCGCTGCCCAGAGCATCTCGATGAGGTCGCCCAACGTGAGTGGAAACGGGTAGTGCGGATCTTGATGAAGATGCGCGTGCTCAGCGAGGCCGATCAGGTGATGTTAGGTATCTTTTGCCAGACGTATTCCACTTTTATCGACGCACAGGAGAAGTTGAAGGAGACTGGAACGCTCTACAAGACCACCGGTGGCTTCGTCCAGGCGAGTCCGCTGTTCGGCATCGTGATGAAATGCATACAGGTACTGAGCAAGATTTCATCCGAGTTCGGGCTCACACCATCCTCTCGAGTGCGGCTGCATTCTGTGCCAGAAGCAAAGTCCACCAACAAGTGGTCCGAAGTCGGCTAAATGAATGCGAAAGATTATTGCGCCCTTGGCACCCAGTACGCACAGCAGGTCGTCGCAGAGGAGGTCGCGGTGTGCCGCTGGGTGCGGCTCTGCTGTCAGCGGCAACTTGAGGATCTCGAACAGGAAGGCTGGGAATGGACATTCGACTTGGACCGCGGGAACAAAGTCTGCAGGTTCATCGAATGCCTACCGCACATCAAGGGTCGGTGGAAAAGCCGCAATATCGAGCTTGAACCCTGGCAATGCTTCGTACTTACCACGATCTTCGGATGGGTCGATGCAAGCGGGTTTCGCCGCTATCGTAAGGCGTACATCGAGATCCCTAGAAAGAATTCAAAAAGCACGATTGCCGCGGCATGTGCTCTCTATTTACTTTGCGCAGATGACGAACCCGGCGCCGAGGTTTATTCTTGCGCTGTCACTCGCGATCAAGCCCGCATCTGCTGGGGGGTGGCTCAACAAATGGTGAAGCGCGAACCAGAGATGCGAGCGTACTACGGCGTCGAGGCCCTGGCCCACAGTATTGCAATACCCGGAGAGGCCGCGGCGTTCAAGCCTTTGTCCCGAGATGCCGATTCGCTTGAAGGCTTGAATCCACACGGCGCCATCATCGACGAACTCCACGCACATAAGACGCGAGAGGTCTTTGATGTTCTCAACTTGTCCACTGCCAGCCGGCGGCAACCGCTTATTTTGCAAATCACAACGGCGGGTGACAATCGAACCGGTGTCTGCTTCGAGCAGCACGATTATGTTACCCAAATACTCCAGGGCAGGCACCACGACGAGCGCTACTTCGGGATCATTTACACGATCGATGCGGAAGACGATTGGACCACGGAAGCCGCTGCCCGCAAAGCCAATCCAAACTACGGGGTTAGCGTCTTAGCCGACGACATAAATATGATCTGTAAACAGGCGCAAGTCTCTGCCGAATCGCAAAATACGTTTCTCACGAAGAGGCTCAATGTCTGGGTCTCAACGGGCACGGCGTATTTCAATATGTTGGCGTGGCAAAACCGATGCAAAGTACCTGGTCTAAAGGTGGAAGACTTCTATGGGAAGCGCTGCATTATCGCGCTCGACCTTGCGAGCAAGGTGGATGTCGCGGTCAAAGTCATGTTGTTCCATGAAGAGGGCAAACGGTATGTCTTCGGTAAATACTACCTTCCGGAGTCCGCAATTGAGCGCGGCAATCCGAACTATGACGTCTACCGAGGCTGGTCAAGAAACCCAGCCGTGGATTTGGTCCTGACGCCAGGGAACATCATCGATTTTCGAATTCATCGAAAAAGATTTGGTCGAAGACCGCTCCAGGTTCCAGGTGACAGAAGTCCCGTATGATCCCTACCAGGCGACTGAACTCGCCACTCGAATGATGAAAGAAGGTCTGCCAATGATCGAGGTCGGTGCGACGGTGCGAAACTTCTCTGAGCCTATGAAGTCTCTCGACGCGTTGATCCTTTCCGGCGGAATTTATCACAATGGTGATCCCATGTTGGATTGGATGATCGGGAACGTATATGGGCAGAAAGACGCGAAGGACAACGTCTACCCACGCAAGGCGAGAAACGAGAACAAGATTGACGGCGCCGTGGCGTTGATTATGGCTTTGGGCCGGGACATGGTGAGCGAGACTGTCGACCTGAACGCGACTATCGAGGCTTGGTGATGCTCGTGCGTGATGCAATGGGTACCTTCAACCCGATGACCTCAATCTCCTGTCCAAGATAAATGGCGCCGGCTAAAGGGACTGGTCCTCGAAAGTGTCTCATTCCCGCACACACTCGCGTTTACAACCTTGCTCTCGCCGAGTTCATACAGTGGTACCGAACCGAGCCTCAATCCCGCTTTAACAAGGCTATGGTGGCCGCTTGGCGAACATCGCTTGAGGTCAGCGGCCTTGGCTCGTCATCCAAATCGTTGCAGAAGCGGCGCAAGTCCGGCCAGACATTCGGGTGATCTTGACCAGCGCTTATAGCCAGGTGATGACAAAGGGCACGGTGAGCGCTCCGCAAGTCTGCAGCTTTATTTCGCAAGCCGTTTCAACTAAGGGATTTGATAAAAACACTTGAGAATGCATTCTCCGCGGGCTAGGGGCGCGACCGCGCCTCTCTGAAGGTTCGCCGCTAATCGTTAATGGGATGCCAAGCACGTCCGCGTATTCGACGTTGAATTTGTTGTCTTCCTTGAGATCCTAGGATTGGCGGCGAAGCGCCCCGGGCCGATCACCTGTTCGCAGAAGAGCTGCCAAAAACTCGCACTCCTACACGCATCGGCCTGGACAGGTTCGCCGGAATCAGAGTAGCCACCGATAATGGCTGATATCAGGCCGCGTCGCTATATATAAATGGGCCATGATCTGGCTGTATGTGACGTCAATTACTCGGGCCTAAGAGCAAAACGCTTGCGCGTGGCAACGGCGACGTTTGGACGACGAGTACCCGACAAAATACCTGCGGTCCCAATTCGTGCAATCCCTCCAACCACCGCGTCACGCCGTAGCGCGAGATTGTAAGCGCGTCGCGTCAGGTCAGGCTGTCATTGCAGCGGCGGATTGCAAAAACCGGACTACCATCAAAGTGCGATCGTCAGCGAGGCTGCCTTTATGCGCATGCGCCGATACCTGGGTCATAATCTCATTGCAGATCTCTGCGGGTGATTCTCTCGCCGCGGCCCAGGCTGCTTCTGCTATTCGCTTCTCTCCGAACTCTTCTTCCGATGCATTCGCGGCTTCGTTGATCCCGTCGGAATAGACAATGAGCATATCGCCAGCCTCAACCTGGGCGACTCCCGCAGTATAAGAGGCGGATGCCAGCACCCCCAGAACAGGCCCACCTTCGTTCAGCCGCTCGGTTGATTTCCCATCGGAGCGCAGCAGCATCGGTGCGGGGTGCCCCGCGTTCACATAGCGCAGCGTCGAACTATTGGCATCGAACACGCCCCAGAACAAAGTTGCATATCGCTCAGACGCCGTTCTTTCGCACAGCATCCGGTTGATTCGTTCGCACGCCGTTTCGTGCTGCGATCCGCTGGATGAGCGGATGGCTCCGTGGAGTACGCTGACGAGCAGAGCCGCGGGCACGCCTTTACCCGAAACGTCGCCGAGTACGATTGCGATCCTGCCGGTAGCGGTCTCGAAAACGTCGTGGAAATCACCTCCGACGTGATCGGCGGCCTGAGCAGACGCGGCAAAATCGACGCTGGGCGAGACTGGCAGAGGCTTCGGTTGAAGATCGTTCTGGACGCGCTTGGCCAGCTCCAACTCCCGTTCCAGATACTTGCCTCGAATGTAACTCGGCGTCCGAATCCCGATGACCACCACCGAAAGCAGCAACGCCACGGCAGCCAACAGACCCACCTCGATGTTCCGGCGCAGGCCATCGAATGCGCCAGCGACGGAATCGAGCGGGATCGCGATGTCGAGTATGAGGGCGCCCGGCCGGCGCCCTGGAGGCGGATGATTGTGGGGCTCAGCCGGCGGCATGCCCGGACCGGCTCCGGGTGGTGGAGAAGGGCGAGGTAAGCGAAACGGCAGCATTGCAACGAGAGCCTTCCCGCTTTGTGTTTGGATGATGCGCCCGAGGCTCTCATGCTTTTCTACACGCTCCCACCAACCTGGAGGAATGCTAGCGCTGCGGCCCGGTGGCGTTCCGGCTTGAGCCAGAACCTTGTTGTCTTGGTCGACAAGGCGCATCCAGAGGACATTCGAACTGCCTTCAACCGCGCGCTCCATCAGTGGGCCGAGGGCGTGGGGATCCATTACCCCGTCCACCCGCGCGGCGATTACCAGCGCGCCGGCTTGCCGGTCCGCCTCATGCTCGGCTTCCTGGGGAACCAGCACGGAGCCAATGTAGACGTATGTCCGAATGCATTGCACGCATAGGACGACAGCCAGCGTCAGGCCTGTCACAAGCAGTATGCCGAGCCCTATGTGCGAGAACTTATGGAACCGTTGCATGCGAAGTCCACCCTAATTGGAGCATGTCTTGAGGACGGATCGGCAGTTCACCATTAAAAACCCACAGCCTATTTCTTAACGGCCTCGTCGAATATGCGCAGAAAGTTCCTGCCCCCGATCCTTCCGATCTCATCCGCGGTGAAGCCAGTTTTTAACATCGCATCGACAACGATGTAGTAGAAACCGGCCATTTGATCCTGCCATGCCTGATTGGTGCGTTCCCCAACGCGTCCAGGCTGCTGGCCGGGGCGAGGGCCGCCGGGCCGAGGGCGGGGCTGGGTGAGCTTGGTATCCGTGCCGATACACACATGATCGACCCCGATGACATCGATCAGCGCTCGGACGTTTCGCGCATAATCCAACGGCGTATCTGCCAGATGCGTCCAGACACCGACCAGGCCACCAGCATTGGCGACCAGCTTAGCCTGCTCTTTGCTGATGAGTCTTGGGCGCATCATCTGCGCCATGGACGGGTTGTTCCCCAATTGAGTATCAAGGCCGGTATGGGAGATGATGACGGGCCGGGTCGTGACCCTGAGCGCGGCTTCCGCAGTTTGCATATCGGCATGGGCAAGGTCGATGAGGATGCCCAGCCGATTGCATTCCTTGATGACGGCTGCCCCAAATGGGGTCAATCCGCCATAGCGCGGCGGGTTGGTGTAAACATCGCCCAGCGGCACGGAAGCGTCGCTGTCGTGAAGCAGCCCAAAATGCCGCAAACCCCGCCCATAGGCTTCTTCCACCCGCTCAAGATGGCCTTGAAGAAAGTGGCCGCCCTCAATCGCCTGGATGATTGCTGGCTGGCTATTCTTATGAGCGGCGCGGACTTCATCCGGAGTGAGGGAGCGCTTCATGCCGTTGCCCTCCAACTGCCGATCCATGGATGCCAGCCCTTTTAGAAAGCGGTCGTAGGCATCGCCGGGTTGGTAGTCAGTCGCAAAGGTCATGCAGATTGCTGAGAGGCCCGACCGCTTCATCTCGCCGGCCAGATCTATATTTGGTCCGGGCATTTCGTCGGCCGTGAGGGGAACGTCAATGTGATTATGAGTGTCGATGCCGATAGTCTTGGCTACGATGTCGGCCACCCGCGGATCGGTTATATCCGCCGCCCAGCCTGCGCGCGGACGCAGCAGGATCGCCGGACCTGCTGTCATAGCTACGGTGGAGAGAAATTGCCGTCTTGAGCCACTGCTCTGAAATTTCATCAAAAGTCCCGCCATCATCTGCGAACAACGGTTCATATTCCTCCGGAACAGCGCAACAAACTAGTGAGTAAAGCCGGATGTTGTGATTCCCTCTTCCATCAACCCGATGTTATCCACCATGCGAATACGTCCATCGAGGACTTTGAATATTTCATTGATCTGCATCCTGCGAGGACCGTCGCCATAGTAGAGGATTGCATAGCCGATCACGATGCCGCGTTCCGGATCGATGAGGCCAATGCGAACCTCGGCTGCCGGGCCCCAGGGTTTCGGTCCGAGGTTGCTCTCATAGCAGCCAACGTCACCGCTCTCCTCAACGCCATTCCGCGGATTGTGCGTCACTCGGTTTCCACTGTGGTAGCGATCGCAGCGCGGGTCATAGTCGGCTTGGATGGGCGGATGGTCCGTCAGACCTTTGAAGTAGGAGTTGATGATGCGCTCGAATTGCGCGCGGTTGGAGCGCTCTTCCGGCGATACAACGGTGGTGAATATCGGATCGTACGGTACCAGGTTTTTGACGTTGACCTTTGGGCCGTCGTCAAAGTTAATCTCGACCTCTTTGATCTTTCCGTCCACCAGCTTGAGCCGCGTTCCGATGTAGACCGTCTTTCCGGCAGCCGTCTCCGCTGCCACGTGCTCGATCACATTTCCCAGAAGTGTATCCGCGTACACTCCTTCTGACAGAATCTTGGTTACCCCAATCCACTTGCTATCGCCGAGCGCGATGGCTTTTGTGTTCTCGCGGATCTGTGCATCGGGAGCAAGTTGGATTTTCTCCGTTGCGCGGGCCAGCATGTTCGCGTTGAACTCCTTTGCCTGCTCAAGAAGGCAGGCACGATCACAGGTTGCAGCGGATGCCGTTTTGCTCAAGACGAACAACGCTAAGGCCGCGAACGCCAGACTGGAGATTTTCAGTACAACTTTTACCGTCATCAATCTTCCTCTCTTAAGCCATCATGGCGATGAGGGCCACCGGAATTGCCGTGCCGAGTAACAACAGGCTGCAGACCAGCGCTCGGCTTCGGTTGTATTTGAACGCCATGTAAATGCCGAGCAGGGTGGAGAAGACCAATCCCACCGCCATCGCCAGGAAGAAGCACTTCATAGCAAGGGTGAACTTGTTCGACTCCCGTTCTTCATCTCTGCGACCACCGTCCGGCTGCGGAGGGCGGCGCGCTTCTTCAGTTTCCGGCGGGCCCTTTTGCTCTCGGGCAAAACCAGGCGGCGGTCCATGCTTTTCAGACACAGTCTGATCCTTGTGAATAGACCCCAGTTTTTGGACCCACGCCGGCGGCTGATAAGCTTCGCCAGGATGGCCTTCATGCAGACCGAACAATTGAACAGCTCCGGACATAGCGAAGAAGAGGATAGACGGACCAAAGAAGGTCCCAAGGTAAAGATGCAACTGGCGAACCTGCTTCAACCAAATGGCTCGGCGGGATTGAGCCGGCGATTTTGTTTCTTTGTCTGACATTGCTGAGGCATTCATATTTATTTAACACCCAGAGAGTACCAGAGTCTTCGCCTGTATTATGCAGTTACATGTAAGGTTTTGTTAACTTCGGGTGGTCACTTGCCGCTGCGGTCACTCGACGGTGGCACCACTCCTTTCAGTCGCAGCAGCACAGCCATTTGTGCGTACTCGTGTTCGATATGAACTGTGTTGCCCCAAAGACTGCTCAGCCGACTGCGGGGACCTCCATGGCTTTTGCGTCGGCCAGGCTGTTAGCCTTGTCGCATCCCGCCTCGGCTGCCTTCATGGCACCTACCAGGTCGGCTTTCGTTTGCATCTTGGCTGCCTGCACTCTTCTGTTCGCCGTTAAACGCGGAGCAGGCCCCCATGGCCGAGTCTGCTTTGTGAGCGATGATGTCGCGGAAACTCAGGTTTTCTGGGGTCGGCTTATAAGCGTAACCATCTTCCGGCATTTTCTCGGCTGCTGCGGACGGCATTGGTGATGGTTCGCGTCCATGCCTGTTTGGCCTCGCTGCTGAGCGGGTCGGTTTGGGAATAGAGCACCGCGCATCCGAGCATCAGGCACGCAGGCGGTATAAGAAGCTGTCTCATTTAGTTCTCCTTGATTTTGTGTCGCACTCACATCGGCGTCGCCATCATTTCCATTCGTTGGCGACTAACTTGGCAAATGTCTTAAAGTCGATTTCGATACCGGACGTGATGCTGGATGCGGATCCGACATTAACCCCCCACTCACCCGCGTTGGCTTATCCAGGTCGAGCCATAGGGCTAGCTTGTTCTTCGCTCAGTTGGGATGTGACTTCACCGCAGAACGGGAAGCTGTTGCACTGTGAGAGTCGGAGAAAGGCGACCGGTCCGGCTACGAAATTGCACAAGCATAAAGCCTTGCGTTTTTTCAAATGGGCGACAAGAATGTCAGACCACACTACCTCGCGCTTGAGAACGTATCGCATGCGGAGATTTGGCCCGAATTCAAGCCGTTCTGAAACCACTCCGCTCGTTGCCGGGACGAACCATGGGTGAATTTCTCAGGACTAACATGCCCCGTGGCCATCCGTTGAAGCCGGTCATCCCCGACAGAGGCGGCTGCTCGTAATCCTTCTTCGATGTCATTTTGGTCGATGATTTTTCTTTGCTCGGTAGATTTGGCCCACACACCGGCGAAGCAGTCTGCCTGCAGCTCTAGACGCACCGATAGTGGATTAGCTTCAGCGGGGTCACTCTGCCGCATGCGCTGCACTTTGCCTTCGATTCCCAGTAATTTCTGTACGTGATGTCCAATCTCGTGGGCAATCACATAAGCTTGTGCGAATTCCCCGGGAGCGCCGAAACGGTGTTTCAGTTCCTCAAAAAAGCCCAAATCCAGATACACTTTCTCGTCGTCGGGACAGTAGAAGGGCCCCGTCGAGCTGGCAGCCTGTCCGCAACCGGATTCAATAGAGTCCCGGAAAAGCACCAACTTGGCGTGCCGGTACTGCCTACCAGCCTGAGCGGGCAGTAAATTCTGCCAAGCCCGCTGTACATCATCGAGAACAAAGGATACGAATTGAACCTCGCTATTTTGAGCTGGGCTGGAGGCCGCAGGGGATGTAGCGACGGGACGATCAGACGCGGAGCCCCCCGAAAAAAGGGTAAACAGGTTGCGATGGAAGATTAGGCTGAGCACCAGGAGAACCAGAAATCCTCCAATTCCGATATGCGGCGCGCCAAAGCCCATGCCCCCACCCCCTCCACTATCCCGGCGATCCTCAACATCGTCACTAACTCCGCCTGGCGTCCATTCCATGCACCACATCCTGCAATCGACGGTCCAATGTTGATTTGCGCACGGACGGCGCCGTGGGAGATCAACTGCACGACTTGCCACGAAGAATAAACCCGTAGAGTCACTAGTGCGCGAATTGTCGATTCGTCCGGGGACCCGGACAAACAGGCCCACCCTGTAGTTTTAGCGGGTTTACTGATAAAATTCAAGGTCATGCGAATTCCAATCCCTCTGCCCACGGACTAGCGGTCGTGATCGATCTTTTCGCACCGGAAGTCCGGCGGGATCCTTGGCCTATCTACGATCAGCTCCGCACGGAGTCGCCAATTCTGCATGTTTTCGATTACGAAACCGTGAAATAGATCATGACGGATCACGCGTCATTTAGTTCGCGGATTCCGGCGCCCAATTTCTCATTCATCTTCACCGACCCGCCCGAGCACACCAGGTTGTGGAACCTCATTTGTGCGCATTCACGCCACGCGCGATCGCCGATCTGGAATCGACAATCCGTGAAATCTCAAAAGAGCTGTTTGACACCACCATCGCCACCGGTCAGATGGAGTTCGCCGCGGACTTCTCTGCGCCGCTTGCAATGAGAGTCATTGCCGGGATGATGGGCATCGCACCAGAAGACTGGCCCCGTTACGAGCGCTGGAACGACAAAATCCTTGGCCTTACTTTCACCCGGAGTGGAGGCGACCAGGCGCAACAGGCGATGCGCGATTTCAACAGCGTAACCAACGAGATGAGCGCCTACCTGGCGGAGATCGTCGGTAAG
>Ga0207031_10124_pt1 | contig 13140 bp, 12 predicted proteins | sample Alteio_BWMinCont_37_FD_153278 | JGI IMG/M metagenome (GOLD analysis project Ga0207031, IMG submission 153278) | Enriched cells from forest soil in Barre Woods Harvard Forest LTER site, Petersham, Massachusetts, United States -... | ecosystem: Environmental > Terrestrial > Soil > Temperate forest >... | reverse complement strand
AGAAAGAGCATGTCGTGCCCCGCCAGCACGGCAATGCTGATTTCCGGAATTACCGTGTGCTCATATCCCACAATACCGGGGAAAAGCGTTTCATTTGCTTTAAGAGCCACGACAAAGTTATCCCGGAGTTCCTGCTTGATCGGTTTGGGTTGCCAGCCGCTATCGCGGAGTTGTTTGAGTGTCGTCGGCCGGTTCGCGGTCATGGGTTTTCCTTCTCTCGGCTGGCACCATCAAAGTCGAAGTTCGCGGCTGAGTGTCTACCTACGCATTTTAGGCACAACAACAAAGGGGAACAATTTCCGTCTTTGGAGTATGATGGGAAAAACTAAAAGGAGATTTGAGATGCCGCTTCTCGACCATTTTCACTTGTCTCTTAAACCTATCGTCTCGATCCTCATCGTTCTCGCTTCCGTGGGATCGCTCCCGGCTCAAGAGATGGTCGAAAACCCGGAATATGCCAGTTGGTCGAAATTTCCAAAGGGCACAATACTGCGTATGAAGTCGGTTCGAGTGGCCGGTAAAATGACCTCCGAAGTAATTGTCACGGATACACTCGTTGAAATCGGGACGGAGAAATTGGTGCTGGAGACCACGTCCCTGGAAAAGAACAAAGCAAAAGACTTCAAAAGCGAACCGGCGAAGCGTGAGGTGCTCAGGATGATCGCTCTGCCCAAAGGTTTGAAGAAGGAGGATTTTGCCGCGGGCAAACCGCCCGGAACAACCGCCGAAGGAAGCGAAACTCTGAAGATCGGCGACCTGGAGATCAAGACGGTTTGGTATAAGTATGGAGCCGAGTTGGATAAAACGAAGATCGAGGCCAAGCGGTGGGTTTCCAGTCTGGTTCCCGGCAACATCGTGAAAAACGAGATTATAACAACCGGTGCATTCGCCGACACGCTGTCTCTGGAAGTGATCGAAATCAAGAAACCGTGAATCTGAGTTAGGTTTCGACGCATTCTTAAGGAGGCCCATCATGCCGCGGTCCCTCTCCCGCAGACGGTTTCTCGCAGCTTCGAGTGCAGCGGTTCTTTCCGTTCCTTCCTATGCTCGTGCGGCAGCACGTGCTGAAAAACTGAATATCGCAGTCATCGGCGTCAACGACCGCGGTGCCGCCAATCTGGCTGGTGTTTCCCACGAAAACATCGTTGCGCTCTGCGATGTGGATGAAGCATGGTCCAGCAAGGCTCGGGAGCAATTTCCAAGAGCAGCTTTTTTCACGGACTATCGCAAGATGCTCGACAAGGTCGCCCGTGAAGTCGATGCAGTGGTGGTGAGCACACCCGACCACTCCCATGCCCTGGCGGCCGCACTGGCAATGGGCCTGGGCAAGCACGTTTACTGCGAGAAGCCCCTCACGCCTTCAGTGAACGAAACGCGCGTCCTTAGAAAACTCGCGAGCGACAAAAAACTCGTCACCCAGATGGGCACTCAGATCCATGCGGGGGACAACTATCGACGCGTGGTTGAGATTGTTCAAGCCGGTTTGCTGGGTCCGATCAAACGCGTGCATGTCTGGAACAACAGCAAGCCGGTTGGCGGCAAAAAAGTGGAAGGGAAACCGAGTGCCAAGTTCGATATCGATCTCTGGCTGGGACCGCGGCCTATCGAATTCTTTGAAGCAGTGATGAATAAATCCGGCTGGAACTTTGCCTGGCCGCATTTCCACTGGCGGTGGTGGTGGGAATTTGGCGGCGGCACGCTGGCCGACCTCGGCTGCCACTACATTGATCTTCCATTTTGGGCGCTCGGTCTCTCTTCACCGACTCAGGTGAGCGCGACCGGAAAGAAGTCCTACAGCGGCGACAACACTGTTCCCGATGTCATGCAGGTGGACTACCGGTTTCCGGCAACCAGGACGCGACCTGAAGTCCATCTCACCTGGTACCACGGCGTCAATGGTCCCGATCTGGAAGGGAAGAAGACCTACAAGGCTTTCAATGCGGCAGTCATGTTCGAAGGTGAAAAGGCCCTGCTCATTGCGGACTACAACAGGTATCAACTGTTACCCGATGAATACGCTCGCGGTTTTGTCCCGCCACCCAAAACAATCCCCGCTTCAATTGGCCACCACAGGGAATGGTGTGAGGCGATCAAAACCAGTGGCACCACAACTTGCAACTTCGGTTATGCCGGCATGTTGACTGAAGCAGTGCTGCTTGGAAATGTTGCCTATCGGTGCGACAAGCCCCTGAATTGGGACGCAACAACCGGAACCACTGGTTTGAAGGAAGCAGATACTCTGCTCGGAAGGGAATACCGGAGGGGCTGGGAGTTACCGACTGGGGGTTAACTGATTGTGTGGCCGGCCACATAATAAACAGTCAGCCGATTGCCGCTTAAGTCACCCGTTAGGTAAACGGAGGCGAGACACGGATGAGGCGTGAAGATCTGACTGGCCGACATTTCACTGACTCAGCGCAGTTGGTCATCCAGCACATCGCTAGACGAGCACTGGACCGCGGCATGCTCACCGGCGAGTTGAATGAGGCAACTGCAGGGATGCTGGCGGTGTTGTCGATCTTGCGGTGGGAGCGGAAGGTCGCTCTTGCCGCCCTGGAGCGACTTAGTGTCGATCTCGACCGACTCGCCCGGGAGGTGGATGCCTGCATTTGGGTCGAGGGGCTGTCATCCAGGCGTGCGGGCGACCCACAATTTGAAATCTTGCCATCTGGGAAGCGGTGTATCGTCGTGGATACCGACAGGCCATGTCGGCAACTACTCGATCAGGCGGAGCACCAGGCTTTGGGGCTGGAGCACACCTGGGTTGGGACGGAACACCTCTTACTCGCGGCCGTGCAATTCGCTTGCCCGCGATTCCGGGAATTACTCGATCGGAATGACGTAAGCAACGACCGTATCCGACAGGCGGTGCTGGATGTGTTGCGTCCTGACCCGCCAGCGTGCGCGAGTTCGCCCTAAAGAATCGCTGAAGCTGCCACAGACCAATCGTGGGATCCTGGCTACACTCATTAACAACCAACCACTGCTTCTTTTTCTTCTTCCGTCTCCATATTGATCGCTGCCCGGTGGTCGAGTTCGTCCTGACACGCGGAAATGAGATCCGAGCGCAATTCAAAGTTACTGTGCCCGTCTCGATCCCAGGCAAGAATGACGGCTGATGTCGCGGGGTTCAGGCCGGCAATCTTCGACAGCCAAACAATACCCGCTTCGTGAGAAAGATGACAGGTGTTGGGGTGGTTCCATGCAATATGTGAAGCCAGACAACCCATAGGGACGGCCCGTGTAAATGCGCCATGAATCAATAGTGGGCTGGCTTTCTTCAGAAGGTCAAATAAACGATTCAAGCCGTCATCGGAGATATTTGGCAGCCAATTGGTCCGAAACTCGGTAATGGGATCGTGGGAGGCCATATCGGCACACTCCAGCATTGGAACGCGGCGAACAACAATACGCATAAACAATCTTACGACTACCAGCGAGATGGCCTATCAGTGGGCTCCATGCCCGCAGGCATCAAGAACGTCGTGTCGTAGTGAGAGTGAAGAAAGTCGCCGTAGAGGGATGAACTGTCGGCGGCGATCAATTCTGTGTGGCCAATATAAGGGGAGGTTTTTAGGTGTGTCAAGACATGACAAATGACAGAAATATCGCCTTTCGGTCACAGCGTCGGAGGTGTTTTATGGACACATGTTCCAGCAAAGCAGTTATGGCCGAAACGATCGACGGATGTGAGCGAAAAAAATAAATCAGAAAAAATAGGGGAGCAAATTATCACTAGTATTATAAACATAGTCATTAAAAAGATCAAATTTGTCTATAGTATGTCAGTGGATGTTTGGTGAATACTGGAATTGAAGGAGAAATATGAGATTCACGAAGGCAAGGGGACCGTGGATGAGTGACAACAGGATGTCACTGGTTGTGGCATCCTGTTGTCACACAACGGTCATCACGAGCCTTGTCGCTCGGGACGTAACGCTCGCACTTGAGCGCCGGCTTGCCACATCTCACTCGAGGCGATCTCTTGAAGCTCCTTCTCCAACTGCTGCCGATACTCGGGCCGGCTGTTGGCCTCGAGCACGCGTTTGGTTTCCTCTCCGCTGGCCACCGACTGATACAGCTTCTCGAACACTGGCTTGCTGGCATCGCGGAAGGACTTGAACCAGTCGAGTGCGCCGCGCTGGGCAGTTGTCGAGCAATTGGCATACATCCAGTCCATCCCTTTCTCCGCGATCAGGGGATAGAGACTTTGCGTCGCTTCCTCAACCGTTTCGTTGAAGGCTTCGCTGGCAGAGTGGCCGTGCTCGCGCAGTACTTCATACTGAGCCAGCCACAAGCCATAGATGGCACCCATCAAAACCCCGCGTTCTCCAGTGAGATCGGACACGACTTCCTTCTGGAAAGTTGTCTCAAATAGATACCCCGAACCAATCGCAATCCCGAGTGCCAAACATCGTTCGCGGGCTCGCCCAGTGGCATCCTGGTGGATGGCAAATGAGCTGTTGATGCCCTTGCCCTCCAGAAAATGTCGGCGCACGGTTGTGCCGGACCCTTTTGGTGCACAAAGGATCACATCGATATCTGATGTAGGGACTACACCCGTTTGCTCGCTGAAGACGATGGAGAACCCGTGAGAGAAATACAGGGCTTTCCCCTTGGTGAGGTGCGGCTTGATCCTCGGCCACATGTCCTTCTGGCCGGCATCCGACAACAGATACTGAATTACCGTCCCTTTTGCAGCAGCTTCTTCCGGGTCGAAAAGTGTCACGCCCGGTTTCCAACCATCCTGGAGACAAAGTTCGTAAGCCTTGCCGCCCTTCCTTTGTCCGACGATTACTTTGACACCGTTATCGCGCATATTGAGCGATTGCCCTCGTCCCTGCACGCCATAGCCGAGGACGGCGACAACCTCGTCCTTGAGGATCTGTTTAACACGATCGGGTGGGTAATCCGCGCGCTCGATAGCCTGTTCTACGGTTCCCGCAATTCTGATTTCTTTCATCGTCTTCCCCTGGGAAAGTAAGGGGTGACTCTTGATCGCCCCGAAATTGGACCAATTAAAGAAATACAAATAAAATAACTCACCGTCAATAATCTTGACAACAAGATACTCAACTTTAAACTATCGTATATGAACACGACTGATACACACGATGCAATTGATCGAATTGTCTCGCAATGGCGGGGTGCCCTGCCAAACCTCGATCCGAGCCCCTTGGAAGTTGTCGGGCGGGTTCTTGTGCTTGCCCAGCGCTTGGAAGAACGTGTGAGCTCGATTCTCTCGGAGCACAAACTCACACTTGGACAGTTCGATATCCTGGCGACTCTTCGCCGCAATGGACCACGTGGGGAACTCAGTCCCAGTGAACTTCTGAAGAATGTGGCCCTCTCGAGTGGTGGAATGACAGCCAGGCTCGACAAACTGGAGGAAGCAGGCCTCATCAGACGAAAACCGGATCCAATAGACCGACGGATGCTAGTGATCGAATTAACGGAGCAGGGTGAGCAATTGATTGATGCGGCTGCAGCTTCACGCTTCGCCGAGGCACGCGACTCCTTGCCTCCTTTCAATTCTTCAGAATTAAAATCCCTCGAAGAGCTGCTTCGCCGCTGGCTGTCAACATTTGAGAAAAGCCAGCTCCATCAATCTGTACCGACGTCAATCAATCATCAACAACGTCTTCAAGTAAGGAAATAGCAACGACTTCCGAACGTCTCACAAACACGCGTTTGCGATTTCGCTTGATGCCTGTCGCCGCGGAATCGGCTATGTATAACTCGCGACTGGTTTCCGTGTCCCGCAAATCGTGCAGATCGGCGTTCTTCAATTCGACAAAATGCTCGTCGTATCTGCTTAGCTTTCCCAGGCAGACGTAAGTGCTCGCCAGATCCAGCACAACCTTGCAGTTTAGAAACTCATCGAGCATAACTCACCGCTCTCGTGCATGTTTCACCGCGATTGCTAGTCTTTCCCAACCAACGACTTCAAGAAAAGTGGGGTCGCGGTGAAGAACTGATTCAGAGTATACAAAGAAAGCGATCCAGGGATGGGGAATCGGCTATGTCTTGGCATCTGCGAGCGAGAAGCTTGGTTCGGAAAGCAGTGTATGCTCCGGATGCGAATGAGTCTGGACAAACGTTAAGTACGATTGAACAGTCTCTATTAAGTTCACTCGCTTCGAAGAGTCGAGTTCCACAGGATCTGCTTGAAGATCTTAAGGAAGAGAACCGGCGCTCCGATTTTCAAGCGCAGCACGAGTCGCACAAACTCGAAAACAACGAACCTCAATCGCAGCGATCGATTCCTCTTCTGGAGAGGCCGAGAGCGGTCTTTTGGCTGGCTATCACCTGTCTTCCTGTCTTCGTATTTCTTAGTCTCATCGTGCCGCCATTCGACGATGAATTGTACTACTGGTGCTGGTCTCAGCAGCTGCAATTCAGCTACTTCGACCATCCACCCATGGTTGCGTACATGATTCGTCTCTCGACCTCGCTCTTCGGGCATAGTATTCTGGCGATACGCATTCCGAGTATTGTTTCAGCACTGGTCGTTATCGCCGTGGTGACCTGGTTGTCGCGGCCGCGCAACTTGATTCCATATATCATCCTTTCCCCGGTCCCCACTTTTGCGGCAGTGATGATCACTCCGGACGTTCCGCTGCTCATGTTCTGGGCCCTCTACGTTGCATGGCTCGTTTTCATCCACAAACGGCTGTGGAGCGATAGTCTCTCGGAATTCAAACCTGAGCCGAAAATCTGGCACTGGATTTTGGGCGGACTCATTATCGGTTGCGGCGTTCTGGGGAAATACACGACGGGATTGGCAGTTGTCTCGGGATTCTTCACTTTCGTGATTGCGGGTCAATGGCGACGCTGGATTGTGGGCTACACCGTTCAAGGTTTGACTGCGCTATTGGTCGCCTCACCCATACTGATCTACAACATCCAGAACGACTTTGCATCCGTTCTGTTCCAGTGGGATCATGCCATGAGCAGTCCGGAACCTGGGCTGTTCCCGTTCATGGAGTTCGTTGGCATTCAAATGATTTTTTATGGGACCTTCCCTTTTTTTATTTTCGTTTGGGGTCTTTTGTACTGGCGAACCTTGATAGCCGATCCCAAGCTTCGAGTATGCAGTTGCCTGTTTTTACTTCCGTTCGGTTTCTTCCTGTACAAGGCAACCCAGGGCCGACTCGAAGGAAACTGGGCTTTCCCGTGCTATCTGTCATGTTGGCCGTTGGTCGCGGAGTTCTATCGCAGGGTTGCACATCTACAGCGCTGGAGAATTCTAAGTCGGATTGCTTTTACACCCGCGCTGGTCTTCTCGGTGATTCTGCTGATTCATGCGATTTCGCCACTGCCATTCATACCCGTTGAGAGCGACCGTTCCACGCGGCAATGGGACAAGATGGAACTAGCGAGAACACTTGCCGAAGACATTAAGAAATCAGGATACACCGGCCCGGTGTATGCATTTACGTACCAATGGGTATCGCTTTTGCGTTGGTATGGAGTCGATGCTTATCAGCACGATTCTCAATCTCGTCCCAGTCATTTTTCCGAGCGGGCCCACCCAGCTATCGATCCAGCGCACTACGTCATCTTGCAGGAGACAACCACTTCCACTCCTGAACCGGAGCACGTCAAAAAGGGGATGTTCTTGGTAATTTCCACGCATCAACTGATTGTCCGAGATGTACCTGGACCGTATTTCCACTTGATCGACCTGTCTGAACCTCCCGTTTTGTCGGGACACTTGGAGTGTGGGAAACGATAAGAACAGTTGAAAGTTGGTCGTGCAGAGTCGAAGATTAAGAAAGAGAAACACTGTTCTCCCAAACCAGATACAAAAATCTCTTTGCTCCGCTTTCAACTCCTATCCAGAAATGCCGCGAAAACCTGCCACGCCCGTCCAACCGTCCGATTTGCCCGAACATCTCATTACCCAACCGCCGCAGTTGGAATGGTGTCTGCAACAGGTCGCAGCTTCGTCTGCCATCGGCTTCGACACCGAATTTGTCGGCGAAGATGCTTACCGGCCAGAGCTCTGCCTGATTCAGGTGGCTACGGCCGATCATCTATTCGTTATTGACCCTCTCACCGTTGGTCCGCTGGAAGCATTCTGGAGACTATTGCTCGATCCTGCCCGCGTCACGGTACTCCATGCCGGCCGCGAGGACATCCGGATGTGTCGATTTCAAGCCGGACAACCACCAGCGAGCGTGTTCGACGTTCAACTTGCAGCGGGATTGGTTGGCATGACCTATCCTGTAGGTTACGCCGGTCTCGTTTACGATCTGTTGGGTCACCGTATGACGAAGGGAGAGACATTGACCGATTGGCGTCGCCGGCCCCTCCTTCCGGCGCAGGTGCGCTATGCTTTCGACGATGTCCGTTTTCTTCTACCCGCGTGGAGAAAACTGACCGAGCGCCTGAAACGCTTGAAGCGCACGGCCTGGGCCGAGGAAGAGTTTGCAACTCTTGTCCGGAAGTCGATTGGAGATGGCGAATTGAGTGCGGAGCGTTGGCGCAAAGTCAAAGGTATCGGTGGTCTCGATCGCCGCGGCTTGGCAATTGTCCGGGCTCTCTACAACTGGCGCGATCGTTTTGCAGAGCGGATTAATCGACCGGCCAGACATCTCCTTCGCGACGATGTTTTGGCCGAGCTTTCACGGAGAGGGCCGAGCAAACCGGAAGAACTGTCCGCGTTCCGCGGGCTTCCACGTATTGAGCTGACTCCCATTCTGGAGGCGATTGTTGATGCGAAGAGCTTGCCGCTCGACCAGTGCCCCGAACCGGAAAGCCGGGAGAATGACCCGCCGCCAATCGTATTGTTGGGTAATTTGCTGGGAGTCGTCCTTGCCGATTGGTGTGCCAGGAACTCACTCGCGGCCAATCTTGTGGCTTCGGCCGCGGATTTGAGAGCGCTTGTCCGAGGCCATTTATCGGGACAACTTGTTCCCGATCTGCCGCTGGCCCAGGGCTGGCGAGCTGAGGCTATATTCGGCGATTTGCTGAAGATCCTGGATGGGACCGAGGCTATTCGTGTTGTGAAGCCGGGTGCGGCGGCACCGCTAGAACTGTTTCGCTTTCCTTCACCTGAAAAAACTCTGGGCTCGGAACAGAAAACACAATAGGTCACCGGGGAAATCATGTCCACATCGTTGAAGTGTCCAAACCCCAGTTGTTCCTACTTATTTGATCCCACAACTGTCCCGACCGGCGTGATGTTGGCCTGCCCTCGTTGTGGTATGCGATTTACCTTAGGTCTTCCAAGTGCTGTCCCGCCAGCAAGCCAAGGTGTGGGAACGGCGGGGCTTCCCGGCGCAAACGCCGGAATGGCTATCCCCCCGCCTACAATTCCAAGCATGCCCGGCTTCCCTGCAACAACTCCAAGCTACTCGGCTAGACCTACGGGCCATCAATCGCTCACCGTCCCATCTGCGCCAGGAATCAATTCGACGCATGCAACTTCCGGCGGAATTGCACCTGGGACGCCTCACGAGGATGGGCAGGATGAACTTCGTTCACCCGTGCGTACTACTCGCTTACAAACCTTCCTGCTCGTCTGCGTTACGGCAGTTGCAGTGACCAGCGCTGCAATTATCGTCTGGTATAAGATCAATCAACGCGAAACAGACTCCAATGACTCAGCCAACAAATACAAGGAATTGAACTTCGAGTTCGAGCCGCCGGCGAGCCCGTGGGTGCTCGATAACGTCCTACGCAACGATCTAGGTTCGCCATACATCCTCGCTTACAAACGAGACAATCCCGATGCCTTTATGGCTATTGGTGCGAAAGATTACGATCCACGGTCGCCCCGGGACAGCGAACTTCAGAAGGGACTCATGCAGGCTCTTGAGAAGTTTCTCGATATGGCCACATTCCGGCCCGATCCGGGTCAAATGAGCGAGACGTGGATGGGGCAGGAAGTGAAAGGGTTCAAGTTCCATGCACAACTGAAAGATGGCGCCACAGTTGATGGGGAAGCCTGCCGCTTTGCTTACAAAGGCATCGGCTACTGGTTCTTGTCCTGGACTGGCGAAAACAACATTTACGAAGAGATGAAACATGAATTCACGGAAACGAGAAGACACTGCAAGCTTCTCGATTTCCGCAAGGAATGGAAGGAACGTCAATCGGCTATCGTGCCTTTCAAAGGCGAGCGACTCGACTACACCATTTTCGATGCCGAGGGCGTTTGGGAGGACGACAAGGATTCCGACTTGAAATACGAAGGCGAAGGGGCCGACAAAGTCCTCAAGCTCAAAAAAGGCGTCAAAAGAGGTAAGAAGCAGGACGAAATCCCGGATTCCAAACTGGTTGTCTATGTGCTGAGCCGATCGGGCGATCCATTGGATGTGGCTCGAGATCACGTCACAGGTTTGAGGCGAGAGGAAATCAGAAAAGGCAGCGCCGACTACAAGATCGACTTCACGGATATCACCGAGCCGCCCGAGGGCGATCCGATTCCCAACCCACCCGATATCACCCCTTTACCCACCCTGCGGTTAAAAAGCGTTGTCAAAGGTGCTGCAAACCAAAACCGCTTGCACGTGATCTCGGCGGCGAAGATCGAAGAAAAAATCGTCGTCGTTCATGCTTATACGAGTCTGGAGAATAAAGAAATTCTGGAGTCTCTACTCATACAAATTGCCGGCTCATTGCACGGCGGATGATGTCGTTCAGGGCGTTGGAGGCAAAACGCTCGGCACTGCCGAACCTGGTCCCACGGATGGTATGCCGGCCCCGGGCTGCGGCCCAACCGGTGGCACGGTTGGCGTGGGTTGAAAGCCAACAGGTGGTACAACCGGTCCCGGTCCTGATTGAGGCGGGGGTGCGGGGGGTGATTTAGGTGGTGCGGGGTGTTCTGGTGCTGGCAGGTTCTGGCCGCGCTGCCTTAACGAATCGGCGTCTCGAACCAGGTCATCGACTCGAGGCTTGGTAATCTCCTGGAGTTCAAAATAATAGCGGCGTTTGTCGTGGATGTGGAACGGCCATAGTACTTCCACGACAAAGTCGACTGGGGGGTAAGCATACCATGGGGCCACGACATTTACCCGTTTTGAAATGGTCTCGTATCCTGGGTGAACAATGGTAATGTTGTAATAACCGTAGTATTCGAAGGAAGAATAAGCGGGTGCCGCTCCCACGGGATGATTGTCGATATATACCTGGGAATTTGGCACGTTCGATTCGATAATGAACATTCGCTCGACGCAACCGGTCGTCGCCAGCAACGAAAGCACCAGGGCTGCACACACCACCCTTGACCAACTGAGGGTGGAACGAGTGCGCCTCGTGAACATGTGGGTCTCCTGCGACCGGGTAAATGTCCCACACTCTGCCCGTGTCTCGTGTTTTGCTCCGCGAAAGAACGTTCATTCGGGGAGCGAAAGACGCCAAACAGAGGCTATTCCGCGACAAACTACCGTTGAAATCAGTCCGATTCGTGGAGATACCTGGAGTTGCGCTTTCGGTCAATCCTGTTCATTGAAAGGCGGATGAAGTCGGATTTCTTTGTTTCTCCGTGTTTTTCGCGATGAGAGTCTCTAAGCTTCTTCTCCAAGGAAGATCAGAAGTTAAGAGCGATTATTATTGTTGTTACCCCATCAAAGTGGTTGCGAACAGGGTAGGATATAATTAATGAAAGTACTTTCGCCGGGGGTCGTTCGTGTCGGCATTTGAGACCGTGCGGTATGCAGCCCTCACCGATGTGGGGGTGAAACGAAGCCACAATCAGGACGCCTGTGCCGCCCAACCGGCCGTGGATGCGACTGGGTTCGAGGCCAGTGGACATGTGTTTGTAGTGGCTGATGGCATGGGTGGGCACGCTGTGGGCGAGAAGGCCAGTGCCAAGGCGGTTCGCGATATCCCGTTCCTTTATCAGAAACATGCCCGGGATGGAGTTTTGGTTGCACTGCGCAGAGCATTCACCGAGACTAACGCCGGCATCCATGCCATCGGCCAGGAGAACCCCGAGTTTCGCGGCATGGGGACAACCAGCACCGCTTTGATTTTGCGTCCGGAAGGTGCGTGGGTTGGCCACGTTGGCGATAGCCGGGCCTACCGGATCAGAAATGGCCACGCTGAGCAACTGACCTTTGACCACTCCTGGGTCTGGGAAATCGCTCGTCGCCAGGGCGTGGATCCGGATGAACTGGGGGATTTCAAACGGAACGTCATCATTCGCTCTTTGGGTCCAGATCCCGAAGTCGAAATTGATATTGAAGGTCCTCACCCTGTCTCGCCTGGGGATATCTTTCTGCTTTGCAGTGACGGTCTCACCGGGGTTGTCAACCCTCAAGAGATTGGGGCAATCGTCAGTGTCATGGCGTTGGACGATGCGGCTCGACTTCTTGTTCATCTCGCCAATCTCCGTGGTGGACCGGACAACATCACGGTGCTCATTGTTCGCGTCCCAGGGGGCACTTCTCAGAGTTCGGACAATGGGTCAAGCCGTCCCGGTGCGCTGAGCCGCGCGTTCCGATCCTGGAATCGGATGGTGCCCTGGCCTTTCACGATCCTGGGTATTGGATGCGCCCTGGCTCTTCTTTCGCTTTGGGTCCGCAACAACGATTTGCCCGGTTCTGTCGTCCTGTTTCTGATTTCGGCCTCTGCGATTCTGGGGGGGCTGATTGGCCTGATTGTGCAACTGAAGAGAGAGCCGGAGGACGATGAGGCAGCGCTACAACTCGATAAACCCCGCTCGCTCAACGTCTACAAAAAACACGACTGCACGATTTCTCCCGCGCTATTCGATAAGTTTACATTGCTTGAAAACACGCTCGTCGAGGGTTTGAAGGCCCAAGGTACCCGTTTCAAAATCACCGATACCGCAATCGAGAATCTGCGTAATGCCAAAGTGCCCGAATCGGTATTAGGCAAGCTCTATTCCTTGAAAGATAAGGAGTTTGCACAAGATGCATTTGGCAAGGAGCTTGCAAAAAGCCTCGATGTCAACGAAATGGATCGCTGGAGAAGCCTCATTTTGAACCATGCGGGGCAAGGAGTCCAATTCGATTGGGATGCGTATCAGAAGCTCGTTTCCGGTGCGGAACTCGCGAAGCAAAAATCGGACGGTATGGCTGCTTTTCGTGCCAGGTGCGTCTCACTACTTTTTCTTGCCGAGGCAATTCACAAGTCGCGGCACAAAACAGAATCGTTCCGACCAAG
>Ga0207031_10287_pt1 | contig 13160 bp, 12 predicted proteins | sample Alteio_BWMinCont_37_FD_153278 | JGI IMG/M metagenome (GOLD analysis project Ga0207031, IMG submission 153278) | Enriched cells from forest soil in Barre Woods Harvard Forest LTER site, Petersham, Massachusetts, United States -... | ecosystem: Environmental > Terrestrial > Soil > Temperate forest >... | reverse complement strand
CCCAACGCACAGGTCGCGGTGCTGCGGCAGACCTTCGCATCGGGGCACAGCCGGTGGGAGCAGGCCGGTGCCGAGCGCACGAACGACCTTGGCGAATACCGCGTGGCGGGACTGGCGGCGGGGAACTATTACGTGTCGGTGAGTCCGCCGCCGGATTTCAAGAGCCTGATCGAAGGGGCTGGCGTGGCCGCGGATACCCACAAGGGTGGCGCGCCGGATAACTCAGCGGCTACTTCATATCAGACGACATATTATCCGGGCACCGCTGATCGCAGCCAGGCCTCGCCGGTGCAGCTGCACGCCGGCGATGATTTTCCGGTGAACTTTTCTCTCACGCCGGGTCCGAGCCTGAGCATTCGCGGGTCGGTGGTGAATCTCCCGCCAAGGTCTTCGGCGGTGATCATGCTGCAATCGCGCGATTTCAGCCTGGTGCTGAATGGAGCGGAGATGCATCCCGACGGAAGCTTTGTGATTCGCGATGTCGCGCCCGGAGCCTACACAATTCTGGCGACGGTAGAGAACGCTCCAGTGCCGATGATGGCGCGCCAGGCGCTGCAGGTGGTGTCGAACAGCGTTGAAGATCTGCGGCTGTCGCCGCAACCCGGGGGATGGATTCACGGGCGCCTGCGGTTGGAAGGCAAGAGTGGCGGCCGGTTTGACCCCACCCAGATCTTTCTCACCTTGCGCTCGGCCGACGGAGACGATGAAGCGCTCAGTGAGTTCACCATGGGAAATGGATTCTCGCACCTCGCCCATGTTGCGGCGGACGGGACGTTTGAGTGGAAGAGCGTTCCTCCAGGAACTTACTACGTGCAGTTCGCCGGCGAGGGCTCAACGCCTTATTCGCCCACCGGCGGCAACGCAGACTGGTATCTGAAGTCGGTAGCGGCGGGCGGTCGGGACGTGGGTGATGCGGGCATCAGCGTGAATGGCGGCGCTGCGGTGCTCGACCTGGTGGCGAGCGCGAATGGCGGGGTGGTCGAGGGAGTTGTGGCTGACTCCAAGGGCGAGCCGGTCGCGAACGCGGTGGTAGTGGCTGTCCCGGAGATGCGGCTGCGCGCCCGCGCCGAGCGCTATCGCAAGACGGTCAGCGATCAGAGCGGACGATTCACACTGCATGGCGTTGTGCCCGGGGAATACACGGTGCTCACCTGGGAGAGCGTGGAGGGCGAGGCTTACTACAATCCTGAATTTCTGAAGAATTACGAGGGGCAGGGAAGCGGCATGCGCGTGAGCGAAGGCGAGCGCAAGAGCGTGCAGGTGAATGTGATTCCGGAGAGTGACGAACGGCCCTAGGGAATCTCTGATTAAGCTCCTACTTTGTCATCCCGAGCGGAGCAGAATTGCCGTTTTTTGGCAATTCTGCGCAGTCGAGGGACCTGGTGTTTTCTCTACGGTACTTGATAAGAGCTTCCCTAGGCGGCGCCCGTAAAAGTCAAAGTCCCCACCCCTTCGGGAGGCCCAGGGCAGGCTCTGTCGCAAAAGACGCGACAAGGATGGGGCACCCGAAAAGCAAACTTTATCCTGGGATGGCCGTCATACTAGAATGACTCAATTCTTCGTAGGAGGTTCCGTCATGCGTTCTCATTCGAAAACGCTTCTGATCGTTTCGTTTCTTCTGATCTCGCTCAGCACGTGGGCGCAAGAAACCGATCACCACGAATCCGCTTTGCTGTGCCGCATCGGCAAGCTGGACTCCCCGAGCCCGCCTCGATATGGGCAAGACACTGGGGACTCCGATGGGACAAGGGATATTTAATTACGTATGACGAGTTGCCGGAGGGCGGTCCTGAGAGGCCCACCGTCGTGCTCTATGACCGCAGCGGACAGGTCGCGAGAGAAGCCACTGTATGGTTTAAAGACGCGCGCACTGTCAGTATCAGCGATGCGGCGGTAAGCAAAGCGGGGGAACTCGTCGTGTCTGGGGGAACGGAGAACGAAGCTGGCGTGATCGCAAATTTCATTGCATCCATTGGGTCCGACGGTCGCGTGAGCCGAGTTGTTCGAACCACGCCCTTTCTTCCTCTCCACCTGTGCGGCTCCGGTGATGGTACGGTGTGGAGCTATGGCGTGGACCGAGACTCGCCGGGCCGACGAGTCGAAGATTCCCTGATGCTGCGCCGCTACGGTCTCAGCGAAGGCCAACTGGCTGCCATGCTAGATCAATCGAAACTGAATTCGTCGGGCTGGTCGTTGGTGGATGGAGTGTATCCCGGCGCGATTAGCTTGAGGTGTACTTCTACAAAGGTTGCGCTGCTGAATGTTGGCAGTAGTGAATATGTAGAGGTTGACATTCCCACGAACACTCTGAGAATTCGAAAACTGAATCCGCTGCCTTCTCCAAAAGAGATGCGTATCACTGGGTTTGCTCTCACCGAGTCAGGGGATGCCTTTGTGAGCCTGCATGACCGCACGAGCCAGCCTCCTCGTTCGGGAGTTTTCAAGCTAACATTCGATGCTGCCGAAGTCGGATCCTGGAGTCCCGTTGAGAACACCGTGGGGCCCTACCTTCATGGGGGGCCGATCGAACGCCTGCTCGGCGCAGACGGCAACGACTTGGTTTACACCCGCGACCTCAGCGGAACGGCGTTTTGGTCGCAGTATAAGAGTCGTTGAAGGAGCGACAGTGTAAACCAGAATCCCCACCCCTTCGGCAGGCTCAGGGGAGGCTCTGTCGCGAAGTACGCGACAAGGATGGGGCACCCGAACAGCAAACTTTATCCTGCGATGGCCGTCATACTAGAATGAAGAATGATTCAATCCTTCGCAGGAGGTCCGACAGTGCGCTCCCATCGAAAAATGCTTCTGACTGTTTCGTTCCTTCTCGTCCCGCTTGGAATGTCGGCGCAAGAAACGGGTCACCATGATTCCGCCTTGCTGGCGCGGCTTTCTTATGAACGCTCCGGTGTGGTGGTGCAGGCCGACGGGGTGCGGCACGTTTGTGTGGCGGTCACGCGGGACGGAGAGTATCGGATCGTCCGCACCGGGCCCCTCGGACTGACGGATCGGCTTCACGGGAAAATGCCGAAAGAGCAGTTGCAGCAGTTGACGAAGTTGCTCGCATCGCCAGAATTCCGAGCTGTGTCTGGCGACCATAGTGGGCTGATTCGCCAGGATGCGGAGAGCTTTGCAGCGGAGATTCCGGGCCCCGTGCGGGATCACGCGGATGGAGCTCGGCAGTGGATCGAGCGGGATGCTTGGCGCTTGCAGTGGTTGAATGCCGATGGCGAGAGTCCGTTCCCGGTTTCGGTCGCGAAGGTGGTTGACTGGCTGCAGCAGTTTCAGCCTAAAGATGGGAAGTCTTTCTTGTACGCCGAGTTTCCCGATGTGTGTCCGTCGAGCGGACTGCGTTTGCTGCAGCCGACGGTGGCCGGCAATCAGGGGCCGTGATTCGTTTGCCGAAGTCAAAATCAAAGGCGGCGGACAGGAGTGTCCGCCCCACACGCCGCGCTGCGCGCGGAGGACAGCCGGGGGCGGCTGTCCCCACATGAGTCTTTCCTGCTCACTTCAGCGGCGGGGAATTTTCATCCGCGGCTTTGGTTTCGTCGGCGTGGATCTTGCCGTCATCCTCTGCATAAAAAGACCGGTGTTGAGCGTCCAGATTCTTCGGGGTCATGGTGAGGACGTAACTGTCCTTCGTGCCTTTGAAGCCCGCGGTGTAGTCGCCGCGATCGGGGTTGACCATGCGCTTGGTGAAGGATCCGGAGTGCACCAGTTCCGCCAGCGTGGTGGCGAAGTGATCGTATTGCTTGTTGAACTGGCGCTGGGCGCGGATGACGACGAGCATGTAGCGAATCGCCAGATCTTCGGAGTCGGAGCGGGCGGGAATATTGGGCGACTTGGGTTTGTACGCGGGCGCAGTCTGCTCCGGTGCAGGCGGAGCGGGCGGGGCGTCCTGAGCGGATAACGTGCCGGCGGTGAGAAAAAGCGCGGCGAGGATGGTCGACAGCAAAATCGGTCTCTTCATATGGGTCACAATATGAGTCACGATATGGGTCACGATTCGATTGCTCATACGAGCGGTTTCTCCCGGTATTTCGGTTCGACGCGGTGACGCGTGCTGGAACTGGCCACGCGCGCGGCGTGAACTTCGGTTGCCAATGTTAAGTTCAAGCTCATTTTTCCATGTTACTCCCGTAATTTCCCTTCGGTCACCTTCTCTTTGCATCGCGATGAATTATCACTATGCTGGATACAAGAATTCAAACCCTACAGGGAAAACTATGAAAGCAGCCGTCGCCAGAAAACCAGTCATCAAAATCGCAGTGGTGGAAAGCGACCCATTGCGCTTTGTTGGGTTCCGCGCGTTGTTCGACTCTGAGCCCGAGTTCGAACTCATCTCCGCGGCACTCCCCGAGATCAGCATGCTGCAAGGCATTGATCTCATCCTGCTCGGCAACCGTAACGGACAAAACCTGTTTGACGTGATGGCCAGCCTGAAGGCCACACGGCCGGATTTGCGGATCATCGTGACCGGGTCCGGAATTGACGAGGAAACCATTCTGAAAGCGATTGCGTCCGGGGCCAAGGGCTACGTCGACGAGGCTGCCACACCGGCGGAATTCGCGCAGGCGATCCGCATTGTGAATCAAGGATCGGTCTGGGCTCCGCGCAAAGTTCTTTCCATGTTTATCGAGCGGGTGTCGTCGGCTCCGGGACGGATTTTCCCGGCGGGCCGGGTGACATTCACGGACCGCGAGAAAGAAGTGCTGGAGATGCTGGTAGCCGGCCGTTCCAACAAAGAGATTGGCGGCCAGTTAGGGATCGAGGAGCGCACCGTAAAAGCGCACGTGGCGAAGTTGATGCGCAAGGTGGGCGTACAGAACCGCATTGCGTTGTCGGTGCATGCCATTACGCATTCGCTGGTGACGGCGAAATAATAGCTCATCGCTCGCCGTAACTTGGGGACACTTACTTTCGTAATCTTGTGGGGCCTGAGGGTGTACGCCATACTCGCCTCACCTACCACAGAACCTGGGAGACGGGGTTGAGAGTGGCGATTAGGGTCACTACTTTCAGCCCCGCATTTTTTTGTCTCCATCATTCCTTGCCATCCTTAATTTCCGCTTGTGCCCGAAGGACTTCATTTGCAGGGGTTTCCTTTGTGTGACTTCGTGTCCTTCGTGGTGAAGCCTTTAAATTGAGTCACAGCTGAAACCCCAGCCTGCCCTTTCGTGAGCCCAGACTTCATTTACAATTTGGCTACGGGATCCCAGTCAATTCTTGGTGTGGTGAGGGCGCATGAAAAAACTTGTTCTGTTGACCCTAGTGGTGACGCTTTGCAGCTTCGCTTTTGCTGCGGATGACCAGCCGAAGGAATCGAAGGCTGTCGATCGTGTGCAAGCCGCTGCGGATGTGTTGAATGAGATTCAATCGGCGCCGGACTCCGGCATTCCCCAGGAAATTCTCGGCAAAGCGGAGTGCGTGGCCGTGGTCCCGTCGATGCTGAAGGGCGGGTTCATTGTGGGAGCGAAGTACGGGCGCGGGCTGGCCACTTGCCGCACTCCCAAGGGCTGGAGCACGCCGGCGTTTTTCATGCTGGAGGGAGGCAGCGTCGGATTTCAGATCGGCGGACAGGCGGTCGACCTGGTGATGCTGATCATGAACAACGATGGCATGCAGCATTTGCTGTCTTCGAAGTTTGAATTGGGGGCAGATGCCTCGGTAGCCGCGGGCCCGGTGGGTCGTCACGCTGAAGGCAATACCGACTGGAAGATGCGCGCCCAGGTGCTCACCTATTCGCGCGCCCGCGGAGTGTTTGCCGGCGTGAGCCTGAACGGAGCTGTCATCAAGCAGGACAAAGACAGCACCCGCGAGTTCTACGGGCACATGATGACTACCAAGGCGGCATTGACCGGTGAAGTGGAGCCGCCGCCCGCCGCGAACGCTTTTCTGACAACGCTGGCGAAGTGGGCGCAGGAGGCGGCGAAGTAGGGCGGCAGACCGACTTCAGACCTCCGACTTCCGACCTCGGCCCTTACGCTTCCCTGATGCGGCGAAAACTCGAATACGCAGCGGCCTGGCCGTTCATTAAGATCCTGGGTATTCTGCCGCGGCCCCTCTCTCGCGCCTTCGCCATCGCTCTCTCCCAGTTGGTTTATCTGCTGCACTTCCGTTTGCGCCAGGTGGGGATGCGCAATCTCGCGATGGTGTTTCCGGAAAAGAGTAACGCTGAGCGCGCGCGTATTCTGCGCGGGGAGTTCACGTCCCTGGGACGCCAGCTGGCGGAACTGTGCCAGTTTCCCCGCTACACGCCGCAGAATATCGACCAGGTCGTGGTCTATGACGGTCTGGAGAATTACGAGCGGGCGTACGCGCGAGGCAAGGGAGTGCTATTTCTGACCGCGCACTTCGGCGGGTGGGAGCTTTCCGCGTTTGCCCACTCCCTGCATGGCCATTGGCTGCACGTGGTCATGCGTCCCATGGACAATGTTTACCTGGATCGTATGATTCGCCGCTACCGGACGATGCACGGGAACCAGACCGTCGACAAGGATGATTTTGTGCGCGGCTTGCTGGCGGCGATGAAGGCGGGCGAAGTCGTTGGAATATTGATGGATACGAATATGACCCCGCCGCAGGGCATCTTCGTGAACTTTTTCGGCATTCCCGCCTGCACGGCGAGCGGCTTGGCCCGCATTGCTCTGCGCACCGACGCGGCAGTGGTGCCGGGCTTCACGATCTGGGATGCGGCGTTGGGCAAGTACCGGCTGCGGTTTGATCCGGCGCTGGAGTTGATTCGCACCGGCGAACTGGAGGCGGATATCGCCGCTAACACGCAGATGTTCACCAATGTGATTGAGGACTACGTACGGAAGTATCCCGACCAGTGGTTGTGGGTGCACCGGCGGTGGAAGACGCGGCCGGAAGGGGAACCACCGCTGTACTAATGTGAAGATCAAATTCCCCACCCTTCGGCTTCGCTCAGGGCAGGCTTTCTCGCAAAGAACGCGAGAAATGGGGCACCCGGCGGTACTCGAGAACCTCGTCCCCGTCCGATCATGGACACCTCCCGGCGAAATCGGACAGAACAAACTCTCCCGCACACGTTGTTGCTCCCTGAAAATAGAACGACTTTGAGTGGCCCACGATTGGTGACTGAAGTGCCGGTTTCTCGTCCATCTTCTGAGGGACAACGATGCAGACCCTGCTGCAAGACATCCGCTTCAGCCTTCGCCAACTGTTCAAGAGTCCCGGATTCGCTTTGACCGCGGTCCTGTCACTGGCGCTGGGAATCGGCGCGACCACCGCGGTTTTCAGTGTGGTCTACGCGATCCTGATGAATCCCTATCCGTACGCGGCGTCGGACCGCATGATCCATATGCGGTTGCTCGACGATTTGCAGCAGGAGCGAGGGTTCGGGCTGACCGGCGCGCAATGGCAGCAGATGCGGAAGTCGCCCGTAGTGGAAGACGCATTCATGGAGGATGATTGGAGCCTGACCGTCACCGGGCGAGATCTGCCGGAAGATGTGCAAGGCGTCTACCTGAGTTCCAACGGCTTTTCTTTCATGGGTGTTCCGCCCGCGCTGGGACGGGGATTGCTTCCGTCGGACGCGATCGATGGACAGGATCCGCAGCCGGTCGCGGTGCTGAGCTATAAATTCTGGCAGCGTCATTTCAATGGGGATCCGGGCGTGTTGGGCCAGAACCTGCAACTGGTTCGCAAGAATTACACGATTGTGGGCGTGGCCGGCCCGCGTTTTACCTGGGGTGATGGCGATGTCTACCTCCCGCAAAAAGTCACACAGGATCCCACCAAAGCCTTTTACGTCGGCATTCGGTTGAAACCGGGCGTGACCCACGAGGCGGCCAACGCCGCGTTGCAACCGTTGATCGAGGAGTTCGCGAAGGAAACTCCCAAACATTTTCCCTCGGATCATTTCCGCTTGCACGTGGTTGGGCTGAATGAACAGTTTGTTCACGATTTAGGGGGGACTTTGTATCTGCTGTTCGGCGCAGTGGCGCTGTTGCTGGCCATCGGATGCGGAAATGTGTCGATCCTGTTGCTGGCCCGGGGCACGGCGCGCCAGCATGAATTCGCGATACGCACGGCGATTGGCGCCAGCCGGGGCCGCATGATCCGGCAACTGCTGAGCGAGTCGTTGCTGCTTTCGCTGACCGGGGCCGCTCTAGGCGTGCTGCTGGCGTACCGGGCGCTGGCGCTGATCGTGGAGTTGCTGCCGAAATATTCCTTTCCGCATGAGGCGGCCATCCGAATCAATTTGCCGGTGCTGGCCTTCAGTGTGGCGGTCGCGCTGTTCACCGGGATTCTGTTTGGCCTGTGGCCTGCGCTGCAGCTCTCGCGGCCCGAGGTGAGCCAGGTGATGCAGTCCACGACCCGCAAGATCGCGGGCGTGGTGGGCGGGCGCACTACCCACGGCGTTTTGACGGCCGTCCAAGTCTCGCTAACGCTGGTGATGCTGGCAGGAGCGGGCGCCGCGATGGAGGGATTTCTGCGCCTGATCCACACGCCCCTGGGTTATGACCCGCACAACGTGATGTCGGTGGGCATTCCGGTGCATGATGGCGCGTACCCGACCTGGGCGGCGCGCAAGGCGTACTTCGAGCAACTGCGGAATAAGGCGGCGACAGTTCCCGGAGTAACCATGGCCGCGATTTCGAGCAACGCCACTCCTCCGTCGAACGGATGGCAGACCGGCGTCGAGATCCTGGGCAGGCCGCAGCGCGACGGGCAGAAGATCCGCGTCAACTTCGTGAGCCCTGGGTATTTTCCGATCCTGCGAATTCCGCTGAAGCAGGGAAGGATTTGGGATGAAACGGAAAACCACAATGCCGCCCATGTGGCCGTCATCAATGAGACCATGGCGCGGCTTTACTTCCCGGATGGCGATGCACTCCAGCGTTCCCTAAGAGTCCCGGATGTGAAGGACGAGCCGCCCTACACCACGGCCGCGTCGGGCGCCGACACCTGGCTGCAGATTGTGGGCATCATGGCCGACAAGCGCGATGACGGGTTGAGAAATCCGATCCTGCCCGAAGCCTTCGTGCCCTACACGCTGTCGATGCGGGTGTGGACGCAAATCCTGGTTCGGTCGGACGTGCCGCCAATGACATTGCTGCATGCCGTGGGACAGCAAGTAAACTCCATCGATCCGGACCAGCAGATCAGCGGGAGTGTTCAAGACCTCGACCACTGGATCACGGGCCAGCAGGAATATGAGCAGGAGCAGCTGGTGGCGTGGTTGTTCGGGGCTTTCGCGTTGCTGGCGCTCGCGCTGGCGGCGGTCGGGCTGTATAGCGTCGTCTCTTATTCGGTGGCGCAGCGGACCAACGAATTCGGCATTCGGATGGCCCTGGGCGCGCAGCGGACGCATGTGTTGCGAATCGTGTTTGCATCCACGGTGGCGAGCGTGGGGAGTGGAATTGCCGTGGGCCTGGTCCTGACGCTGGCGCTGAATAGGATCCTGGCGCGCTGGGCGGAGGGCAGTTCCCGCGATCCGCTGGTGCTGCTGGCGGTGACGGTTCTGTTGAGCGTGGTCGCAGCGATAGCGTGCTCTGGGCCCGCGCGCCGGGCGGTCAAGGTCGATCCGATCACGGCGCTGCGGTACGAATAGGTATTCCCGCGAGGCCGTGACGATTGGAGGCTCGTCGTTACTTCAGCACCATTCTCGATCGGGTGCGAAAGAGACGGTAGTGCGAGTACCTATGGCGTTCGCGCAGAGTCGATCCGTCCAAGTTTGCCGTTACCACAACTTGAATCGGCAGCCATAAGGGCGAGGCCACATCCGCTATGGAAGTCTGCGCAAACCGAATATCGGCGGTCAGTTGGCGCAGCGGAAGTCCGGGTGGAACGGAAAGAACGTCGGACCGCAGGCGCACGATCCGGAGGTCGTAAGCATCCACCCAGGCCACGCCCTGCATGAAAACTGGATAGGTCTTGTGGTTATAGTCGATCACCGTTGGGAGCTGAACCAATCCGGGCTTCTGCGCAAAGGCCACGACCAGCGTCTGGTGGCCGTCCATCTTTTCCTGGCCCAGATAGCGGAACTCCAACTGCCGCCGGTTGGCGGGGTAGAAATAAAGCCATTCGCTGACGAAGCCCCGCGAGGTGGGTCCTGTGGATTGCGGCACAATCGGGAGGGGTGATTTTAAGTCCAGCAGAGACGGAGGTGCGGGGGGTGCCTCGGCTTCTGGGGTTCTCTCGGAAAAGTCAGTTTGGAGTTTCTCGCCCGTAGCGACGTCTACGCGAAATTCGTCGAGTACTCGGCTATTCGGACCCATTGCGTGTTGCAGGATGAGAAAGGAAAAGTTCTGCCGCGTGGTTTGATCGCGTTGCTCGGAGACGACAGCCTCATGCGAAATGAGGTCAGGCGTTTTCCCGGCGATCTCGACCGTCTTAGCTCCAATCTTGTCCAGAAGCGCAGCAAGTTGCGTCTGATTCTCTGCCACTTTAAGATGCTCTAACTCTGGGACTGTGAGCCGAAGCTCGGCCATCGAACAGGTAGCGAAGTTCGGAAACTTGATTTCAGGAAAGGCAGCAGGAGCTTTCGGCGCAGCAGGAGTTTCCGTGGGCGGCAGTTGCAGGGGAATCTCGATCGTTTCGGGCTTGGGTGCGGGGGGCGCAGTTTGCGTGCTGCTATCGGGAGGCTGAACTGGCTGCGGGGCAATTTGCGCATGCCCTACTTGCGCCAATGCGGCGAGTGCAGCTGCAGCGAACCAACGTCGTCGCCGAAACACGGTGTCTCCTCGAACCTAATCGATGTTACACCGAACGGGGCCGGTTGACGTGGGGAGCCCGCGAGGACCCGCTTCCACATCGCATTCCGGCAGAATCGAATTTCCGGTGGAGGTTTTAGGGCCACGTCTGTTGTTTCGACCGCTGGCGGACGCGCCGGGCGGTCGAGCTCGATCCGATGACTGCGCTGGGTACGAATTGAAGGCGTTCACCGATTTCGTTTTCAGCGCATGTGCTGCTTGGCAGTGAGCATCTCGGCTGCGACTTGATCCCGCGCTCGAATGGAGCGGTCTAAGGCCGAAGGAGGTCGTCAAGGAGTGCTATCGCTGTTATCGTCAACAATTGTTGGCGATCTCTCAGTTAACAAAGAGAGCATCAAACGCTTTGGGCAAATCTTGAAGTGAAGATGTCTGTGCTTGGGCTTTGGGAGCTGCCTCGACCTTAATCTGACCAACCCTCGTTTCAACATCGTGCTCACCGAGAGCGCCGTCGAGTAGCAGAAACGCGATTGCCATATATGCTTTCCGATCTGCTTCGGAATAGTTCGGGATGAAGACGGTAAGATCGGCGAACTGCCCGTTTCGGATTAGCTGAACTGTGACCGATGTAGCTCGCACGGAAATGCCCTCATAGTCGACATCCATCGGCTTTCGTCGAGGGCGAAATTTAACAAACTTCCAGCGGGATAGTGAGGGAGCCGCTGCGTACAGGGCCTCTACCTGTGGGAATGCTTCCTTAATCCCATCAGCGCTAATGACGAACTCTCGTTTTCCATCCTCAATTGGGCCGAACTCAAACGTCAGGCTCGGATTGAGCTTGTGCATTTCGGCACCTAACTTGTCGAACGTTTGCTCCCGATTTTTCTCGAAGTTAAATAGCGCGTCTTCATTGCTTTGGAACCATTTCCAGAAGTCTTCCGGTGTAGCTTGAGCGCGTTTGCAGGAAAGTGCGAATCCAGCTATGAGGCTTAACACCACCACGAATGGGCGCTTCATCCAGTATGCCTTCGTCTCCGGAAAGGCATTCTACCGCGTAATCGGCGAAACATCGTTACATCAACGATCCAGCTTTTCCTAATAGCCCCCGACGGATCACTGCCGGTTTGCCCTGTCGCTCGGGGGTAATCCCGCGATGCTCGAATGTTTTTCTGAGCTTCCCTGACATCTTTTGACAGTTAACCAGCGGACAGGGCGCTTATACAATTGCAGGCCGAAGGAGCGTAACCATGCACGGTTCAAAATTAAGCGCTGGAAGAGATCAATTTGACCGCCGGGCCTTTTGCAAGGCCGCCGGCATTGCAACCGCGGTTGGCGTGGTGCCCGCAAGCCTGGGAAGCGTGTTGGCTCACGCAGACCTCACTCAGGAACAGCGTGACAAGATGACGCCGGACGAAATCATCCAGCAGATGAAAGCTGGCAACGAACGCTTCCGGTCGGGCAAACCACAGCATCGCGATCTCATGCGCGAAGCTAGGGCCACGGCGAAGGGACAGTATCCCGCTGCGATTGTCTTCAGCTGTGTTGACTCGCGAGCACCCGCCGAGTTGATTCTCGATTTTGGTATCGGCGACATCTTCAGCGGTCGTGTGGCCGGCAACATTGCTGACGAGGACATAATGGGCAGCATGGAATTCGCTTGCAAGGTGGCCGGCTCGAAGGTTGTGGTGGTCATGGGCCACACCGCCTGCGGCGCTATCAAGGGTGCCATTGACGGCGTGCAGCTGGGCAATCTGACGGCGCTGTTGGCGAAGATTCGCCCCGCAGTGGAAGCTACGCAGTACACGGGGGAGCGCTCGGCCAAGAACTACGCGTTCGTAGATGCCGTAGCGCGCAAGAACGTGTCGCTGACGATCGCCAACATTCGCGAAAAGAGCTCTGTGCTGCGGGACCTCGAAGCCAGCGGTGGCATAAAAATTGTAGGCTCGATGTACAACCTCGAAACTGGAGTCGTTGAGTTCCTCGCGTAGCGGTCAACCGAGCACGCCCGCAAACTCGCGCGTTGTGCCCCTCGAGTGGCGTTGTTCTGCGTAGCATCGCTTGCAGGTGTGCGGGGCCAACTGGCGTGATGTCTCCATAACACTCGGTGACCTCATTCTGGATGTACCCGCTCGTTTCCACTGCTCATTCCGGTAAAATCGAATCTTCCTATGGAGGTTGCCATGAATACTGCTGCTATTTCTCCTGCTGCCCCTGCTTCGTCGGCTACTTTCGAGCAAATCGCCGAACTTGAACGCAAATACTTGCTGCAAACTTATAACCGCTATCCGGTCGTGTTCACCCGGGGCAAGGGCGTTTTCGTTTACGACATCGACGAGAAGCGCTATCTGGATTTTGTTTCCGGCTTGGGAGTGAACGCGCTGGGGCATGCGCATCCGCGGATCGTCAAGGCGATTCGGGAGCAGGCGGCGAAGCTGGTGCATGTCTCGAATCTCTACTACCACGAATATCAGGGACCGCTGGCGG
>Ga0207031_10189_pt1 | contig 13169 bp, 10 predicted proteins | sample Alteio_BWMinCont_37_FD_153278 | JGI IMG/M metagenome (GOLD analysis project Ga0207031, IMG submission 153278) | Enriched cells from forest soil in Barre Woods Harvard Forest LTER site, Petersham, Massachusetts, United States -... | ecosystem: Environmental > Terrestrial > Soil > Temperate forest >... | reverse complement strand
TAATAAGATAGCGGATCCGACTGCTCCCGAGAATACCGGATCCGTTCATGGTCGTGGGATTTACCTGATGAAAGCGTTGATGGATGAAGTGCGCTTCGAAGAGGGTGGGGTTGTCGTTCATATGCGAAAAAGCACCAGCCAAGCAGCCAACGATGCACAGAGGGACTCGCGGGAGTAGGTCAGTTTCCGATTACGATTCGAAATCGATACCGATACCGAGAGCATAGATGGAGAGAAACCTTATGTGTGCCATTCTCCAAGCTAGTACCCTCGGAAGTTGTCGCAAGAACCACTGGCAACGATTCAGCAGAAGGATGCCTGCATCTTCTTGGTATGGGTTTCATCCAAAGCAGAGTGCATTTACGCTACAGTCGTCGTCTAGCCGAAGCGAGGAGTTTGATGGATGTTTGAGAGCATTCTCTGCCAGGTAACGGAATATGATCCTGACGTCCTAGAGTCCCTGATTGGCCTCGCAGTCGAAATTGCGCGCGAGGGGCGAGAGGGAAGACGCGTAGGCACGCTTTTTACACTCGGGGACGAGATTGCCGTGCTCGCGAGATCTAGACCGTTGATTCTGGATCCGTTATCGGGGCATCCTGAGTCTTCACTCCATCTCACCAATCTCAATCTACGCGGAACGATCAAGGAATTGGCACAGCTGGACGGCGGGTTCGTGGTCAGTCGCGAAGGAATTGTCCTTTCCGCGTGCCGCTATCTCGATGCCGTGGCTGCACAAGTGGATGTCCCGCTGGGACTCGGCAGCCGTCACATTGCCGCCGCGAACATGAGTGCTGTCACCAAGGCGGTGGGTATTGTGGTTTCTGAGAGTTCGGTGGTACGGCTATTCTGTCATGGACAGCTGGTCGGCGAAATCATTCCCGAGATTTGGATGATGGATCACGCTCACCTGCGTGGCACCGTGAAGAGGGAACAAGTCGGCGAACTGACGATTCTGACACCAAATCTGCGATCAGCCTCGATCGCGAAGTGAGCGCGACTAACCACTGATACACGCGACTGAAACTCATGACGACGCTGCAGGAATTCAGGTGTGAAGTCTGTGGACTGGTGACCACAAATCCTGTCCACTGGTTCGTGATTCGATGTGGAGATTCCGATCTCACCGTGCATCGGTGGAATTCTGAAGCCGCCAACGCGACCGGAGTGCGGCATTACTGCGGCGAAGCTCACGCCGAGGTATACATCAGTCGCTGGTTTGAGTCAGTGTGCGCGCCGCCGAAACCAAGTTTTAAGTAGATGACTCGCCAGTGAGACGGCATTGCAGAGCGACCGGCGTTCACCAGGACTTCAGGCTTCCACGACTACGGTTGGCTTCACCTCAATCATCGTGGCAACGTCGGCCACTCGTCGATACGACTCAATCCTGTCCGCATGCTCATAGGCGTCAGTTACAACGATCACCTCGTCGGCGGCCGTATCTTCCACCAACTTCTCCAGCCCTGCCTTCACCGTCGCATCCGATCCCACAATCGCCGCGCGCAGCTTGCTCTCCACGGCCGCACGCTCATGGTCCTGCCATAGCGGCTTCATGGAATCGACTGGGGGCAACAGTTCGACTGGCTGGTTTCGAATTAGCCGCAGAAACCGCTGTTGCGGCGTGGTGAACAGCCGTCGGGGCCGCCGCATCCGTCTCCGCCGCAATCACCTGTACCGCTACCATGAAGTAGGGCTTCCGCAGTACTTCGCTTGGCCGGAATTCTTCGCGGTATAGCTGAGCTGCTCGTATAAGTGCTCGGGAGCAAAGTGCGCCGCGAATGCGAACGGGAGTCCCTGCATCCCCGCCAGTTGTGCGCTGAAGCCGCTCGACCCGAGCAACGTGATCGGCACATTGCTCCCCTGTCCGGGAATCGCTTTCACCACTTGCCCTGGCCGCTCCGGGCCCAGGTAGGTCTGCAATTCGGCGAGGAGTGCGGGAAAATCGTCGCCACTCTGCTGCAAATCTCTTCGCAAAGCCCGCATCGTTTGAAAGTCGCCGCCCGGAGCCCGTCCCAGCCCTAAATCAATTCGACCTGGGTACAGCGCCTCCAGCGTCCCGAACTGTTCCGCCACCACCAGAGGTGCGTGGTTTGGCAGCATCACTCCACCACTGCCCACTCGAATCGTCTTGGTCGCTGCCGCCACATGCCCAATCAGCACGGGCGTCGCCGAGCACGCCAGTCCAGGAATGGAGTGATGTTCTGCCAGCCAATAGCGCTGGTATCCCCACTGCTCCACGTGCTGCGCCAGGTTCACCGATCGGGCAATCGCGCTGCCTGCGGACTCACTGGCTCGCATGCTCACAAGATCAAGTACTGAAACAGCTAACCCCTTATCCATGGTTGCTTAGATGAATCAGCCGGGAAAGCGATGCGACCCCGACATCGGACGATAGCAACTTCGTAACGGGAATCGAATCGTTTGTCGACGGTGGTTTTGCCGAGGTCTAGAGCGCGTAGAATGCCCAGGTGCTGCTGTACTACACATTCAACAAGACGTCCTTGTCCCCAGCCCTCAAGCATGCGGGGTGCGCGACGCTTGTGTCGGGCATCCTGGCTCAATCGGGAGGTTTCCTTCTCCATATGGTCAAGGGGCAGCCAAACCGCGCTTCCACCACCGTGACCACGATTGACGCCATATTACTCACCTGCGCTATTGCCGTATGGGTGTATGGGCTGTTTACCGCACACTAATGGGCTTACGCTGACCGACCGGCGCCGCCGAGTACCACCCTAGCGTGGTCAAAAAGGCTGTAGCAGCCTATGAAACAGGGGAAGCGGACAAACATGTTGGAACAGATCAACTGAGCTGGAGAAGCACCTGTTTAGCAGGATAATCGTCCGCACAAATTCATCCACACATCCGGTTGATGTCGCGATTCTCAAGGACAGGTCTGGGAAAACCGCGCTTCGTTACGCTCAACATGGCGCGACCGAGGCATTCAGTCGTTGTCACGTAGTTCGGGAAAAGCATCTTCCATAACGGATAGAGGGGTCTCATCAAAGCGTAAGCCGCCCCGTACCACCTGGTCTTGGTGCGAATTCCATGAAGGGGCTGAATGTACGCAGGGCGAAACAGGAACACAGCCTTGAACGGCATCTGCAATAGCGCGTTTTCCGTTCTGCCCTTTACCCGCGCCCACATGCTTCGCCCGCGCTCGGTACTGTCGGTTCCTGCCCCAGATACGTAGATGAAGGTCATTGTCGGATTCAGCTTGGCTAAGGTTTTAGCCACCGAGACCGTCAGATCGTATGTCACGCGCTGATACGCCTCCTCCTTCATCCCTACTGACGAGACGCCGAGGCAGAAGAAACATGCGTCGTAGCCTGAGAGCCTGTCTTCAATCGCCGCGAGATCAGAAACATCTTGGTGTACGACTTCGCGCAGTTTGTCATGCTCCGGCAGGCTGGCGTTGCGGACAACCGCGAGGACGCTCTCGACATCAGGGTCGAGCAGACACTCTCGCAAGGCGCCCTGCCCGACCATTCCCGTCGCTCCGAAGAGAACCACTTTCACTTGACCGTCTCCTACTTCTCAGAAGGCGCATACCAGAGCGAGTTCGCCGACCATCGACTGCACGAGAGGCATTGGGTTTCACTCCACTGGTGCAGGCACAGTTCGTTCGTCCGGCCGAGACGTTTCAGAGTCGCTCTGGGGCACCGAAGTGTAGCTAAAGTGTAGCTTATGAGCGGTGGAGCGGTGGGTTAGAATGATCCCCTCTCCTCCAGTGGATTCGAAGACATTCCTCTCCTCCAGAGAGCTAAGAAAGCTACAAAGAAGCTACAAGAAAGCTACAGAGAGGCGTATATTTATTCCGCCATCAACGATGGCAAAATCGCTAGGTGCTCTAAGCAAGTCGATTGAAATCAGTGCCAAGTAGCTTTGGATTCAATACAAGAATCGAATCCCACTCTCTCCGCCATATTTTCAACCACTTGGCTGAGCTGTGATCCGTAGCGCGATCCATTAAGCGCGTGGCAGAGCCAAACCCACGATCTTGCTGTGTGCCTCTGACTCTTGGTTCGTCACCACGTCGCCGTAGATATTCATCGTCGTGCGGATGTCCGCATGTCGCATTAGCTTCTGCTGCACGGCTATCGGGGTTCCCACAGCGTCAAGCCACGATCTGTAGCTGTGGCGCATTGTGTGAGTATCCATCCCCGACTCCGAGGCTGTGCTCTAGCTCCACTGAATTTCAACATAAATATCCGCTTTAACTGAGATGTGAACGCGGCTTTGACGAGAGGCACTCCTGCCACTACGCTCTGGATGAATATACTCGAAGCTCTATGTTCAGAACCGGTCAAAATTGATCAGAACGCGTCAGAACGTATTTCTGGTGAACGGTTGAAGAATCAGGTAGAGTAAAGAATTTTCGTAACCGATCAGAACACACACTAGGTGACTTCAAAACCGGCGGGTTCCGACGCGCTCGCGACTGTCTTGAGAATTAATTTAGCGGCGCGTCCTTCACCACAACCTCGCCCTCGTCATAGCTGTACATCTATAAATGCGCAAAGACACGGGCAAATGGCTCACGCCGGTCAAAATTACTTACCGTCCGCTCCAGTGGAGGGTTTTCTTCACTGGGGAGGAGCGACAAAGAGCTGTTACGCAGCGCGTCAACCAAATTAGGTTTTTTGGGGTGTTTCGGTTCAGGCGTCGCGGAACTTCTTGGAGCGGCTTGAAAATCTGGCGGGCTGGCAAGAATCAGGGTCGCGCCCCGTCCGTTCTGTTGAGAACCGTGTTGGGTCGTTCGCGATGTGTGAAAGGTGGATCGGCAGACTGTAGTAAAACTGTAGTAGTTTCATGTTCAAAACGCGGCAGATCGGATCATGATCGGACGAATCGACGTGCTGGTAAGCGGTCGAAAAATCAAGTAGAGTAGAGAATTTTCCTAACCGTTCAGAACCCACTGTGGAACTCAAAATCCGCCGGGCTTCGGCCAGGTGCGTGGTTTATTGGTCGCCCTCGATCCGAGGCTAAGATCGCTCCTGCTCCTCACGTGAGATATCTGGCAAACGCCGTCAAAGAACCTAATCTGCATGACTGGTGGAGAGACCTGGGTTCTCCTCCATCAAAGGGTCGCGACGAGACTCTTTGCTGAAGATCGTCGGCCGCGATAGATCCGAAGTCACACATTCGTCGGGAAATAGGCCAACTGATTAAGAGTTGTTGCACCTCAGCAGGTTCACCAGCAACGATCACTATGTGAAATCAATCACTTACCCACAACCTAGCCCGCACGGAAGCACTTTGTCGAAGTAGCGAAAAAGCCCGTATTGGAGCGTACCGGCTCGAAGCGTACGGCACATTCCGCGGCACACCTTGGTGGGGTCGATTGCAACAACTGACCGCTGGTCAATATCCAGCCGCCAGGGGAGCTTCAAACGGATGCCGAGATGGCGGATACGATTCGTCCGTCCTACACCCGCCAGCAGTTTGCGTGACCGTTTCAACCCCGAGCTTTAATCTGCTGCTCGCAATCTTCTGAATATCTGCGCTTTGCAGCACAAGTTGCCAGGGACCTAATCCGCTCCCGGAAGGAAGAGAGACGAACGCGTGAGGGGTATTGTTCAACAGATTGGAAGAGGACGGACCTTCCAGACCGAATCGAAAACAAACGATAGTTCTCAGTTAAGGCTCTGGCGGCCAATGTCCGCTCCGCCATTCACTGCTTTAGGAAGCGCAGCGTAGTCGGAGGTTGCACGCGGTCGCTCTCGTTGCTCTTCCGGGCCGGGGAAGCGCAGCACAGGGGCACGGTGCACATGCACGATTTCGTTTCTCACCGCATACAGCACCAACTCAGCGATCGAATGGAGCTTGAGTTTGCGCAGGATATTGCTGCGATGCGTTTCTGCCGTTGCCAAGGTCACATTTAAGATCGTGGCGACTTCCTTGGAAGCCTTGCCCTCGCTCACGAGTTGCACAACCTCGCGCTCTCGCGGCGACAATTTCGGCATCTTGGCAGCGTCTGGATCAACGCGATGCCGCTTGTATCCATCCATGATCAGATCAGACACTCGCGAACTGAAGATGCTTTTGCGCCGCTGCATGGCCTCCACCGCGGTCGTAAGATCCTGAGTCCCGTCGGATTTAAAGACCCAACCGCGAACCCCCGCTTCCAGGCAGTCCCGGATCACTTGTTCGGAGTCCACCGCCGTGAGGATCAGGATTGCCTGCGCGGGGTTGTGCTTCAGGATCTGACGTGCCGTGTCGAGACCGTTCAGTATGGGAAGGCAAATGTCCAGAATCAAAAGATCCGGTTTCAATTGCCTGCATTGTTCCACCGCATCCCGTCCGTCAGCAGCTTCGCCACAGACCTCCCAACCTTCGTGAGACCGAAGCAGCGAAGACAAACCGAACCGAAATACTGGATGATCGTCAGCCACCAAAATGCGGTATGCGCCCATAGAACCTCCCCTAATACTCAAGCTACGGTATCAAGTTCTAATGTGATGCGTCTGAGCACAATTGCTCAGGTAGCGCTTGCAAGCCACGGAGGATTGGAAACATATTCGTGCAGATTGTGTGAGGTGGGAACAACCCGGCGATCCCTACGATCACATTGCGGAAGGAGGCAAGCGCTGGTGACAAACGGGAGGTTCGAGCCAACGCCTACCTTCCGCCCCTCGCGTTGGGGCTGTTCTAAGGAATAAATGAGTCATGCCAGCGTGGTCTATCGTGCCGAGTGTGTATTTGTCCGCAAGCGTCCCACTACTCGGGTCGCTTTCCTGACTTTATTTGATACAGCAACAACTGGAATCCCGTACCGACTGCACAGGATAGACCATTCTTGATTCCGACTCTACGCTGAAAAGTAATTAGGATTGAACTCATTTTGCTTCGTCATGAACCAAGTTCGGATGTAGCACTTGAAAAGAGGACTCCCGGTGAAAATCGACTCCGCGACTACAAGAACAGTTCCTTCGGCTTCTGATTTGATCAAGCGCGCGCAAGAAGGGGATCCCGATGCCTTCGGCAGTCTTTTTCAAGCGCATAAGTCGCGCATCTACTCCGTATGTTTACGCATGACCAGCAATGGCGCGGAGGCGGAGGATCTGACACAGGACGCATTCTTGCAGGCGTTCCGCAAGATCAGGAAGTTTCGTGGAGACTCAGCTTTTTCGACCTGGCTGCACCGCATTGCGGTCAACACGGTATTGATGCATTTTCGGAAAAGAATGCTGTGTCACGTTTCGCTGGATGAGCCTGACATCAACAGCGACGGAGGGAAATTGCGCCGCGAATACGGGACCAGAGACCGGGCTCTGGCAGGCTGCGTCGACCGGATCACATTGGCCCGCGCGATGGAACAGCTTCCCCCCGGGTATAGGACAATTTTCTTGCTGCACGAAGTAGAGGGCTATGAGCACCAGGAAATCGCAGAGATGCTCACTTGCACTGTGGGCAATTCGAAATCCCAGCTGTACAAGGCGAGACTGCGATTTCGCGAGTTGTTGGCACCTTCGCCGGAAGCGTTGGCAGTTCGCAATGGACATGCGGTCGGCAAGAAACGCGCACAGGCAAAGGCTGGGAATTGGGGTCTGCGGATCGGCCACAACGTCGCAATCCTGCCAGCGCCGTTCGTGAGTCCATTGCGAGAACAAACTCTGTGATCAGCCAAAGACAGTAAACGTTACCGGCACGAGGTCGCAGAACGGGTCAAGATATGGACCAGGCTTGACGCAGGGGCGGCCATTGCCCATTCGCCCATCGACTTGCCTCACAAACTCTCCCAGCCGAAACGCAACCCAGCCTCCATATTTGCGTGATGCCCGAGGACTATAGCGGGGGCACGTCCTCCCGTTCTGGGTCTGTTTGGTTACTTCCGATTTTTCTGCACGGGATTTTCTTTCGCCTCCTACCTACCTTCCTGTATTGCTAAACCTGGGGTGGCATGGTTATGGCTGAGCAACCGCAGGAGATTTCAGAAGATCAGCAGCGCCGCGAGTACTGCTGCATCCCCACTATTCATGGTGGACACTCGATGCGCCGGGGGCCCTCAAACACTAACTGTTTGACGCCTCTTCTGGCATGCGTTCTGTTCATTTGTGCGAGTGGGAGTGCTCGCGCGACGGTGGCCGCAGTGTCCGTGCAATCACCTATGCTGTCCTCGTCTACGACCACCAGCGTCACCACGCCGGTCCATTTTGCGGCGACGGCCGACAGCGACTTGAACATCACCGGCTACGTGGTCTACGTCGATGGAAACAATGTCTTTCGCAATTTCAGTCCGTCTTTGGATGCGTGGGTGGTTCTTCCGCCGGGTGGCATTCATTCGGTAGCCATCACGGCCTGGGATTCCAGCGGGAATCACCTAAGCACTCCGACGTATTCGATTGATATAACGGGTGTCGTTACCCCCACTCCACCAATCATCGCCACTCGCATGGCGAATATCGACAAGCCGGCATCGTTCTCCTGGACGGTGGACAATAATCGCGGCGTTGGCGGCCAATGCAACGACGGAAGCCTGGGAACATTCGACCAGACCTCTGACCCGAACACCGCGAACTCCCCCGATTTTGATGGAAACGGCCAACACTTCATCGTGAGGAGCCGCTGCTCCTATGACGACAGCCTGTTCTTCTGGAAAAACCCCCAGAATCCGCAATCCGGCCACACCAATTTTCTATGGGACTTCTGGTTTTATGTTCCAACCTCTACGCAAGCCAGTGCCGTGCAAGCGTTGGAGTTCGATTTTTTTCAGGCTGTGCGCATGCGGGACGGCGTGCATGAATTCATGTTCGGATCGCAGTGCAACTATTCTACGAATGAGTGGCAGCTCTGGCTTCCGAACAAAGGGGTTCTGACCTGGGTGAATGCAGGTTTGGCGCCCTGTCAGTTTTCCCATGGAACCTGGCACCACGCCACCTACTTTGTACAACGAGTGACCAACAGCGGATTTCAGGAGATCCCTCTATGGTTTTCGCCCGCGACTGACAAAAACACTAGTTTGCGATTCGGAACTCTGTCCATCGACGGAGTCACGGCGTACCTGGGAGAGCTTTCATACTCCACGATTCCGACCCCGGCGTGGTCTCCCGTAATCGGAGTGCAACATCAGCTGGACAGTGCAGCTTCCGGTGTCACCATTGAAGAGTATTTGGACCGGGAGTCGGCAACTAGCTGGTAAGAGTTCGTGGATCCGCCGTTTGATCGGACGCTTCGTCGCTATTCTCGATCTCATCTCCATTGGCTACGAGTCCTGGGCCCAAGGTCAGGACTACAGAAGGCGCGACCCAACGCGGAAATCCATAGCGCAGCCAAAGAGTGCGCCAAGCTGGGAACAACGAGGTGGCACCTATGGCCTTTTTGCACCTCTTGAGTTCAAACCAGCGAAGATAGTTGCGGACGACGCTGCTCATGGTCATCTGCATGGCGGCTGAAAAGTTGCGCTCCGCCATTCGACGTTGTTGATCCGGAGACTGCAATACTTCAAGCAGTTTGTCGGCGAGATCCACCGCATCCCCAACTTTGTAGAACTTGATCGCCATATCCTCGTCCGCAGCCATGTCGCGAAAATCGGCGAGATCGGCGCACACAATGGGAACTCCGTACTCACAAGCCTGGTGGGCAGGGCCACTGGACCCGGTTGCGGAGTCGTAGGGCATCACCACAACCGTGGAGGTCTGAAAAAGTTCGGGAATCGCCTCTTCCGGAACATATCCGCGGAACTCGATGCCGGAGCCGGGACTGAGCGACTCGCGCATCGACTCCCAATACCTCGGCTTCGTGTGATGATTTGCCCCTGCAATGATCAGCTTGGCGTGGGGCACTTTCCGCAAGACCGCGGGAAAGGCGTCCATCAGAGTCTCCAGCCGTTTGTAGGTGCCCCAATGACCGATCGCCAGAATGCGATGTTCGGGATTAGCCCTCTTCGTAAAGTCTGGGGGAGTGGCACAGGGCGCGAACGTTCCATGCGTGCCCAGAAGAACGTTTTGAGCGGAGTACTTCTCCACCAAAGTGCGGCGATACCCCGACAGCAAGACGGAGACAGAATTCGCTCTCAGCAAGGTTCTGGTTGCCACCTCAGAGGCCAAACGGAACATTCTTACCTGGCGCACTCCAGCGCTGGAAAAATCGACATGCTCGATGATGTGGTGCAGCGTGACATGGGTGTAATAGCCAAGAGCTCGAGTCAGAGCGGGCGTCGACAGTCCCGCAAAGGCTGCCAGCGGGAATTCCGGAGTGCCAAAGCTCGAGAATACGAGATTGAACCACACCACATCCGGCTTCAACTTTCTGATCGTGTTTAACAAACGCACCGGAGTTCCCATGCTGTTGAACTTCCAGCAGCGGATCACGTCGAAGCCCGGCAGTTCAGCCGGTTGCGGACCGTTCAACGTTTTTCCGTTCTCGTCGGTGGCGAATTCATAGTCGGTCAGTTCGTCCGCGAGAATGGTCAAACTGATGTCTGGATTGCGCTGTAGTTCCCCCGCAATGTAAAACGCGTACTCATTCAGCTGGCGTGCGCTGGGAGGGAAGGTCGCAACTAAACAGATTTTCATCGGATCCAATCTCAAAACAAGCTGATACTCACGTAAGGTCGCAATTGCCGATTCTGCCCACCCGCAAAGTTGAAGAAAGTCTCCTGCTGCATGCCCGCCGAAAATCGAATCGGATACTGCAGTTCGACTTCCCGGCCATCGTCCTTAAACGCTCGGTGCACGGGCGTCGCATATGAGATCGCGAACCCGCCCTGGACCGCGTCGTAAACGTGGTTACCGATATTCCGGGAGTAGGCGGCCGAGGCCTGCACGCTCCAGTTGCGCGTTGGGGCAAACTGAACGCTTCCGGCCGGACGGAGAGCCTGCGCAATCGCCCACTTGCCTCCAAATACACGCCATGCCCGCAGATCTTCTGCGACCGCCGTGAACTTGAGCCGCTGGGAAACCCGGCATTCCAGGCCGAGGTAAGCGGAGGTGTAGTAATCCTCGCTGAAGACGGGAGCAAACTGCTGGTCGCTGGCTCCCCAGCCGGTCACCAGAGCAGTCTTTCCCCAAGGCCGCCCGACGCGAAAATTGAGCGCGCCAGCCAGTTGCCGCGAATGCTGGGTGCTTTTGGTAAAGGGTCCAGCCTCACGAATGGCATAGCCGCTGACCGAGACCATATTGAAGAATGCACTGGTGGACATATACAGAAACTGTCGAAACAGATTCTGATTCATTTGCACTGGAGACACGGAATCCCGGCGAACCGTTTCCTGAATGCCAGTGTTGAAAGTCAAAACATTTGTGCCCAGATGCAGGGTGGGGCTCAGCCCGAAGTTAAACGAGTAATCGGTGGTATTACGATTGACGATCGTGTCGGCACCGGGCGACGAAATTTGGCCGCGAGCATTCCGCATCTGAAAGAATCCGCTCGCGTCGGGCAAATTGCCGAGGTGGAGATGATAGGCGCCGGTCCATTGCGTCTGGAGAGAGGAACGGGGCGGCGGAAGCTGTCCCGCGCCGCCTGCCGGATTGGGGACATCGAGCTTTGAGTCCAGAACATAAACCGTCGTATCTTCGAAGATGGGCGACACGGAAAAATCTGACAGGAAACTTACTTTAGAGTTGATCCTCAGTCCTTCATTCGCTCCGGCCTGGAGCAGATCCTGCTCCGCCGTTTGATGTTCGCCTGCGGCGTTGGCGGCCTGGGCAAAGGCGGTGAGCGCCTGGGCGTTCTGGTGTTCCTGACGAAGCACGTTGGCTTTGGCCAGCAGATATTGATAGCCAAGTTCGCTATCGGTTGAACTGCTGATCAGGGAGAGCTGATCCTGCGCCCTGGGGGTGTCGCCCAGCGCCAGATAGGTATTGGCCATGCCAATCCGTACGGAGGCCTCGGGCGCGCCTGCTGCCAGTGCTTGTTTCAGGTAGGTTTGCGCCAGTTGGTAATCATGCATGCTGAGGAAAACGTCGGCTGCCTCCATCAACTGCTCGCCGGTAGCCGGTAGCGCTTCTTCTGTCTGGCCCTCCATCAGAGCTAGTGCAATCTGCCGCTGAGCATCCATCGGATGCCCCTCGCTGGCCATCAGTTGGGCGATTGCCAAACGGACGCTGATACGATCGCTTTTCGACATTGCGAGCGCCTTTTCGAAGCGCTCCATGGCTCCGTTATGGTCTGCCAGCAGGCTCAAAGCCTGTCCCGTGGAAACGAGTACTCGACTTTCCCCAAGCTCCTGGTCTTTTGCAGCGAGAGCTGTCTCATCTGCCCGTTGCACATAGTGCAGTGTTTGCTCTCGATCCTGCAGTTGGGCGTAGGTACGTGCAAGCTGGGCGTAGATGACGTCGTTGTCGGGAGAAAGGTGGCGCGCAATCTGCAGCTCCTCGATCGCTTCGTGGTACTGCCGCTGCCCATACAACGTGTCACCCAACGCGAGATGAAGGTCTCCGTCATTTGGCGAATACTTCAGCGCGGCGCGATACTCGCCGGCGGATTTCACCAACATTCCGTTTTGCCCGTAGGCGGTTGCCCGAATCAGATGGATGGGCATGGAGTCGCCCATTTCCACTTCTGCCAGTTGCACTTGTTGCAGGGCTATTCGAGGGCGATGCAGATCGAGGCTGGCATAAGCAAGACCCAGATGTGCTTCGCCATTCTTGGGCTCGCGCTTGAGAGCTGATTCGAAATCCGAGACGGCAGCCTCCGGTTGGTGGAGGTCGTGCAACACGTATCCGCGGTTCACGTATGCCGTCACAATCTCCGGATCGCGTTCCAGAGCATGGTTGAAGTCGTTTTGCGCCTGATCCAGTTGTCCGGCGTGTTTGTGCGCGTAACCGGCCAGCAGTGGAATGTTGGGCTCTTTGGGGAGCACGGCGTCGTACCGCGAAGTTAATTGCAGAAGATCGTCGTATTGTTGGAGGTAGAGCAGATCGTACCCGAGATAGACCACCACATCTCTGTCCGAGGGGAGTTTCTTGATCGCTTCCCGGCCAACTTCCGCAGATTGCTGATACTCGCCCATGAACCTCAGGTACCTCTCTTTTTCTCGCATGAGGTGAGGTTCCTGCTGCATTTCGTTGGTGGCGCGGCGCAACCACTCGGCCGCCTTGGGCAAGTGCTGCGTTTCGATGGCAGCGTTCATACCTCCGGCGACGATCAGACTATTGCTCGGAGCCAGCTCATAACCCTTGCTGTAGGCTGCTTCAGCTTTTGAAAAATCTCGGCGCGCCGCGTACATGTCG
>Ga0207031_10284_pt1 | contig 13206 bp, 12 predicted proteins | sample Alteio_BWMinCont_37_FD_153278 | JGI IMG/M metagenome (GOLD analysis project Ga0207031, IMG submission 153278) | Enriched cells from forest soil in Barre Woods Harvard Forest LTER site, Petersham, Massachusetts, United States -... | ecosystem: Environmental > Terrestrial > Soil > Temperate forest >... | reverse complement strand
GGCCTTGCCGGTCGCGGGCCGGGGAGTCCAGTCCGCGAGAGCGGGATCGACTTGGGGAGGACCCACGGGCTGTTGCGAGGGCACTGTTGGTGGAGCGGAAGGTGCGGGAATCACAAATAGTGCAAGAACGAGCGTGGCAATGAAGGATGCACGGAGCAAGGAAGAAAGCATGAGCGATCCTGAAGGGCTGGCGGCAAATTGTGTTACTTTATCATGCCGGGACGGTTCCGATGATGCAACCTACTGGCTCGGTTTTCGTACGAGATCCAGAAACTGTCGCACTCGCTCTCGGTAATGTTTATCGAGATGAAGGGGACGAAAGCGAGGTGGGGCATGGGAAGCTTTCACAATGTCGGTCCAATCGACCATGGGGCGAATTCTTCCTCACCAACGCCGTTGATCTCGCTCTTGGTTTTTTCTCCACTAGCAGTTGCCAGGATCTTTTCGAAGATCTCCTCGCCAACCTTCTCCAACGAAACGCCTTCCAGCACTTTGCCGGCGTTGATGTCCATGTCGCCAAGCATGTGGTTGTAGAGTGGTGAATTGGTCGCCACCTTGATCGAGGGGACCGGTTTGCAACCGAATACACTACCGCGGCCGGTTGTGAAAACGCAGACGTTCGCGCCACCAGCGACAATGCCCGTCATGCTGACCGGGTCGTAACCCGGTGTGTCCATGCCGACGAAGCCTTTGGCAGTCACCGGTTCCGCATAGCGGTAGACATCAACCATCGCCGAAGTGCCGGCCTTGGCGATCGCTCCGAGCGATTTTTCGTAAATCGTGGTCAATCCACCTTCCTTGTTGCCCGGACTGGGGTTGTTGTTGATCTCGGCACCGAACATGGCTGTGTAGTGCTCCCACCACTTGATCCGTTCCACGAGTTTCTCTCCGACTTCCTTGGAGACGGCACGTCGCGTCAAAATATGTTCTGCTCCGTAGATCTCTGGAGTTTCTCCGAGGATGCTCGTTCCGCCCTGTTGCACGATCAGGTCGGATGCCACTCCCAGGGCCGGGTTGGCGGTAACGCCGCTGTTGCCGTCCGAGCCGCCGCAATTCGTGCCGAGAATAATATGCTTGGCCGGCAATTTCACGCGGCGAGCCTCGTTAACCCGGGGAAGCATATCCGCGACAGCTTTCACTCCGGCTTCTACTGTTTTGCCAATGCCTCCGCAATCCTGGATGCTTAGTGCCAGCGGTGTTGATGTTGCGCCGTTGAGTTGCACGAGGTTGAGCTTTTCGCTCTCGATCAGGTGGGATGCCTGGGTGATCTCACAGCCCAGGCCAACAAGGAGATAGGCCCCGACATTGGGATGGCGGGCAAAACCCGCGAGTGTCCTGTCGAGTTGTTGGTGGTCGGGACCATCATACTGCATCGCGCAGCCCTGGCGGTGCACGATGGCAACGATCCCATCCACGTTGGGAAAAGCATCGAGAATTCCCGCCGCCCGGACTCGATCCGCGATGTATTTGCTGGTGCTGGCCGAGCAGTTCACCGTGCTGATGACGGCGAGGTAATTCCGGGTGCCGTAGCGCAGGTGGTCGGGTTTGCCCGGGCCGCGATCGAAACCCATGAAGGAGCGATATTCGGTGGGTGAAGGCAAAGGAGGTGGTACCTGACTGGCGTATGCGTAGTCGCGCTCGAAGGCCCCGATTTTTACGTTGTGAACGTGAACGTGCTCGCCCGGGCTGATGACTCGATTGGCAAACCCAATGATCTGTCCGTATTTCAAGACTGGATCGCCATCTTTGATGGTGGTCACGGCGAACTTGTGGCCCATCTTGATCGAGCCTAAAACCTTGATGGTTCGAGCACTGAGCAGCAATTCGGAGCCGGCTGGAATGGGTTTGCGAGTTACTGCAACGTTGTCCTCAGGTCGAAGATGAACGGCAAAATCGGAAAGTGGCACGGCGGACATTGGGACAATCTCAGGTATAGTGTGTTGTATACACTTCACACTACCGGAAATTGCCTCCTACGGGCAGATGAGCTAAAGCAATGTTGCTTAAGTTGTGTAGTGAATCATTCGGAGGATTGCTTAAACTATCCTTTGGGTTTCGACACATCGATAATGATTTCCTCACCTTCCTTCACTTCTCGGGATATCTGTGTTTTTTCGCGTGTGAATACGCCGCCAAAGTAGTCGCCGCCGTCCGCATCTCTACTCGTGGGAACGTAGTTCGCAGTGATGGCAATCTTGTATCGACCCGGTTTGATTCCTTTACCTTTCGGTCCCGGAACCTCGAATGTACTGCTCTCAGGGTGGAACTTGGCTGGGAATTGCTCTTTAGTCTCCTTGGATTCATTCAGGATGAAGACTATGCGGAAGCCCTCACTCCCCGGAGGAGGCGCGGTGGCACCTTTCGGAAGCTGAATCTTGGATTCGTCCAGCGCAAAGGGTTTGCCGTTATCGAGAAGTTTCCCTTTGGCGATGAACATGTTCCGCTCCTCCGAACTGCCGCATCCGGCAATCGGTATCAGGCAGAGGATAGGAAGTAGACAGGAATTCATGCCAATTTTAGCTAGCATTGGATATTCTATTGGAGAGATGGAAGTGAAAAACGAGACTGGTTAGAGAGAACCGAACCAGTCCCTTTAAAACTCACTCCAGTCGATCAATAACTGGGAATGACCTGACCGTCGTTCTTATTGCAGATCAGTTCAATGACACCGACCGGAACACTGTAGGAGATCATGCGCACGGAGCCATCGCAGTAAACAGCCATGAACCCGCTGGTGTGCGGTCCGCCAAACGCTCCATATCCCTGGCATTGACCTTGGACAGTTAAATCGGATCCGGGCTGAACCGTTGAATAGCACATCACATCCCAGTCCCAGCCATCACTGTAGCCTTCATTGTCGTCGCTTTGCATGATTCCACTCAAGTAACAGTTGGGGTCGAGGCGCTTTTCGCCGGCGAGCATCGTGTTCGAGGTGCCGTCATTGACCTGATTGATGTTCGTGGTCGGGCCTTGTCCTTGCGTGCAGTAGATGATTACACCATTGTTTTCCAGGTCGCTGCCGCAATAATCGGTCATGGCATGGGCATAGGTTCCAGGGGGTCCATACCACGATCCCGCGGTGATCACCCGCGGACCACCGCGAGCGGGGCAAGAATATGTCTTGATTGGCGTTCCGATGGCCTGAATGATTGCTTGGTTAATAGTTGTTGCACCGCCACCCTGCCAAACATTGCCTTCCTCCATGAATGGGAGGATCTGGAATTGCCAGCCACCGGTTTGATTAATGCCGATGTAAGGCTCGCCAACCGCGGCATAAGCCGGTGGATATGGCCATCCTTGGCCGCAAGTTGGGAAAATTCCGTGAGTGTCTTGATGATTCTGGACCGCCAAGCCCATTTGCTTGAGGTTATTGGTGCAAGCTGTGCGAGCTGCAGCTTCTCGGACCTTTTGGACAGCGGGAAGGAGCAATCCGATGAGAATTGCTATAATTGCAATCACAACCAGAAGTTCAATTAATGTAAAAGCGTACCGCGATCTCGGAAGAGGATAACACCTGGTCATTTTACGGCCTCAATAACGTGGAGAAATGAAAGACCGCCGATCGGCAACAAACCAATATCTGTCTTACCCTAGTCCAGATGGGCCTGCAAGCCTTAAAGTGAGAGAAGCGAAAGCAATAAGCAAAAGAAGTGAGGGAACGGTGAGCAACCAATGTTGCTGGAGCCTGGGCGGGGTTTGCCAAGAACTGGTGTTTTGGCTGTACCGATTATGACGCTCGCAAGGTGTTGGAGATAAAGAGACAGCGAAGTCATGAGAGTGAGAACTGTTGCGGGACATGCTGGGCAAGGTACAATTGCCCACACTTTCATACCCCATATTGTGACCGTTACTGGAGGCTCGCCCTGAACTTTGTGGCCAATGCCGGTTTGGCCTGGAGGGGGGGTGCACAATGTCCGTTTCGGCCGTTGGGCTGCGGAAAGGTCGGGCGATGGACAAGATCCTGTGCTACGGGTCGCTCGGGGTTGCGATCCTGATGTTTGTTCTATTCCTGCTCGACCTCATCGCCGGGACTCCCTTTGGTGGAGGCCCGTTCGTAACTGCCGATGTTCTCGGAGTGTTGGCTTCCGGAATCGTTGCTTATCTGGCCTGGAACGCCAGCAAGGACTTGAAATAGCAATCACCGGTGGTGAGATTCATTCTGGGCCAGTTTGACAATAGCTGAAATTAACCCATCTTCCGTGAATATTTCCGCTTCCGCCGCAACCGCATAACCCAACTCACGTATGGCTTTCCCGGTTTCGGGGCTAATTGCCACGAGTCGGATTTCTCCTCTTTCGACCCGGCCGCGGATCGTCTCATCGAATGTGCCCAGAACTCCTCGGGCAATGTTGGAACTCGGCAGTGCAATGTACCGGATTTCGCCGCGTCGAAGAGCATCCATGACACCCGTCGAAACACTCACACTATCGACCTGATCGTACACCGTGACTTGCTCCACGCGAGCGGCTACTTTAGCCAGTTCATCTCTCAAGAGCTCACGGCCCCGGTTTGCTCTAGCCAGCAGCACCCGCTTTCCAACAACGTGCGGCTCAAGGGCTTCAGCCAAGCCTTCCGAAGAGAATGTAGACTCCGGTACCACGTCGGCTCGCAGACGGTACTTTCGGAGCGCCGCCGCGGTTTTGGGTCCTATGGCAGCCAGTTTGATACCTCCAAGATCGCGGAGATCCCGCCCCATCTTCTCCAATCGGTTCAAGAAAGCATCGACTCCATTGGCACTGGTGAAGAGGAGCCAATCCCAGTTCCCTTCTCTAACCTGCTCGAGAGAGCGGTCGAGTGCTACTAAATCGGCGGGCTCGCGAATCTCAATGACGCTGAGCCGGGAGACAACGGCTCCGAGGGATTCGAGCTTGCGGATCATTCCCGCTGCCTGATGAGCAGGGCGAGTGACAAGCACGCGCCGACCGAACAGCGGTCGATTTTCCGACCACGGTGAGGACGAGCGATGTGAGACGACCTCGCCAATAATCACCAGGCCAGGTGCTTCGATCCCGGCTGCCTTGCGAGTTGCCTCAATCGTTTGCAGGGTGCCGTAAATTGCCCGCTGCTCTCCACACGATGCGCGTTCCACTATTGCCGCGGGCGTGCCGGTATCTTTGCCGTGTTTGATGAGCTCGGATACGATTGCCGGGAGCTTGGCAATTCCCATGTAGATTGCGAGAGTGCCGGGGAATGCCGCGAGTGCTTTCCAATCCAATTTATTGGAGGGTTTATTCGGCGGTTCGTGTCCCGTCACTAGAGCGATGGCACTGGAGTAACTGCGGTGTGTAAGTGGGATCTCCAAAAAGGCTCCGGCAGCGAGGGCGGCCGTAACCCCCGGGACGATTTCAAAAGTCAATCCAGCCGCTCTTAACGCCTCCGCTTCCTCTCCGCCGCGACCAAAAATGAGTGGATCGCCCCCCTTCAGTCTCACGACGACTTTGCCGGCCTGGGCAGCTTCGATTAACACCTTGCTGATGGCTGGGTACTTATCGGGGTGTTGACCGGGCAAATCGCGAACGCAGATTCTGGTTGCTAATGGAGAAGAAAGCTCCAGAAGATTTTCGGGAACGAGTTGATCGTGCAACACGAGATCCGCGTGTGCCAGAAGTTCCGCGGCCCGGAGAGTAACCAGCCCGGGGTTCCCGGGACCTGCGCCAACGAGGTAGACTTTCGGAGCCGTTTCGTGGAGGTCGGACATGTCTCTATCATAGTGGAACAGGCTTCCAGCCTGTTATTCTCACACGGCAACTTCTTCCGCGGCTTCCACCTCTGCTTCTTCCTCGGTATGCGGTGGGAAGTAGTAGCAGAAAGCGACACCGCCCATGTAAAGCCCGAACATGGGTATGAATAGATAAAGCGGGGTAATGATGTCTGGGGTGGGGGTTACGGTCGCGGCGAAGACAACCAAAATGAACGCTGCGTACTTCCACTTTTTGAGGTAATCCTGAGCCGTGAAAAGCCCGATCCGGTTCAGAAACACCATCACAAGCGGTGTTTGGAATGAAATCCCGAACACTAGAGGCAGTAGGATCGCCAGGCTGAGCCACTCCTTTAAGCGGATGTCCGGGTCGAAGCCGAGCCACTCATTGAAAACAAGGAGTGCCTTGACGGCACTGGGTAGAACCAGGAACTGGCAAAGAATAACTCCACCCACAAACAGAAAGACACTCGGACCAAAAAAGACATAAACGTATCGCTTTTCGTGTGGATAGAGACCCGCGCCAATAAAAGCCCAGAACTGGTAGAGGATGAAGGGACTTCCGAGGACCAGTCCACACAAGATCGACACTTTGAAATAGACAATGAACACTTCCTGAACGCTCATGGAACTCAAATACTGCTTGTACTCCAAAAGTCCGTCACCCTTTCCGCTCATGTAAGTAAAATAAGCCGGATAGACTTGGAGTGTGACGGCGATTTCCTTGGGAGCATCTGGTTTTAGTTGCCCAAAGGCAGGAATGAAAGCTTCTGTTGGTATGATCACCGGCATATCTTGAGGTGTACCCATCAGTTTTTGACGTTCTTCTGCTGTGAGATCTGTGAGACTGCCGTACTTTTTGAGTTTTGCCCGAATCGCCGCTATTTCCTCCGAATTCGAATTGTACGTGGTTAAGTTCTTGAGCTTATCATCTCCAATCTTTTCAATCCGACGGTAATAAAAATCTCGAACTTGCGTCTCAACCGGGTCGGCAATGATACGCAGCATTGGCTTACCCACACCAATATTGTCGTTGTGGAGCAGATACCCGAGGCCATCCGCTGCAAAACCAATTGTGAGGAACAAAATGAGATACTTGATTGCCTTGATCATCCGGTAGCGAAGTTCTTCGATGTGGTCCCCGAAAGACATTCGCGAGTCTTTGAAGATGTCGTCCGGATATTCGTTACGGGCATTCTTCTGCATTAATCGACGCATGGCACAAACCCCGCGGATGGGGAGACACCCAACCCCAAGGCGATGGTGCCCGATCGGTTGGCGGGAAAGTGGGTAAGGAAGGTCTTCCTTATCCTATTGGGCGATTTGCCTTCTCTCAAGTGAGGCAGGTAAGTGGAAGTGGAGGTTACGGATGTGGGTATTCATGCTGAATTTTCCGAATTTGTAACTTCGATGATTCGCGGAATTGCCAGGAAGTAAGTTAATAGCAAGGGATGGGTGAAAACTACGGGTCTTACCATGTAACGGTGTCGAAATCGGAAATCATGTCGATAAGAAGCAAGTTGAAGAGAGGAATGTTGTGGAGAGAGAGCGATAATGGGTCTGCGGAAGGAATTCCGTGCGTTGAACGCGCTCATCACGGTGGATGCAAGAAAGAGACTGTCATGCGGCGAATGAAAATGCTGATGGTGGCGATTATTGCGGTTCTGACAGGTTGTGCTCAATTCGCCGGCCCAATTGCAGTGCGTCACATGGACCGGGCCGATGCTTCGGCTCCGGACGGAGGACGGTATACGCCCTACGAGCAGGGAGTCCGTGCCCGCGAGCGCTACAACATTCCCTCGGATGAGTGGAGTGTTGGTCCTGCCCTCGGCGTGGAAAAAGTTAGCCCAACGGGCCGCTAAATCGGCTCGTGTTGCTGAGAAATCCACTTCTGCTTAAATATATCTCCTTCAAGACGCGAATCACTTTCTACAACCATACTCTGGCTGTCTTCCTTTCCGGAGCGTAACGTATGGGCATCCATTCGTTCGCGTCACTTTCGGGGGGCAAATCATGGGACTTGGCAAATGGCTCGGTGGGCAGTTCATCGACATCATCGAATGGACTGATTCCAACCAGAATGAAGTGCTGGCACATCGGTTCACGCGGCAAGGCAACGAAATCAAAAACGGCGCGAAACTTATCGTCCGCGAAGGGCAATCGGCGGGGTTCGTGAAAGAAGGGCAGCTTGCCGATGTCAAAATGCCTGGAATGTACACGCTCGACACCAACAACTTTCCACTTCTTTCCACGATCCTGGGGTGGAAATATGGTTTCGAGTCACCCTTCAAGTGCGAGGTCTATTTCATCTCGACCCGACAGTGGACCGACCAGAAATGGGGCACCCAGAACCCGATCATGTACCGCGATCCGGAATTCGGCCCGGTCCGGTTGCGTGGTTTTGGGAACTACGCGTTCAAGGTCACTGATCCCGGCACATTTCTCAAGGAGCTTGTCGCCACCGATCCTTCATTCGAGCTCTACGAGATATCGCACCAGTTTCGCAATGTGATTGTTTCGCGCTTTGTCGATGCTCTTGGCTCTGCCCGCATCCCCATGCTTGACCTGGCTGGTAATTACGATAAGGTCAGCAAGATTGCCCTCGAGAAAATCTCCCCTGAACTGGCGAAAATGGGTGTTTCACTGACCCAGTTCTTTGTCGAGAACATTTCACTACCACCAGAAGTGGAAGCGGCGCTCGACAAGCGCTCGCAGATGTCCGTGCTCGGAAACCTCGATCAATACGCCAAGATGCAATCGGCGGATGCCATCCGCGATGCGGCCCAAAACCCGGGCGGACTCGCCGGAATGGGGGCCAGCCTGGGTGCCGGACTTGCCGTTGGCCAACAAATGGGTGGTGCCCTGGCTGGTGCTGCGACAACCTCGGGTGTTGTTGTTCCAGGACATACCGCTCCGCCTGGTGGTGCAACCGCAGGAGCTGCTCCTCCGCCATTACCCAGCACTGTGGCATTTCACGCGGCAATCGATGGTGCCGCCACGGGACCCTTCGATATGACCACCCTCGCGGCCCACGCCAAGAGCGGGAAGTTGACACGTAAAACGCTAGTTTGGAAAGCCGGAATGACCTCCTGGGCCTCCGCGGATACTATACCCGAGTTATTGCCGATGTTCGCTGATGTGCCGCCACCATTGCCGACGTGATTTTATTACTATTTGTTAGCCCGCAGTTTAAGCTCGCACTGTGGGCTTGCAAAAATGGCATACTTAAGTTCTCGATTGCTCGTTCGGCCGGGAGGGCCTCTGTGTGGCAAAACCAATGCTGCAGCGCTGTTCTGCGGACCGGCCACCCGTCCCGGGCGCAGAGGTGCGTGTCTGCTCCGGGTCGTTCACCGGGATGCACGCGTACGTCCGCTCGGTAAACCCTCGGCATGGGGTGGCACGGCTGGTCATGCAGACGTTCGCTCGGCAGGACAATCCAGTTGAGGTGCCATTCGCTGAGCTGGAGCTGGCCCAGACCGAACCCGACTCTACCCCGGATCCGGCTACCTGACTTATTTCCTATTGCTCGCTTGGCGACCGTTTCGCACCCTGATGCCGCGGCCGGGCTGGCGAGCTTCATCGTTACCTGCCCGGACACCATTCCCATGCCGGATAAACCTCCACCGCTGCCAACCCCAACCGAACCACACGAGACCAGGGAGCCGACGCTCACCAAGGCTCCTCCGGCCGGGAAGCTCTTTCCCTGCGGGAAGTGCGGGGCGAAAGTCGAATTCGATCCGCGCTCGCGGTCGCTGAAGTGCCCATACTGCGGTCACGACACGGTCATTTCCGAGCCGGCCAGGGGAGAAAAGGCACGAGCTGTTGTCGAGCACGAATTCGATGTTTACGTCCGGAAATTGGAAGAGGTGAGCACTGGGGAAATCTCGGGACGATCATCTCAAGTCAAGTGTACGGGTTGCGGCGCTGTGGTATTGCTCGAGGATAAAGTTGTCACCGAGAATTGCCCGTTCTGCGGAACTCACCTCGAAAACAAACCCGAATCCGTGGAGGGAATGATTCCACCTGAGTCGATCATCCCGTTCGAACTCGATTTGCGTGCTTCCCGCCAGGCATTTCAGAAATGGATAGTAGGACTCTGGTTCGCTCCTTCCGCACTGAAAAAACTTGCCGATCTCGGTCAGCTCACCGGCATCTATATCCCTTACTGGACATACGATGCCATGACCTACAGCCAGTACAACGGACTTCGCGGCGATGACTACCAGGAGACCGAGTATTACACGGAGCAGGATGCCCAGGGTAATTCTGTAACGAAATCGCGAACTGTTACGAAGACTCGTTGGACTCCGGTTTCCGGTGAGGTGCAACATTTCTTCGACGATGTGCTGGTTTGCGGTTCAAAAAGCCTGGCTCAAAATCTTGTGGATAGCCTCGAACCTTGGAAATTGGCGGAACTTGAACCCTTCAAATCCGAATTCCTGGCCGGACTGAAGACAGAACGGTATGCGGTCGGTTTGCGTGATGGTCTGTCAGTAGCGAAGCGGAAAATGGAGCCGACGATTGATTCGCTCATACGCCAGGATATTGGCGGGAATCACCAGCAGATCACGATGAAACACACACGCTACCTGGCGATCACTTTCAAACATTGCCTGTTACCGGTCTGGGTGGCAAATTATCGCTACCAGGACAAGCTGTTCCACATCCTGGTCAATGGGAGAACCGGCAAAGTCTCCGGCGAGCGGCCGTGGAGTTTCTGGAAGATATTCGGATTGGTGGCGGCAATTCTCGCCGTGATTGCACTCATTGCCATCATCTTCATGAGCGCTCAAAAGTCGAACTCGAATCAGCAGCCTGGTTTTGGGCCGCAACCGGGTATCCAGCGAAAAGTGGGACAGGTGCGTGCATTCAATTGGCATAGGGATAACACGATTCCACGATCTCGGAGATGGGAAGCCGAGCAACCCCCATTCATGGCGAGAGCCGGACCCTGTCCCACGAGTCATCCGCTCGCCGTGTGAACAGGATGCGATCGTGCAGCCTACTGGGCCGCCCTTGCCAGAACTCAATTGAGAGGGGAAGCACTCGGTAACCGCCCCAGTTCGGCGGTCTGGGGACATTTCCATCCGGGTACTTTGCCATCAATGCGGTATGTTGGGCCTCGAGGAACTCCCGGCCGGGTATGATCTGACTTTGCTGGGAAGCCCATGCTCCAAGGCGTGACCCGAGTGGTCGGGTAATGAAATAGGCATCCGATTCCGCCTCCGTGACTTTCTCGACTGTGCCTTCAACGCGTACCTGCCGCTCTAACTGGTGCCACATGACAACGAGTGCGACTCGCGGGTTCGCAGCCATCTCCCGGCCCTTGCGGCTTTCATAGTTGGTGAAAAAGGTAAACCCGCGCTCATCGACTCCCTTCAACAAAACAATGCGGGCCGAGGGCGCACCATCGAGAGTGGCGGTCGCCAGTGTCATGGCATTGGGATCGGTGAGCTCAGCATCAACGGCTTGCCCGAACCATTTCTTGAAGAGCGCGAACGGATCGGTTCCCGCTTCGGACTCAGCGAGGCCGTGCGTGGAGTATTCGCGACGCAATTTGGAGATGTCGGTCATTCCTGTCCTTTGAGGTTTGCTCTTTTCGCTTTGCTATCCCCAGAAGCGTGGAGCCTTTTTGTTAGCCCCGCAGCGTGAGCGAGGGGAGAGACGTCTGCCCTCGCTTGCGCTGCGGGGCTAACAAAGAGTTGGTATCCATTCTGGCTTTCTTATTTTAGTGCTCAAATGACAAGCTCACTAAATCTCAGTATCAGCCAACGAGCAAAGTCAAATCCATCTCGAAGAAGGACTTTGTACAAGGATTGAACTTATTCAGTCTTTCCCCATGCCGTAACATTCCATTGTCGCGGGCTGGGTTTTCCCGTCCGTCGCTTCGTATCTTCCGAGCTAACCATGCAGACTGAGAAAGCACTGGCCCTGGTTGTCCGTGGTTTGGATTGGAGCGAAACATCCCGGATAACGACACTTTTCACGCGGGAATTCGGTAAGGTGCGGGCTCTGGCGAAGGGAGGGCGGCGATTGAAGTCGACCTTCGATGTCTCATTCGATCTGCTCACGGTTTGCCGCGTTGTCTTCATTCGCAAAGCAACGGAAGGTTTGGATCTCCTGACTGAAGCGAGAATGGAAGAACGCTTTCCCATCCTGCGCGAGAACTTATCCGCTCTTTACGCAGGTTACTACATAGCGGAACTGCTTGCCGATGGCTGCCAGGATTACGATCCTCATCCCACTCTCTTTGACACTGCAATTGGAACTCTGCGGCGACTGGGGGAGAAGCACAATAATCCGCAATCTCTGGTATCGGGGTTTGAGCTTGTCTGGCTTCAGGAGCTGGGATATAGACCGCGACTCGATGCCTGTGCCGAGTGTGGTGCGCCGTTGGTAACAGAGGGACTTGGGCGAGTTTGGTTCAGCCCCTCGTCTGGTGGCGCGGTGTGTCCTGCCTGCCGGCCAAATGTCAGCGACGGCCGCGAATTATCGCAGGCTGCACTCATGACATTGCGCGAATTGACAGCAGCAATTGAAGCGGAGGGGCCACTCAATGTTCCGCAAGTGAAGCTAGCGGAGATCAGGCCGATACTGGGTCAGACGGTAAGCTTCGTGCTCGGTAAGAGACCTCGTCTTCTCGGATATGTCGATGCTCGATGAACGTGGAGAAGTTGAACATCATATAGAGCGTTCAATGGGGCAGGGGAGAGTCCGCACAATGGCGAATTCAGCCGAAAGGACTTTCCGACTTGCGCCCCGTTGCTTGCTTATTGCCATTGCATCTTATGCTTTCATTTCACCGGGGTGCTCTTCCTGGGAGAGTTTCCGGCAACGCAGTGCGGATTTGAGACACAGAATGATGGATGATGCCTGGGACGATCCGGATGCGGACGTTCGCATGGCCCACGGCGAACAGTTGTATGGCGAAGGAAAATATGATGCTGCAATCAAAGAGTTCAAGAGAGTCGCCGATAACCAGTCCAATAACGTCGAGATGCGGGAACGTGCGCGATTCTTGCAGGCGGAAAGCCGGCGCTTGATGAATGAATATCCGGACGCGGTAGATACCTATCACAGACTGTTGATCGACTTTCCCACCGGCGCTCATCGTGCCACCGCTTGCGAACGGATGTACGAAATCGCCGATTACTGGTTGGAGGATTTCCGCAAAGAGATGGATCGCCGCTCCAATGAGAAAGGCATTTTGCGCTGGCAACCCAGTTGGCCCAATCCGATGGACAAGACAAGGCCAATTATCGATCAGGAAGGTCGAGCACTGGAAGCCATGGAGAACATCAAGACGCAGGGCATGACTGGTCCTCTGGCCGATAAGGCCCTCTTCTGGTGCGGCTATGTCAATTACATCCGCGGAAACTTCTACCAATCCGATCGCTACTTCAGCGAACTGGTTGAGATGTACCGCGACAGCCCCTTGCGGCCGCAAGCACTCGCATATGCCATCCAATCCAAGAATAATGCCACGGGCGGGGCCGTTTATGATGGCC
>Ga0207031_10205_pt1 | contig 13279 bp, 15 predicted proteins | sample Alteio_BWMinCont_37_FD_153278 | JGI IMG/M metagenome (GOLD analysis project Ga0207031, IMG submission 153278) | Enriched cells from forest soil in Barre Woods Harvard Forest LTER site, Petersham, Massachusetts, United States -... | ecosystem: Environmental > Terrestrial > Soil > Temperate forest >... | reverse complement strand
GCTCGGAAACGTATCGCTGAAGCAGCCTACGTCTCCTTCCGCCCGAACTCTGAGCAAAATCGCTCACATCCGACCGGTGTCGCCAGCCTGATATGTCGTTTGATAAAGCGCGTTGACAACGGCACCAAGAAGACCGGGACGCCAGACGATGGCGGGCGTCGGAAGCGCGGCCCCGAAGACCGTCCTTTCTCCGAATGAGAGAGCCGTGTCCGTTTTGGGTCATTAGCTGCCGCGCTTCCTGCGACGTGCCGCGGCCGATTTACCCCCAAAAGCTGCCGCGACTATCGTTCGCCGGCGCGTCCGCTAAGGGCCATAAGCGGACTCTTGCACCGCAGCGTGATCGGAGAGCCCGGCGAGACGTTCTATTGATTCGACAATTTCAATATCAGTGTCGTTCGACTGCTAACGTCGAGCTTCTGAAAAACTGCATGTGGATGACATTTGACCGTGCCTTCGGCCAGATTCAGGATTCGCGCTACAAGCTTATTTGGATGACCCTGGCAGACCAAAGCGACGACTTGTTGCTCACGGTCAGTGAGCACGCCGCGCCGCTCGTTGCCACGCGCTGTTTCTGTGGAAGGTTCCAAGCTAGGCAGCGGCAGTCGGTGACTCAGAGTCGATGTCAGTACTGAGGCCGAGGCCACTTCGCCGCGATGCGAGTTGGGTTTGCACCGCGCCAAGCCAGCGCGTCCGCAAAATTATAATGCGGTCGACGATCTCTTTGACCTGTTCGTCCGAGTATGTTGCCGGCTTGCGTGTGGCGTTCATGATGGTCCTGAAGACTCCGGGTGCGGAAGACTTGTCACCACTATCACCAAGTCAGCAATCGCAACCTAGTTCCAAAAGTAACCTAAATTAGGACGGCCAAGAAAAAGGCCCCAGCTATGTTTGCTGGGAACACAGCCCGGGGTCTCTTGTACGCACGCTCATACACGCACGGGCGCGTAAGGCTGTCGTGGGAGACAGGGAGACGCCCGGCATTTCTGAGTTTGAGCCCGACGATTTTCAGTATCTGTATAAAACAGCTCACTCGTAATCTTCGGTGGAAAAGTGGAATAACTAGGTGCCGCGAAGCATACTGCGGACGCGGTCTAATCGTGCGGTTTGCGCGAGAGAGGGCGTGTAATTGTTCTCGATCATGAGGATTAGCCACAGGAGCCGTTTTCGATTGCCCGCGATCCCTTGCTCGTGTTCGCGCGCCACGTCCTCCACATATTCCAGGTCATCATTGGCAATCTCTTGTTTCCGCCCTGCGTAATAGTCGGCTCCCACGGCGCACAGCAGGGCAACGGTAATGCCGAAAAAGCCGATCAATGCCGCGCTGGTGTTCATAATGAGAGAGCTAGAGGTAAAACCCAGTGTCCGTTCACTAAGGGATCAAAATGGATTGCGTGGAAAACCCCAACGGGAAGCCGACATGACCGCCGGCCACCCGCGGGATGTCATTTACTTCTGTTGAGCGCTTTTCGCGTTCGCTGTCTTGGAATGTTCGTTTGCGTTCTGCGCGTGCTGTTGAGCCTGTGTTGCGTGCTCTTTGCCCTTGGCATGGTCGTTCTTCCCATGAGAATCAGCAGCGGCGCGATGAGACTTTGCTGCGGATTCGTGATGTTCCGCCGCCTTGTTGTGTGCGTCTTTCATTTTGATTTCTCGTGTTGGCCGGAAAATTTCGGCGGTCAGTAGTAGCCGCCCCAATAGTGGCCGAATAGAGAGCCGATCTTGCTTTAACCAAGAGGGCCGAGTTCCATAGTCGCATCCCCAAGCGCGAACTAAATTCTCGATGCATCCTTGTGCTTTAGTGTGCTTTAGTGTGCTTTAGTGTGCTTTAGTTTCGGCATCACAGCTACAGGAGTACTGGCAGGTAGTGGCTTGCCGGAGAGCCGCCCACGAAACGGCGATGTCTTGCAACTCCTCGCAGCGCCGAACGTTGAATCGCATGACTTACACGCGAATCAAAGTACCGCCTCCAGCGATTCAGCTGTTCATCAGTTTATCTCTCATTGCAGCAATTGCGATCATCGGGTTTGTTCTAGTTACCCTGTAGCACAACGAGCAAGTTGTGCGGCACTCTGCCGACACCAAGCGGCGCCGTTGGACAATCACGCATCGGCTGCTCGCGCTAAGTATGATCGCAACACTGCGCGAGCCGGCATCTGAACTAACCAGGCGCGAGGATCGCTAATCGTCCAATTCGTCAACAGCGGACATTATTCGCCCGGTTGTCAAGCCGTGACCGAGCCTCAGGTCCGCTTTGGGTCATTAGCGGGCATCGCCACCCGTTCATGTGATGTCCGCTTTACCCCCCGAAAGCGGACATCAGCTAACCCTTCTTGGCCCACAGTTTACACCAGCCGGTTGGGCTGATTGCGCCGTCAACGACTTGGCAGGCATTCGGTGGCTGGAACTGGATGCAGCCGTCACATTGCTGAGAATTCTTGGGCGTATCTTGATACGCGACCACGGGTGACGTCGGTGGAAATTTGGCGGCTTGGGCCTCTGTTGCCGCACCAAATAACGCCGCGACCCCCGCCGCGCAGACAACGCCGTGCAACACAATGGTTCGTCGGGATGGTGTGCTTATTTGAACACGCGATGTATCAGTCATGTGCACCTCTTTAGCGTCATATTGATTCACTCACTCATCGCTCTAAGGCCTCATTCGCCTGCGGTGTCGGCGCCACTGATCTGCGAAACACTACCACTCGCGGCGACATGCCCACGGTACCGCGTCCAGTGCCATGAGCGTCCCCGTGTTTGGACAATAGTCCTTCCATGCTGGACTGGCGGGTTCACGCGCAAGATCTCGCTCGCACTGCTTCTTACTTTCACAAAACGTGCAAGCACGCTGAAGGTCGCGGTAGGTTTGAGGCCCGGCGTCGGCGACCTCCGCCGGATCAAGGTTGAGGACGGCCATTCGGTGCAGTAGAAGGTCGGCTGATCTGGGGCCATGTATTGCGACGGCGCGAAGCTCGGACGGTGTCATGCGGATGTCTCTCGCTATGCGCTCGACTTCCGGTTCCCCACAGCATGACAGTTGGAACACGGAATCCGTTCTAGTCCAATCTCGCCACCATTGCACAATAGCCTTAATAGGTGATCGATTTTCACTTCCACCGACCCGGGCTGACATTTGACCCTCCTCTCGTCGATTAAGTGTTGTGAGGCTACAAACCGATCAAATTATGCGCGTTGATCTAGATCAAGTTCCGACTTCGTTGAAGCGATGCTCGACGCCCTTTGTCTCGTAAATCTTGGCACGGAATAGTCGGCTTTTCGATCAGGCTTTGCCTCAGCAATACGACATGGCAGCCTTGATGGATTCGCCGGAGCGGTTCGGTCGGTCCCAAGCGCCATTTTATTTGATAAAACTGAGGTATGATGCAAGCGCGTCAATTTGGTCCGGCGACAATTTACTGGAAATGTCCGGCATCGGGGGGCCTGCGGCCACGTCCCATTGCTCAAGCCGTCTTCTCAAGTACGAATACGCTAGACCGCCCAAGCGAGGAATTTGACTTATCCCTTCGGCTGTCGGGCCATGGCAGACAACGCAGGCGACGATATTTGAGTCTGGCATTCCTTTTTGATAGATCGTTCTTCCTAAGCTCACCAATCGGTTATCGCCGTCATCAGCCGCCTTCGGCCGCAGCGTCGAAAAATACATCGCGAGATCGCGGATGGTCTGCGCGTTCAGGCTTGCAGTGGCGCCCCACATATATTGTCTTGAAAAAGGATTGTCCCGCGCGTGCGAACGAAAATCCGCGAGTTGACTTTCTAGGTACAGATATCTTTGGCCCGCAAGACGGGGTGCCGGAGCGTAGCCCTGTGCCGAACCGCCGTGACACCAAGTACAGTTTTGAACGGCAGAGCTTTCGGCGCGGCTTCTCAGCGGTGACGCGGCAAAAACGACAACCACGATCGCTATGACAAGTCGGTGGTGTATCATGACCCGGGTTCCACGCTGTTTGTCTTCCTCGAATGCGACCGGAATGCTGTGACGCGCTACTTCAGATCGCTAACGAAGGCCGCCACAGCTTCGACCTGCGATTTGCTCAAGCTATGCGCGACCGGGCTCATGATTGCCGATGTGTCACGTATTGTTGGATTTCGCCCACGTTCTTTGTCCCAGTTGGTCAATTTGCTGATGACATAAGGGTAGAGCTGGCCCGCAAGGCGCGGGATTTCTCCGCTGCCGGTCGCGTCGGGTCCGTGGCACGCCGCACAGGCGGCAATATTTTCATCAGGTGCCCCATCTTCGAAGATTTTCTTTCCAGCCGCCGCAAGTTGTTGCGGTGCGCCACCGATAGGCTTCGGATTGAACTTGCTGAACTCCGCGGCAAGAGCCGCGATCACGCTGGGGCTCAACGTATGGGCGACATTGAACATGATGTTGTTCGTGCGCCGGTGCTCGATGAAAGCGCGCAATTGGTTTTCTAGGTATTCGGGCTGCTGTCCGGCGAGGCGCGGTATTGGAAAATATCCACGATAACCCTGTGCTGACGGACCATGGCAATCCTTGCAGTAGCTTATCTTGGCTTGAACGCTACTTTGCGAGGCATTTTCCGCGTCTTCGGCGCGAGCCGACAAGCCGAAAACCACGCATAAAATCGCTATCGGGAAAGTCGATCGCACGGTGAGGAGCCGGCGCCACAGCCGCAGCGCTGAAACAATCGTCGCCTGCCGTGTGTGCTGTGGACTTATCGCCTCATTGCCGGTTTGAGGGGCACGCACTGGTTTACTCCAGATAACTGAGATAAGCCGCGACCGTATTGATCTGCGACTGGGTCAGGTTGTGCGCGATTGGCTCCATGATCGCTGAGGTGTCGGGTTGTGAAGGAATCTGGCCGCGTTCCTTGTCCCAGTTTGTCAACTTATTGGTTAGATAGTCATAGAGCTGTCCTGCCAAACGGGGGAATGGACCGTTGCCTTTAGCCTCGGGACCGTGACAGGACGAGCAGGCGGGAACTTTGTTTGCTGCGATTCCTTCATCAAAAATTTTCTTGCCATCAGCGACAAGATTCTTCGGCGCCCCACCAAGTGGCTTGGGGTTGAGCTCGTTAAAATTCGTGGCCAGTGCCGTTATCATCTCCGGACTCAAGACATGCCCTACGTTGAACATGATATTGTTCGTCCGACGATGCTCAATGAAAGCCTGCAATTGATTTTTCAGATATTCGACTTGCTGACCTGCGAGTCGCGGAATTGGGTAATATCCATGAAAACCTTGCGCGGACACACCATGGCACACTTCGCAATATGCCAACTTGCCCTGAACGTCCTTCGGTGAAGCCACATCCGTGTTTGCGCCTCCCGCGTGAGCCGTTGCTACGAAAATAATCGTCAAGACGGTCACTTGCCATGCAAGCTTTCCACTCGCGGATCTCGCGAGATCGCGTCGTTGTCCGCTACTTCGCAAGATGTTTCGCGCATCGACCATCATTGGCGCTATTGATCCTTCATGGGCCTGCGACGAAGTGAAAATTCACGCCAAGCTGGACGACCTGAACAGTCTGCTTGATGTTCTCGAGACCGGGAGGGGCGCCGATCGTGCTGTCGATGAAGTTCACGTTGCCCTGGCCGAAGCCGTAGTAGTCGTATTCGAGCTTAACCGACCAGTCCTTCCACAGCGCCCATTCGACGCCCGCACCCGCGGTCCAGCCGGATCGGGTTTCTACCCCGTTGTAATTGTACAATTGAGATGCGTCTAACGCGCTGTATCTGTCCCCTGCCCAGGCGATGCCACCCTTGCCATAAACCAACCACCGATCCCAAGCGAAACCGACGCGTCCGGTCACGCTACCTAAAAAATCAGTTGTTTCGTGGAAGGTGGTACTATCGCCTCCTCCTGTCGAAATGTTGGTGCTGTTGATAGTGCCACCGATATCTCCGCCAGACACCGCACCTTCGATGCCGAGGACCCAATTAGATGCGAACTGATAATCGCATCCAAATTGTCCACCGAGGATGTAGCCGGATATGCCAAGATTCGCAGTAGCGCCGGGCGTTCCGGTTGTTAGAATTCCCGCGCTATCGGTTAAGTCCTTTTGACCCCAGCCACCTCCCGCGTGCAGGCCACCGTAGCAGCTCGTCCATGTGAACGGCGGCGGCGAGGGAGGTGCAGAAAAAGATGATGGGACCGCGAGATCGGCGCCGAATGCAGAGACCGTCAGCAGCGAGAGCGCGACGCCTCCAGAGATGATTGTTTTCATCATTCTCTCCACGTTTTGGATTTGCTACATCGCCAGCCACAAATAGAGGAACAGCGCATTGTTGCTACTAGCGCCAACGGTTGTTCCGTTAAACTTATCGTACCAGGTGTATTGCAGCCCAATGCGCGCATTGAACCACGGCCATCCAGGTGCAGTGCTGCTGATGAACGGGATATAGGCGATCTCGCCAATCCAACCGTTGGTGTCCGGACTACCCCCGTAAAAGCCCGGGTCGAAAGTTCCCCAAGTGGCAAAATACTGACCGGTCAGCACGATCCTATTGTTGTTGCCGTAGGCGAGTGATGCGTATCCACGCGCTTCATTCAGCTCGTCGGTCGGGTTGGAGGCCGGCCCATTGAGGAAACTTGCACTGAGATTTTGGTATTCATGAATGTAGCTGCCGCGCAGCGTGAACCAATAGTTGTCGCCTTGATACTGGTACTGCGTATCCAACCCGATGTCGGTGTATTTGTCCGTCTGCGGGAACGTGGCGGTATTCGGTGTACCGATGAAGGCCCATGGATGAACGTCGGCGATCATCCCGAACGTTCCCATCTCTAGCCAATTGTTGCCCCAATGAGGTTCCAACGCGATCCGCCAATACGGCGCGGCGTCGAACTGCCCAGGCGAGTTATATGGATCGACGCCCAGATCGCTCTGTGTTGTGGGATTAAGCGTTCGGTACACGGACGTCTCGAGGTAGAGCACGTCGTTGACGTAAGCGTAAGCGCCGACGCTTCCCACATGGCCCGGGAAACCACCGTCAAGTATTGGAGTGGCTCCGTATCCGGCAAGAAAAGGTGACACCGCGTAGGGGAATCCCCACGCCGGCGTAGTATTCCAAGGGTCTTGGACAGTGGGATTGTTGTTCGCCGTAATGCCGTATGTGATATTAAGGTTCCCGATGCTCGCCGAGTTTGCGTAGCGGATATCGGTATTATCCCAGCTCCATGAATGTACGAATGGGTCATAGCCGATACCTGAGGTCGTCGCTGGCCCGTTATAGGTCAGTTGCGCAAAGGCGCCGACATGATCGGTGATCGCGCCACCCCAGAAAAAGCTTAAGGGCGATACTGTAACATTGTTGTTGGTTTTGAACGGATCAGTCGGCGGCGTCATCGGTACTTGCGAGTTGGTGAGTCCGAGAGTCAACATCGCCGAAATCGGCGGCACCCATTCCTTTTTACCGCTGTCGGTGGAATCGTCAGGGAACAGTGTCGTCTGATACTTGCCGCCGCCGTTTGTGTATCCCTCGATCTTGAAACGCCGTCCGTAGGGAGTTAGTCCGGCAAAGTCAGTGTGGCAGGAGCCGCAGGGCTGTCCCGTCTGTCGGGCGAAGCTCGGCAGAGCTTCCGCGGGCGGTGCGAACCTAATTGCAAAGAAACTTAAGAGAACGAACAGCACCAGCGCGGCAGGGATAAATCCGAGATGCCGCAGGGTATGAATACATCGGGTGTGTGTGCCCCACATCACGAATTGCGACCTCCTGCGAAGGCGCGCAGGCTCGTTGGCCAAGAAGCCAAGAACAACGGGGGTAATGTCACGATAAGAAATAAATCTGGAGTCGGCTACGGCGAAACTGACGGATAGCAACTTTCGATCGTGATGATGCTTTTTTGCAACAATGGCCGACTTAGAATTAGCCGGACCTATTTGTATGCGCGGTGGACTGTCGGAACCAATTCATTGATCCTGATCAATGCCAAGACCCGACCAAATCGACACATTCGACGCCCTTGTGATGTTCTCGAACGAGGTCATCCCGGGGGTGGGCGGCGCGGTTCCATGGGGGTACTGCGCCGCCTTACCGTCGTGCGGCGTCGCGTTTTGATTGGTTCACAGCCTGTTTTAGAGCGCCGTCTCATTGCCTCGCCTGAGCTCTGGGCACGGCATCGTATCGGCTGAAACGGGCGCTCCGAAAGGGCCTCGGACCCGGAGCACTCGCCGGGGGCCGGTCATAGATATGGCTCCAAAACACCCTGATTCGTGTTGAATTTTTGGTCGGAGATGAGGGCTGCCTATTGAGACAGGGATGTCCGCTTTGGGTCAAAAGCTGCCGCGCCGTTCGGCGCGTGTCATCTAGGAGTTTGCGCGCGATCACGCAGAGACAACGATCACTAACGGTCCGAGATTCAAGGCACTCGAGGAGATCGGTATCTAATGGAAATAGCCGAAAAGCCGGAAGATCGCCAAATTCTATGCTCTGGCTGCCCTGCGAGTATTTTCGGAATCTCTCATCCACGTCATTCCATATTTCAATAGCAACGCAAACTCGTATGTCACGACATACCGTTGCGAGCAATGTTGAATACCGTCCCTTAAGGAGACGCGAAAGAGGCTCGCAAGCACACAGGATGAGGCTGAAATTGCGTCGGCATGTAGCTTTTTCCAACGGCACCCGTGTGTATGTACACGAGTTCCTGCGGGACGACCCGTCTTCGGTCGTTCAGAAGATACTGCTTCGAATGGTCGAGTTGTCGCGGTCAGAAGTCATACGTATACCCATCGGCCCGGACTACTCGCGAGAAAAAAGTAGCCTTCTCTGTTCAGCCCATCAGGCCTTGTAATAGCCGAAGGTGACTTCCTTATAGAATTGACCAAAGAGCTGCAGGGTCACGGTGACTTCGGCATTACCGTCGTATGTCACGCCAGCCTTGGACGTTCCTGCGGTCTTATAGTTGCCCCATGGATTGCGAAGGGTGATCCGGTTGGCTTGCGGGTCGCAGGCCGTGACCGTCCACTCGTGCCCGGACACAAGTGCCCCCCGTCGTTGTTGGCGCAAAAGGCAACGATCGGCTGGCTGTTGCCGAGCGCCTGAGCGATTTCATTGCCAATCTTCGATGACGAGGCCACATCCTTGGATGCCGGACTTCCGGTAAACAGGTGCAGGGCGTATTGGGCTGGCGTCGGCGGAGAGCCGTCCGCCGCGCCCGTCGCATTGGGAGGAAGCTTCGCACCGTTGGCAAAATTTGGATCCGAGATGATCAAGGCAGCTTCAAGAACGTCTGCCCAGGTCGCGCTGTCGTGCACGCCGGTGGTTTTCAGATCAGCCTGCGTCACCTGGATGGGACTTTTTGGTGCTCCTGGAAACGTGACCGTGAAGCTACCATCCGAATTCTGCACGATTGACTGGGAAATCGCCAGCTGCCCCCTTGCGGTCGTCGCCACAGCGGCTGCCGACGCCTCGAAGACGCAATCGTTATACTTGCCCTGATCGACTCCGGCGGCGCCCGACAAACCTGAGTTGGCAATAGCTTGGGGCGAGAAAGGATGCATGTTCGGCGAGTTCGGCACGTTCACCGGATTCGGCACGTTTGGCATGTTCGACCACGCTGAGCCATCAAATGCCGCGCACGAGAACCCGACGTCGGCGCTCGAACCTTTCCACAGGGCGTAAAGTTTCCCATTGAACACGGAAAGTGCGGGACCGTTGCTGCTTGCCGCGCCGGGAATTTGTGCCTGTGGAGACCATTTCGAACCATCGAAGGAGGCGTACCAGAGGCGCAGATCAGTGTTGCTACCTTTCCACGCGGCGTAGAGTTTTTTGCCGAAGGCTGCCAGGGATGGGCTCGCACTACTTGCCACTTTGGGTATCCGCGTCTGCGCCGACCACTTCGAGCCGTCGAATGACGCGTACCAGAGTCCGTCATCGGTCTCGTCCTTCCCCACGGCGTAGAGCTTGCCATTGAAACCGGAAATCGCGGGGCCGATGTTGCTCACCGCGTCAGGGGCTTGCGTCTGCGCCTCGGCGGTTGCTCCCTGCAGGAGTCCGGTGGCGAGGCTCGCACCTGCAGTCATGATCACATCGCGTCGCAGCACCGCAATTCCGGCAATCATTACATCCTCCAGACAGTCTGGACGCGCCCTCTCGGCGACGTCGTTCCAGACATCCTAAAGGACTTTGCGGCACGAGACATCATGCGGTGTTGTAGTGAGCGATATCGAGAGCGACGGTCCGGAGTCTGAAACGGGTTATTAGCGGACATTTCGACCCCAGCCGCAATGGCAAACCCGATGGTTCCAGCATCGTGTATTTTAGCCCGCCCAAACCGGCGGATGTGCAGAACGGTAATTGGATTCAGACGCGCGACGTGCTGCGGCGGAGGACGGTCCTGAGAGTCCGCATTGGGCCACAAGCAGACATGCCCCGGTTGTCAGGACGCTGGTTCCGATTGGCCCGGGTGCTGACCCGCTCTTTGAGGGAGAACGAGGAGGCACGCGACAATGAAAACCCCGATTACCGCCGAGGCGATTGGCCGACTCAATGCCAGTCCGCCATTGCTAGCGGGTTTGTCGAGGAAATCGCCGACGGTCGCGCCGAGCGGTCGCGTCAGGATGAATGCGGCCCAGAACAAAAAGACACGGGACACGTTCGTCCAGAAATATGCGGCGGCGAGAACCGCCAATCCGGCGGCAAATATAAGCGCTCCGTGTTCATATCCGGTACTGTCGGCCATCCAATCTCCGAGCGCCGTCCCTAAAGTCTGCGAGAAGGTGATGGCGACCCAATAGAACGCTTCGACTTTTGGCGTGCTAACGGTCGCGACCGAAATCGAGCCGAGCGACCAATACCACGCCCCGAGTGTGGTGATGAGGCAGACGAACAAAAGTGTTGAGCCGCCGGCATAGCCGATGTCCAGCGAGCGGTCGGCGAAGTCCGCCATAGTGGTGCCGGCGGTAGTCGAGGCAACGATAGTCGCCCAATACAGCCAGGGATAAAATTTCTTCGCCGTGATCTGTAGAGTGACCAGCGCGGGCAGAAGGGACAGAAACAAGGCTGTTCCAATGAGGTAGCCCCAATTTAGCGTCATTGTGACGGTGTCGCCGCCAGTCTCGCCAAGCGTTGTCGCTGCGATCTTGATGATCCAGAAGACTAGCGTGACTTCGGGAACCTTGCTGGCTGCTCGTTCGACTGTGCCTGTCATCTCTGTCTTCTGCCTGCGTCGATGCCGCACCCCAATCTCGATCGTTTCGCCAAGCTGCGACCGAACGGCGTCACGCCACCAGCCTACAAGTAGGCCAAAGCGGGGGCGCACGAGAGTTTGGGTCCAAGTTGGGTCCAAACTGGCCCATGTGCCGCTTCCGTTCCGCGGCATTGGGTCAGGAGGTTCGACGAACGTCCGCTTGCGGTACCAAATGCTTAGACAGCGCCGCCGACCTGGCAGGAGTGGAGGGACTCGAACCCCCAACCCCCGGTTTTGGAGACCGGTGCTCTAGCCATTGAGCTACACTCCTACGCGTCGGCGCCGGAGAAATGCCTGTTGCCGTCGAGTAACGCAAGACCTTGAGCAGGTCTCCCCGTAAGTCCTTGAACCCGCAGCCCCCGCCGCTCGACCTACCGACGATATGTTAACGCGACGCATGATCATGCTTGGTGCCGCCGGCGCCACCTGATGCCGTCCTGCGGCGCTATTTCGAACCGTCGCTCGCGGCGCTGATCGGCAGACTTCGACGTTGCGGTAAGCGATACGGGCCCAGGCAAAGCCACCGCAACCGTCAAATTCGTCAATCAAGGCGACGCGGCAACCGTCGTCCTCGATCTGGTCACCGTCAAAGCCGACTGGCGAATTAACGACATCACTTGGCTACACGACGGCAACCCTGCGTGGACTGTACGACACGAAGAAGGGCTGACTGTTTCAGGGGTAAGTTGGAGCGGGTGAAGGGAATCGAACCCTCGTCATAAGCTTGGAAGGCATTTGGAAAACTGTTTCAGATCAAAGGAAGTTGAGACTTTTTCTGTGCCTAAAACGTGCTTTTTGACACCAAAGTTGACACTCAACTTCGGTACGCATTCGAGACGGTGAAGACGCTCGGATGTTCGAACAGTCGGTGTCAAAGCGAACACGAGAGACACGTCGACGTAATTGTCAGCGGCCGGCAGGCTTATTGGCAAGGACAGAATTAATCTTTCGCACGAGTCGCTCAAAATCAATGGGCTTGGTGTCGAAGTCGTCACAACCGGCCGCCAGCGCCTTCTCGCGCGAGCCCGACATGGCGTGCGCTGTCAGCGCGATCACCGGAATATGCCGCGTCGCCTCGTTACCCTTGATCCGGCGGGTTGCCTCCCAACCGTCGATCACGGGAAGATCGAGATCCATCAGGATCACGTCGGGTAATTCAACCGCTGCCTTTTCGACTCCGGCCGCGCCATCGTTGGCGACCAGAAATTCATATCCTTCGAGCAAATCGAACCGCATCCGCAGCATGTAAATGTTGTCATCGTTGTCTTCGACATAGAGTATCTTGGTCACGAGGCCACCTCCGACACCTTGCGCGATCGGCGCGTCGTTGCGACGTGATTGCGGATGGTTGCAACAAGTTGGGCCGGATCGAACGAGCCTTTCAATAGGATCCCCTCCACACCGGAATTGAGACGCGCGCGGTCAGCAGCCGTGAGATCAAGGGACGTGATGACGATCACGGGAATACCTCGCCACGCCGGCTGCTCCTGCAATGCGGTGATGAGCTGGAATCCGTCCATCTCCGGCATCATGAGATCGAGCAGGATGATATCCGGCACATCGTCCGCCAGCCGGTCGAGCGCCACCCGGCCGTTTTCTGCTTCGCTGATTTGCCATTGCTGCGACTCCAGCCAGGATCGAATCCGTTCGCGCTGCGTCTGATCGTCCTCGACCAGGAGCACGCGGGTGCGCCGCTCGCGCATCTGATAAGGCTGCAGCAACGCGATCAAGCGATCGCGATCTATCGGCTTGGTGAGAAATCCAGCCGCACCGAGGGTCATGCCCTTATGCTGCGGATCGTCAGTGACAGTCGCCATGACGACCGGAATATCGGCGAGTTCCGGGTTGCCGCGTAATGCCGCCAGCACCGTCCAGCCATCGATATCCGGCATTAAGACATCGAGAGTGATCGCAATCGGGTGCAGCTCTTCGGCCCGCTTTAGTCCTTCGCGCCCGCCGGCGGCGGTGACGACGGAGAATCCCGCGCCCCGCAGATGATTTCCGATGAGCTCGCGCGCGGTCAGATCGTCGTCGATGACCAACACGCAATCGCCGCTCGGAAGGGGTTCGTCCGATGCGCTCGCGGGCTGGTCGGCGGTGGCGGCTGCCGGG
>Ga0207031_10282_pt1 | contig 13372 bp, 8 predicted proteins | sample Alteio_BWMinCont_37_FD_153278 | JGI IMG/M metagenome (GOLD analysis project Ga0207031, IMG submission 153278) | Enriched cells from forest soil in Barre Woods Harvard Forest LTER site, Petersham, Massachusetts, United States -... | ecosystem: Environmental > Terrestrial > Soil > Temperate forest >... | reverse complement strand
CGCGATGAAAAGCGCATCGCCGTGCTAAGAAAAGCCATGGCGACCGTGAATGGGAAAGAGGGCGTTCTGAAGCAAGTCTCCACCGAATTGGCCGAGCGCGAGAAAGGTCTAATCCCGGGCGATACGGCTGAACAGGCTCAGGCGCAACTGCTGCAAATCATGCGCCGCCTGGCAAAAGCCCAGGCTCCTCCGCTGGAGATCCGGCAATCCGAACTTGGTCAGCCGCGATCTTACGGCGAATTTTATGCGCGAGTTACGGTTTCGGTTAGCCTGGATTGCCGCATTGACGAGCTGGTGAATCTGCTGGCGTCGTTAAGCGCGCAGCCGGAGATCATCGCCACGGACGAGATCCGCTGCACGGCGGCCAATCCGAAAACGAAATCGATGCCGGTGCGGTTGACCGTCTCCGGTCTCGTGCCCCGACGCCTGGTTCCGGACAAGAAGGGAATGCCGGCGCTGTGACACGTAAGTTGATTTTGCTGGATGTCGCGCTGGCCGCGGTGTTTTTCTTCCTCGTATTCGAGATGCGCCGGGAGTGGGTGGAAGCGCATTCGCGGGCGCGGGCGTTTTTGGCTACGGTGGTCCCGCCGGTACCGGCGACGCCTGTTGCCCCACTCTCCAAAGTAGCGCCGCTGGCGGCCGTCACGTATGCGGAAGTAGCCTTGCTGAATCTGTTTTCGAAGGACCGCAATCCACAAGTGATCATCGACGTGGAGCCGCCCAAAGTGAAACCAATTCCCGCGTTTCCAGTAGCGCCCGGCGTTCTGTTATGGGAAGGCACGCCGCCCGTGGTGGTGCTGAGCCTTCGTTCGGGCGGCCCACAGAAGGGATACCACGTGGGCGACGTGATTGGCGATTGGAAAATCGCCTCGGTGGACAACCAGTACGTCGGGTTTGAGTGGGACGGCAGGCAATTTAAGAAGCGGATCGACGAGTTGATGGACCATTCGGCCGCGACAGCCCCGGCGCCCGCGTCACCGTCAGCTGCAGCTTCCAACGCCGCCCCCGCCGCCAAGGCGCAAAGTTTGTCGGATTCCAGCAAATCGGAGCATTGGGTGGACGTCGGCTCTGACGATATGCGCGGATGCAAGCCGGGCGACGATACCGCCGCTGGCGCGGTGGTGGACGGATTCAAGAAAGTGGTTAGCTCGACACCCTTCGGCAGTGCCTGCCGGTGGGAGCAGGTGAAATGAGAGGACAACAAAATTTATGAAAACCATTGCGCTGTTGGGGATTTGCGCGGCGCTTGCGCTCGCGGATCAGGACGGCAAGAAGACCCCGGATCAAAGCAGCCCGAGAACCGCGACGACGCCGGCGAAGAGAGCGCGACCAGCGCCTTTCGCGTCTAGCCAGCCCATCCCCGTCAGACATAATCTGCATCAACCCACCACTACCCCGACGCAGGGGAAGCTGACGCCTGAACAAAAAGCGGCGTCTGCTCTGCCGACGGTCCCGCAAGGGGCGCAAGAAGCGGGGCCGAATTTGTATCGCTTCACCGATCCGCAAGGCAAAGTCTGGATGTATCGCAAGACGCCGTTTGGCGTAAGCAAGTGGGAAGAGAAACCCGGAGAGCAGGAGCCTCGGACGGAGACGCCTGCCTCAGCCGGGCTTGCCGCCACGGATCTGGGCGACAGCGTCCAGTTTCAGCGCGCGACGCCCTTTGGTCCTCAAAAATGGACCCGCAAAAAATCTGAAATGACCGCTGACGAAAAGGCCGCCTTCGCCGCCCAGGAGAATGCCAAACAGTCCGGGCCCGGAACCAAACCGGGTAATGCCGCGAAACCGCCGGAGCAACAGTAAGTGCGCACTTCCCACCGATGGTATCGGATCGGTTTACTGGCGTTAGCCCTGTCATCCGCTGCATTCCCGCAGGTTCCGCAGTTTCCGCAGGGTCCTCCGCAGCGCCCTCCGGGTAACTCCAACAACTCACGGGCTCCAGTGAGCCCTAGTCCGCAAGCGCCCGCTCCTGCAACTGGAACGACGGTATCTCCCGCCCCGACCGGGCCACCCACAACTTACGGTGGGCTCAATCTCAATAACGTATCGCTGACGGAAGTCATAGATGTGTTGGCCCGTCAACTAAAAATAAACTACATTCTCGATCCGCGCGTGAAGGGCGGCGTGATTCTGAATACCTACGGCGAAACCAAGAACATCGATCCCAAGTCGCTGCTCGAGGCAATTCTACGCATCAACGGCGCGGGCATGGTGAAGGAAGGCGAACTCTACCGCATTCTGCCGCTGGGCGACATCTCTCATCATGCTCTTCAGCCCGAGAAGATCACCGATTCCGCGAGCATCCCCGATGACGACCAGGTCATGCTGAATCTACTGTTTCTCAAATACGTAACTTCCGCCGAGTTGATGAAGGTGTTGCAGCCATTTATCGGTGAGAACGCCTCCATCTACGAGTACGCCCCCGCCAATCTGTTACTGATACTGGACAGCCGGAGGAATATGCACCGGCTGATGGAATTGGTGGCGATGTTCGACAGCGACCAACTGGCCAATCAACGAGTCCACGTATTCGAAGTGAAGAACGGGCGGCCTTCGGACTTGGCCAAGGAATTGGAGGCCATAGTCAAATCGATCTCGATGTCCGAAAAGTCCCCCATCAAGTTTCTTCCGATCGACCGGATCAATACCATCATGGCGGTGGCGCCGAATCCGGGAGCCTTCAATGAAGTTGCGAAATGGCTGGAGAAGTTGGACGTGCCCGTCAAGACTCGCGCGGGAGCTGTCCAAAGCTATGTGTATCGCGTCCGCTACGGCGACGCGCAGTCCATTGGCTGTTCCATCAACGCCCTTTACACCCAGTTCGCCGGACAAGGATATGGCGGAGGAATGGCCGCCTGCATGGCACAGAGCGGGGTCGGCGGGATGTACGGAGGCGGCATCGGCGGCGGCGGTGGAATGTACGGCGGTGGTGGGAACTTTGGTGGTGGGAACTTTGGTGGTGGGAACTTTGGTGGTGGTATGTACGGTGGTGGCATGTACGGTGGCGGCGGGAACTATGGTGGCGGGAACTATGGTGGCGGGAACTATGGTGGCGGGAACTATGGTGGCGGGAACTACGGCGGCGGCAACTACGGTGGAGCGAACTACGGCGGCGGCTATCAGCAGTACGGTAACCCCACCGGGCAAACCTCCAATGGTGCATCTCTGGCGGCAGGCGTAGGAACCGTTCCGGCGCCCGGAACCGCCGGAAGCGACATCACCGGTAACTATCTCGGAAACGCGCAGGTTGGCGGACCGCTGTTCGGCCGCGTTCCGCGCGTTGTCGCAAATCCATTCAACAACACACTGCTCATTCAGGCCACTCCTCAGGAATACGACAACATCTTAACGCTCCTAAAAGATCTGGACATTCCACCGCGTCAGGTCTTGATCGAAGCGAAGATTTACTCGGTGGACTTGACGCACGCGTTCTCCAGCGACGTTTCGGCCATACTGCAGGACGTTTCGGGGAGTACTTCGCACAGTTTCCTTGCGAACTTTGGCCAGGGCGTGACCAATCTTTCGGGAGCGGCCTTGGTCGGAAAAAGCCGCGAATTGTTGGCCGCGGTACAGTTGCAGGAATCGGAGAGCCGCGCTAAGGTTCTTTCGGCGCCCTCCGTGATTGCCACCGATAGCATTCCAGCCAGCATCAATGTGGGCACGGAAGTCCCGACGCTTTCGGCGCAGGCCGTTACCGGGGTTCAGCAAGGCGGCAATTCGCTGTTTGCCAATTCGATTTCCAACGTAAATACCGGCGTGACTCTGAACATATTGGCGCGAGTGACCCCTAGCGGCGTCGTTACTATGGTGATCGATCAGGAAGTGAGTGATCCGACACAAACTACGACTAGCGGTATTCAGTCCCCGTCATTCGACAGGAAATCCATTCAGACGCAAATTACCGTTCAGGACGGTGACACTATTGCTATCGGGGGCATCATTTCGGAAACGACCAATGTTTCAAGTTCCGGGATACCCCTTCTGTACCGGATTCCCGTTATCGGCGCGCTCTTCGGTTCACGCTCCTATTCCAAGTCCCGTTCTGAGTTGATTATATTTATGACACCCCGTGTCATATACGACAGTAACCAGATGTCCGACGCTACGGACGAGCTAAAAAGCCGCCTGAAGAACCTGAAAAAGGATGTCAGAGAATAATCATCCATGAAAAAACTTCGAGCAGCGTAAGTGTAAGCCGTGAAAAACCACTAAGGCACTGACTCCTTCGCGGTCGCGGCTCGGAAACACTCTTTAAACGTTCACCACCTTTTCGGACTCACACTGCGCTACCCTATTTTTTAGGTAAGTTGTAGTACGTACCAGTAACCCCTCCCTTAACGCCGTTCAAACGCCTGCTTTTACCGTTGGCTGTAAAGTATTGACTTACTGGAGCAAGCCATGGTTAAATCATGTGCTAGGCCGTTTTTTGGTTCCGGGGTTAGTTGAAAAGTTCAATAGTACTTTACGCTTGACTTGACTTGCGTAGTAGTGTTATGAATGATTTGACTGCATCCGGACGGTTTGGCGGCATTCATCTTTGACGCATGAATCCCGCGAGCACAGATATTACGAGAAGTTTAAGAACAAGTTGAGCCCAATGAGGACGATGAAACGAATTCGGGTAGGCAAGGCAGGAAAGGCAGTGCAGAGCCACTTCGCGCCAGGTCTGAACGGGTGAAATTCGAAATCTTCATGACGGTTGTTGACTCGAGGCTCAGGTTGAAAAAGAGAACTTCCATCAATTCAATTTCAATTTTTCACAAGGAGAAGGAAATGGCAGATTTTCGCAAATGGTTCTTAGCGTTTGCTGTAGTAGCCCTTCTGCTCGGTATGGGCAGCACGGCGAACGCGCAAATTGGCTTGCAAACGCCTGCGTTTAACTGCACAGCGAATGCGGGCAACCCGACGATCGTCCGTGCAGAAGGCTTAACGGAGCTGGTAGGTGACATGCTCCTGAACTGCAACGGCGGAACTCCGACGTTACTCAACGCGGCGATTCCGTTGTCCAACGTGACGGTCTTTTTGAACACTAACATCACCAGCCGGCTTCTCGGCTCGGGGAATCTTTCGGAAGCTACGCTGATGATCGATGAACCGTTCCCGCCGGCGCCGATTGCAGTACCCGACAACACGGTAACTCTGCCTCCGGCCGGTGCTCCGCCACAAACTCTTGCTGTGCCACAGGGCCTTGCTCATCCTGAGACGGGAACTTTTGTCGGCGTTCCCTCCCCGAGTCCGTATTTGACCCAGGCGAACGTTTTCTCGGGCCAGCAGAATAGCGCCAGTTCGATCGTCTTTTTGGGTGTACCGATCGACGCGCCCGGAACTGCCGGCCAGCGCGTTATCCGTATTACCAACATCCGCGCCAATGCGTTCCAGCTCGGCGTTTCTTCGACGCTGATCCCGACGCAGATCACCATGTACATCGCGGTGAACGGCTCGCAACAGGTAACCATCAACAATCCGACCCAAACAGTAGCCTTTATTCAGGTTGGCTTGATCGTGGGCGGCCAGACTGCTTCCTTCCTGCAGTGTACCGATAACAATAACGGTCTGTTAGGTGGGACTCAAACGGTAGCCTCTGACTTCTATATACAGGTCTCGGAAGGGTTCGCTTCGTCCTTCAAGAGACGGAACATCTCTCTGTCGGCGGATGGCGTAACAGCGCCCGCGCCATCGGATCAGAATGTTCCCGGTTACCCATATAACACGGAATCCGGGTTCTACGCGAAAGAACTCTTCACCTCGACGCCTGTCGTAGGGTTGGCCGACACGGGCACACGCATATTGCTCAGGTTTAACAACCTGGGAGCGGGCGTGCATGTTTTCGTTGCGACCACGGTGCCTCTTGACCTTCCTGGTTCAACCTTCCTTGCCCAAACAGCATCGACTCCGCCGCAACCTCCGTCCCCGGTCACTGCTGGGATCAAGAACGGCCAGTTGACGTTGGTTTCCTCTGACGTAAACGGCGCAGGGTCCAGCTTCACGGCTGTAAGCGGAACCGGTGGGGTTGCTGAAGTTAGCTACAGCGGTACCACCGGCTATGCTACGTACGAAGTTGTGAACTCCGATCCGAACGTACCGGAAACGGCGTTCATCAACATCTTCGTGGCGTTCCTATCGAACACCGCGCAGAACCTGCCGGCGCCTGGGTCGAGCACAGTTAACGTAAGCTTTGCTCCGCTCAGCAACGACGGCCTTGCTTCGGCCACCGATCCGATTCCACGCTTCGGTGACACTTCCACGCCGCGTGCGGCATTTAGCATCAATCTGTGTACCTGTAATCTGCTGTTCACATTCGTGACCAACCAGTCCGGGTTTGATACGGGTATTGCGATTGCCAATACATCGCTTGACACATTTGGTACCGGACCCCAGCAGGGCACGGTGACACTGACCTACTTCGGTAGCACAGCCGGAGGAGGAGTCGCGCCTCCGCCGTTCGTAACTCAAACGGTACCGGCCGGTCAGGAGTTGATCTTCAACCTGTCGGGTGGTGGCAACTTTGGAGTACCGGCAGTGCCGGGCTTTGAAGGTTACATCATCTCGACGGCCAACTTCCAGTACTGTCACGGCTTCGCCTTCATCAGCGATGTCGGTGCGCAGAAACTGGCCGAAGGTTATCTCGCAATTCAGCTAGACTTCCCGTTCAATCTCTTAGGATTCAGCAGGACGGGCGTCAGCGGCGAGAACGACGGTCACTAACAGAAACCGTTGTCGCATTAACCAAAGGGGAGGCTTCGGCCTCCCCTTTTTTTTTCGATATACATAACTTGACTTTTGGTACTTTGTGGTACTCTTGTAAAGTTAGTTCGCCCCGCGTCCAGCTACATCCTACGGAAAGGTTCTTGTACAAAAATGTCTAGAAGGCTAGCTCTGTCCCTTGCAGCCTGCACCGGGTTGTTGGTTTCCAATCTCCAGGCCGATGACGTCGCGGCATTGCCAGGATTTAATTCGACAGGATCGAATGTTGCGGTGTTTGGTATAGATCCATTAACTTCGATGGGTAGTTTCAATGCCGGCGCCAGCACGTTTCTGATACTGCCGAAACCCGACGGATCAAAGTATTACGTGATCGCGAAATCCGGTACCGGCTCGGTAACCACCGTAGATACGAATTTCCAGAATCCCACCTCGATCGCCAGTTTCCAATCCGCCCCCGGCAATGCAGCTATCACTTCCGATGGCGGAAAGCTGGTGATAGCCGCAAACACGCTTCATATTTTCGAAACCACCAAGGATCAGGAATTGGTTCCGGGAGGAGTCAGCACGGGAGTCACAATTTTCGACGTCGCCCTAAGCTTGGATGGAAAGACCGCCTACGCTTTGGGTACCAGTACGTCAGGCGGCAGCCAGTTGAACGCCATTAACCTGACAACCAATACGAAGGGTAACGCGCAGTATGGATTTCTGGGCACTGCGACCGCCGTCGCCGTCGGTCCGAATGGCCGCGTCTATGTCAGTAATCAGAACCAGATCCTTGAACTGGATCCCACCACGCTCCAGCCCACCCCCGGTGGAGTGATTGGTATAAATGCGCGCCCCGGAAAAGTGGTCTTCACGCCAGATGGCAAATATGGTTTGGCGGTGAATCAAACGCCGGTTACAGGGCAGGCCATACTGCTGATTGACCTGACTGCGCACTCCATAGTAAACTTCGTCCCCGCTGTAAGTAATGTCGTCTTCGACACTCTGCTGGTGCCGAGCAGCACGACAATTTTCGCATATTCCAGCCAAACTGAGAGTCTGTATCAGGTGGGTATTGGAACGGGTGGTTCCATCAGCATTGCCGGCGCGTCAATTGGGGGCGCCCCCACCACGTTCGTAGAAGGCGTGGCCATATCGAACGAAGTCCCATTTCCTGGCCGCACCATCGCACAATACCTTTTCGTCGCGTCGGCCAACATCCTATACCGCGTTAATCTTACCGTGGGACAACTCACATCCCAAGTAGCGCTTCCGAATCAGCAATACACCGCTCTGGAATATCTGGCTCCGGAGTCCACCAATGGCAACCCAGTGGTTTTGCTGGCCTACGGAGACAAACAAGCCTTAGCCACCAACGCCAATAGCGAACCGCTGGTTGTTCAGGCGTTGGATGTGAACGGCAAACCTTTGAGCGGGGCGACCATTACGTTTTCCACCAATCTGGGCACTCTTTCGAACACCTCGGTCACTACTGGCTCGAATGGATACGCGTCCACCGTGTTGACTGCGCCGTCTTCCAACGGAACCGTTACCGTCATTGCCACCGATGGCAAGCACCCGTACGACTTCACCATCTCCGTGGGATCCACCACGGCACCGAGCGCCGGGACCCTCTCAATTGTTGCAGGCCAGGGACAGCTTCTGACTGAGAATGTCAACACATCGATTGCGGGCTTTGGTTCTCCCTTGGAAGCGCTGGTTGTGGACCTGAACGGAAAGCCGGTGGCCAATGTGCCAGTCGTCTTCACAATTACGAGCGGAACAGGCAGTTTATTTGGAGGCGCTAAAACCGCTACCGGCGTGACGATCAACACCAACGCCCAGGGCGTGGCCTCCGCCGGTTTCCTGACCAGTGTGGTGCCGAACGGGCTCGGTTCTGCTCAGACCCAAATCACTGCTACATCCGCCGGCACGAATAGCGTGATCTTCTATGAGACCACCTACCCGACTAATACCGCATTCACCCCGACAGTTCAATTCCTTACACCGCAGAGCGGAACGTCTTTGAGCGGCCAAGCGGGCACCGTTATCCCAGGCGCTTTCACGGCGATCGTAGTCGATGCTACGGGGTTCGCCATCCCCAACGTGAGCGTCTATGCGTGCATACCTACGGCACCCGCGGGGATGGGGCTTCCGGGCACGTGCACCGTGCCTGCGGCCAATGCTCCAATACCTTTCGGAACCTGCGTGGATCCCACCGGACAGGGCGTTCTCACCAATGCGAAAGGGAAGGTATCTTGTGATCTGCAATTGAACGGCGTGGTTGGAACCGGCCCTATTGGCGCTCAGTACGGGTATCATTTCGACACCAACGCGGTTCCGCTAAAGATTACTCCAGGACCGCCGGGAACAATCACGTTGGTGCAAGGCAACAATCAGACCGGCAAACCCGGGACACAATTGCCAAATGCTCTTGTGGTGCAAATCGCGGACTCATTCGGGAATGTTTTGGCGGACTACGGACCCCTTACCTGGTCTGTACTCTCGAGCGGCGTCCCAGCCACCCTTCAGAGCACCAGCAGCGCTACTAACGCTGCCGGCAGTGCATCCACACTCGTAACCCTGGGCAGCACGGTGGGAACAGTGATTGTACAGGTAACAGCGGGAAATGCATCCGCTTCGTTCTCGCTGACCGTTGCCAGTACCGCCGCGGCCATCCAGCAAGTCTCGGGGAACAATCAGTCGGCTTTCGTGAGCGCGGCATTCGCGGCGCCTTTGGTTGTAAAGGTTGTTGATAACCAAGGGAACGGAGTTCCCGGCGCGCCTGTGACGTTTGCTCTGGCAAGCGGCAGCGTTAGCGCCGTCATCGCTACTCCCACCACCGCTACTGATGCCACTGGCGTGGCGTCTACCGCAGTCACGGCAGGCGCAACGACCGGGGCCATCTCTATCGTCGCAACCTCGGGAACTTTCACCACAACGTTCACTTTAACCGCGGGCCTTATGGGACCCCAGAATATTGTGTTCTTGAACGGTACCTCTTTCCAACTTCAAAACGGCTGCCCGGCGCCGGGCTGCGTCGCGCCAGGTGAGATTGTCACCGTCCAGGGCGGAGGTTTCGCAAACAACGTTCAGGGTGTTGTAAGCGGACTAAGTATTCTTGGGCCGCTCCCGACAAGTCTAATGGGCGTGAGCATCACGTTTAACGGCGTGGCGGCGCCGATCTTTTATGTCTCCAACGTCAATGGCGTCCAGTCGATGACTATTCAGGTACCTTTCGAAACACCAATCGGTAACACCCCGGTTATGCTCACGCCTGGGGGTGGAGGCGCTCCGGCCCCGTTAAACGTCACCACTCAGCTCTATGCGCCAGGCGTCTTCACCAATACTTACGGCAATCAGACCATCGCAGTTGCGGTCCGGTCTGACGGCAGTTACGTGAGCCCCACGAATCCAGCTCAAACCGGTGAAACCATCTATCTTTTTGCCACGGGCCTTGGCGAGGTTACACCGGCAGCGGCGACAAACACACCCGGAGCCGGCCAATTGATAGCATCGACAGCCACTGTGGTGACAGGTCTGAACAACAAGGGTGTGCCGCATACCACCGTTGATTATGCGCCAGGCCTGGTAGGCGTTTACATTGTTGCTATCCAGGTTCCCGAAACCACCTCGACAGGTCCGGCGCAGCCCGTTGGCCTGATATTGGTCGACCCATCCGGAAATAAGTACTACGCAAATTCCACGGTCATTCCAATTCAAACTCCGTAGGAGAAAAGGGGGCAAGTCTTTGGCTTGCCCTTTTTCCATATTTCAGCAGAGACTTGAGCTGTGGGGCAGCGTCGTGCGCTGCCAACCAGCAAGCCGGAGGCTTGCGCCACCACCAAACTATACCTGAATGGATCCGCTCGGCGGCTTGCTGGCATCGTACGGGATCACTCCGCCGCCAGTTACACCCGGCGCCGCGCTCACCGGTTGCTGGAGCGCTGACGGAACCCATGTATAGCCGTACCCCTCTCGAGCCGCAGTCACTTTTCCGGCATCCCATCCCCAGATCATAATGGGGACATCGATCGAGTAGCCCTCGTTTGCAAGCTGCTCCCCAAGCTGTTTTCTCTCATCGAGGTTATCGATTCCCCGCAGTTGTTGAATAGCTGCCGGCTGTCGAGACCAGTACGCATCGTCAGCGGGAGTATCGGCGTACCAATTCGCGGAACTACTTGTACCCACGCTAGGAGACGGCGCGGGCGGAGGGTTTACAACGCGCGCCGCCGTCGCCGGCAGACTCGCCGCAGTGGAGGCGGCTTGACCCGCGTCAGGAGTTTGACTTGTGGCAGGAGTTTGACTCGGCTGGTCCTCAACTGTGAATTTAACGCTGGCTGGGTCGATTCCGAACTTCGCAAGCGTCTCCGAGAAGGCATCCGAGAGCATTGTGGTAAACGATTGAGCCGAAAGCAATGATAGCTCGCTCATCTTGGATACCGTTCCGGCGGTCCCCCAAGCGCCATCCACATTCATACCGCCAACCACATTCACGTCCATGTTGATCATTCCGTGTCAAGCCTCTGGGTTTAGGCTACGCACCCGAAATGCCATTCAGGACACTATTGTTTCGGCTGTGGCGGTGGCTTCAATTCCTTGGGCAATTGCTTTTCAAGTTCTGGAGGAATCGCGAAGGTGATTTTGACTGGAAACACCTGTGCGGTAGGCGCGATCCGGATGTTCGCTGTGAGCTTTGGCTTAGGCAGCTTGTAGCATTCACCACATTGCCTCTTGGCTTCTTCGGTATCGTACTCGAAGGCTATAGTGGAGGTCTCCCTAGGACCTATATCTGTATTGGACTGCTTGATCCGAAACCCAGGCAAAGGGGCGCAGTTGATGAGGACCGAAATGGTCCCGGGCATGGTGTTGGAAATATGTATTTCATCCCTGGAGGTCTCGTAACCCAGCAGGTGTATTTCCTTCTTGTCGACCTTGATCTGGCTAAGAATAGCCTTGACCATCGCTTCCGGATCCTTCAATGCCATCTCGATCTTGGCATCGACGTTTGTCGATCCAGTAGGTTTCGGAGCGTCAGGACTTATCGTGGAGAGGCCCCACGGCGTCATCACTTCAGTCGGTTTCAGATAATACCAACACCATTGCCCGTCCGCTACTTTCCAGGTGCTTGTCAAAGGAAACGTGGCTGGGATATGGCTATTGTGCCAGCGGTATTCGCCATGACAATTCTCGAGCACGGTGGCCTTGGTGAAGTTGTCCGAGTAGGTGATTTTTATGGTATCGCAACGGTCGTACGTATCCTTCGAAGCTGCCAGATACTCGTTCTGCATGTCATCGGCAACCACCTGGAAGGCGTCGCGCCATTTTCCGCTGATGTTTGCCGAATAGAACTGAGTCACGCGGGCCCGAAGCGCCTGATCCACTGCGGGAGGCGCATTTTCGGACGGGACCGGGGCATCCTGGCCGAAGACCGCCAGACTCAAAAGCGGAAGCAGGAAAGGCTTTAGATACTTCATGGTGTGTTTGGCTGGGAGGCAGGGACTCGAACCCCGATACGCAGATCCAGAGTCTGCAGTCTTACCATTAGACGACCTCCCAAGACCCTCCTATTTTAGCATCGGTCAGCGAATGCGTTTACACGAAACTGCTATATCTTCGAACGCCCACTCCGAGCCGCGCCTGGAAGGAAGCGCAAAAGCTGCGGCGCGCACCGCGAAACATGTCAGGAACTGCTTCGCGCCGCACTTGGTTTTGCGCGAGTTCCTTGGAAGCGCTACCGTAATGTCGTGGTATCGCTCCCTGCGCGTCGCGGCTCAGTTCGGGTGGCCGCCGCCACAGGCTTCGGCGCCAACCATCCGCGCAATCGGTAGCCGAGCAGCAGCGTCAGAATCCCGCCATAGAGCAGCGGCAGCCGCACATCCGATTTCACCAGCCAGTAGTAATGGATCACTCCAGCCAGCGCGCTGAAATAAACAAGGCGGTGCAGCCGCTGCCAGCGCACGAACCCCAATCGCCGGACCCATCTATCGGTGGATGTGATCGCGAGTGGAATCATCAAAACGAACCCAGTCATCCCAACAGTGATGAAACGGCGCTTCCACATTTCGTGGACGTCGAAGAATTTATCCAACCAGACCCATGTTGTCAGGTGCAGGCATCCATAAAAAAATGCGAAAAGGCCCAGCATCCGCCGGAAACGCGCCAGCTTGGGTTGGTTCAGAAGTTTTCGAAACGGAGTAACGCACAGAGTAATGAGTAGGAAGCGCAACGTCCAGTCACCGGTCTTATGGGTGATGTACTCGATGGGGTTAGCTCCGAGCTCATTGTGGAAGCCGCGCCATCCGAGCAGGATCAAGGGAAGCAGGCACAGGAGGAATAGAAAAACTTTGGTCCAGCGACTGGAGAGGACCTTGTTCATGCCTTCAGTAGTATTTGCGAATCAGATCCATTCCAGTGTAAAGGCTAGCCACCTGATCGCCGTAGCCGTTGAACTTCGCGGTATCGCGCAAACGTAATTCACCGATCCGACGCTCTTTGGCCTGGCTCCACCGCGGGTGATCCCGTTCCGGATTGACGTTGGAATAAAAGCCATACTCGTTCGATGCCGACAGGTTCCAAGTGGTAGGCGGCTCTTTTTCGACCAGCTTTATTTTGACGATCGATTTGATACTTTTGAAGCCATACTTCCACGGCACCACCAATCGGAAAGGAGCGCCATCCTGGTTGG
>Ga0207031_10281_pt1 | contig 13373 bp, 11 predicted proteins | sample Alteio_BWMinCont_37_FD_153278 | JGI IMG/M metagenome (GOLD analysis project Ga0207031, IMG submission 153278) | Enriched cells from forest soil in Barre Woods Harvard Forest LTER site, Petersham, Massachusetts, United States -... | ecosystem: Environmental > Terrestrial > Soil > Temperate forest >... | reverse complement strand
ACATCGGCCAGAGCCAGCAAGCGGGCCGCGAGTGGGATTCGGTCTCCCGCCAGTCGTTCCGGATAGCCGGATCCATCCCAGCGCTCGTGGTGACTGCGAGCAATATCGATGGCCATGTGCAGGAAACCGGTGGCAAACGGATGCTGGCGGGCCACCTCGCGAATCGTATCCGCTCCAATGGTGGTGTGGGCCTGCATGTGCAGGCGTTCGCTCGCTTCGAGTGGTCCGGGCTTATTGAGGATATGGTCCGGCAGTGCTGCTTTGCCAATGTCGTGTAATGGGGCACAATCCTCCAAGGTCCGGATGAAATTGGCATCCACCAATGGAGCGAATGCCGGAACAGTTGCGGCCTCCTCGGCCAGGACGCGGCAATACCGCTGCAGTCGCAGCAAATGCGATCCGGTTTCCGCGGAGCGATGTTCGACCAGCTTTGCCAATGCCAGAACGAGGCCATTACGGGCACGGATTAGCTCACCATCCCGCGCTTCCACGGCCAGTTCCAACTCGGAGTTCAGTGTTAATAACTCTCGGTTCAGCACGTCGGAGCGGTCCTGAGCATCCTTCAATCGCAATGCGGATTTCACCCTGGCCCGGAGCTGAACCATGCTGAATGGCTTGGTCAAGAAGTCGTCGGCACCGGCCAAAAGGATGCGCGAAAGTTCGTCGCCATTGGCAGTACCGGAAAACATCACGACCTTCAGATGTGAGCTGGGGGGACGCTGGCGCAATCGCCGCAATACTTCTTCCCCACTAAAACCCGGCAGGTCCACATCGAGGAGGACGAGGTCGTAGGCGTATTTCTCGGCCAGGGCAATTGCATCGGGTCCTGCTCCGGCTTCATCGCAGACAAATCCTTCGACAAGCAATGACACTCTACAAAGCCGACGGATATCCGGCTGGTCATCGACTATCAAAACCCGGCTAGGCGTGGTATGGGTAGTTGCCGGGCCATTCGTTTCGGTGCTCGCAGCCGCTTGCCCGCGGCCAGCGCGGAAGGAGTTGGGCGGCACTGGTAATGGGGTTGGATCAGACGGACCACGGACCACATTCCGGCCGGCAGGTGGTGGCAGATAGGGAAGGAGCGCCCGCATGACAGCTTCAGCAGACGGATAGCGGAGAGCCGGATCGACTGCCATCATGCGGCTCAGAACGGCATCGAGTCCTGCCGGCACATCCGAACGGATCGCCCGTGCCGAGGGCGGAGCCGATGCGAAGACCGGCAAGTCGGTGAAGGGAACCTGTCCCGTGATGGCATAGAACAGGGTGGCTCCAAGCCCGAAAATATCCGCGCGGGCATCGGCCGCGTGTGCGTTGCGAGCCTGTTCGGGCGCCATGTAGCCGACAGTACCGAGTTGGACACCCGTTCGTGTCAGGCGTTCCTCACCGGGAAGCCGCGCCAATCCAAAATCGAGCAGTTTGGCCTGACCATCCGAGGTCACAATCACGTTGCTGGGTTTGATATCGCGGTGGATCAGTCCATGTCGATGCGACTCGATCAAGGCGTCCGCAACTTGATGTGCAATATGACAGGCATGACCGATTGGAAGGGGTGCCGATGTTGCCGCGCGCTCGAGATCCACTCCCGGCACCAATTCCATGACGAAATAAGGGATGGCCGGACAATCCGGTCCCTCGGCAGGCTCTTCTCCGGCATCGATCGCGGCGACAATATTGTGATGCTTCAGCTTGCCGACCGCCCGTGCTTCTTGGAAAAACCGCGCCAGCGTTCGTGCATTCTGTTCGGGAGTCGGGTGAAGGGCCTTGATGGCAACGGGAGTGCGTAACTGGCGGTGTTCGCCGCGGTAGACAACACCCATTCCCCCGGAGCCAATTCGATCGAGGACCCGGTAATTCCCCAGTATCAACCCATGCAGGCGGCCAACCTTGATGCGGGAAGCCTGATAATCGGTCAAAATGCGAAACCCTATCAGACTGTCCAGAAGCTTGATGTCGTCTAGTGACCGTTCGATTGACTGCCGATTGCTTTCCGTGAGCGCATCGTACTCATCGGTATGAATAACACCTTCGGTCAGAAGGCGGGACAGGAGTGAAAGACCTGAATTGTCTCGATGCGCAGGGGTAGACTTGGTGAGAGTATCGATCTGTGAAGTTCTGCTAACAGAGAGTCCCACGGCTCATTGACTCCGCGATCGGCCGGTAGCGCTCCTTCGCGGGTTTATTGCCAAGCATTAAGCACCAAACCGCAGTGGCTTCACCACATTCTCAAATTCAGAATTCCCGTCAGGATTGTAAATCAGTTCTGCCCGGACAAAAGCCCATCACTCGAAAAAAATGAAATCCTTGCCGAAAGCGCGGACAAAGATTCCTCTAACGACCCAAATTTCGCGCCTGGCCCTCCTTAATATATAGTTCATCTTTTGAAAGCAATTATCTCAATTTCATCTGTTTGAGAAGTTCGGCAATCCACGCTTTGTAGGCAGTTGAGAGAGGGACATCGGGCGGCGATGGACCTTTGTAGTCAATAAGTGAGGCAAAGCCGCCCAGGTCGTAGGCCCTGCCGAAAGCCGATTGGAGGTCGAGGAGTGTGTCCTTGTCGTCCGGGGCCAGCGGCAGCTTGAACTTGGGCAACCGCTTCTGAATGGTCGCCGTGTAAATCTCGTAACGGTCAGGCGCGGTGGCTTTTGTAACGGAAACGGCGTAGTCGAACTCAGGAAGTCCATCGCGGGAATAAGTGAGTGTCGGCTTGCCCTGGAGCACCAGGTCGATCTCGACAATGCCGGCTCTTTGAACCGAGGCTTCCCGTCGCTTGTCGAGATAGGCTTGCCGGCCAGCCGCGGTCGATTTGTTGGCAGGACTCACCACTTCCAGCAAGGTGATGAGCCGGTTGTCCGTGCGAGAGCGGATTTCGATGAACTCTTCGGTGTATTCCTCGCGGACAATTGACGTAAATAGCGGCATTTCGGAGACATAGCTACGATTGCCCACACGGGCGCGGTAACGGTCCACGAGCCCGGGCAAAAGGATCTGATACAAGCAGGCCAGCAACTGGTGTTGAAACGCCGGCCACAGCTTGGGGTGTTCGAGGTATGGGTCCATTCCTGGGAATGGGCTGGGCATGGGTGAGTTCTCCTCGTCCCGAGCAGCCCCGGTTCCGGATGGGGGCAACAGCTTTTTTACAGGGCGTTGTATCTTTATAGCCAAAGCTCGGGTGGTGCAACGTGCGTTCGCACATTGTAACGGATTTGCCGGTGGTATGAGAAGAGCGCGCGGGCAGAATTAGGGAGGTGGGATGAGAAGCATTTAAAGCCTGATCTAATGGGTCAGGAGTTCGCGTGCCTTTGCAGGAACGCAGCATGTTCGGGGGAAGCAATGCCCTGCTGCAACGCGGCAAGGACGGCAGCCAGGTCACCCCGAATCAGGGCAGCGGCATCGAGCCACAGACCGGGAAACACTTCACTTGGCAAAATTCCCAAAGCATCCGGCACCAACAATTCGAAAGCGTCCCCGCGCGCTATGAACCAGTCAATCTGTCGATCCGACACGCGCCAAACCAGATATTCGCGTACCCCGTTGCGGTGATAAACCGCCTTCTTGGTATGCAGATCGAAACTCGCACTACTGGCAGACACTTCAACGACGAGTTCCGGTGCACCTTCAACGTAATCATCAGAACTGATGGATGCCTGACCTCCGTAAGCCGGCTTGAGCAGCAAGATGCCATCAGGCTGCGGTTCGTTCTCCTCGTCCAATCGGACCGTCGCATTGTCCCCGGCGATCACGCAAGGGGTACACACTTTGTAATGGCCCAACCACCCCATCAGGTGGGCTTGGGGTTCCGCATGCTCCCTAAAACGAGGAAGTGGAGGGATATAGACAACTCCCTCGATCAACTCAGCCTTTTTCAAGTTCAGCATGGCCGCGTATCGACGCTCAAATTCGTCGCGAGTCAACCGGTCACCGGGTTCGAGAAATGGAATCGCGTCTGGTGATAAAGACTTTGAAGTAGCCATAAGATCGATCTCGCTCGCTCTGCGGGAATCGGCGATTCAAATTGATCTTGTTATCAGCCTACCACGAACTTGTCGGGCGTCGAGTTTGCCGGGCACACTAGGGTGGAAGGCATGTTACGTCAGCTGGGCTTTCCAAGGCTCTGCGTTGGCAACTTATTCATCGGGTGCCATGCCCACGGCTCTGCGTGGGCATGTTTGGCGTTTCACACTTATTAGTGCTTGGCGGACACCGGCAGCGGTTTAGATCTGGCAACTGTCAATCATCTCCGAGGGATGGGCCGCTCCATGCCCACGCAGAGCCGTGGGCATGGCACCCGGCGGGAGAGGAACGCAGCATGTTCAGTAGAAGCAATGCCCTGCTGTAACACGGCAAGGGCTTAAGGGCATCGGCCAAATAATGGCTTGAGATGTAGCTCGTCCAGACGTTCACCGTTATCGAGCGCTTTTCTTCTATTTGGAACTATTCCAATGGGATCATGACGATGGATCGCGCTATACTTACACTAAGTAACGAATGACGACCACAACTCATAGCTCCAAGCAGGTCGCGACAAATACCGATGAATAAGAAAATCGATTTGCTGCGCCGTAAATTAGACCGCCTTCGAGAGGGAGGTGTGCCGCGTTGCTGGGACTTATTTGGTGGTTGCGGAGGATTAAGTCTAGGTTTCCACACTGCTGCCTTCGAGATTTCGGCAGCAGTCGAACTGGACCCCGAGGCGGCACGTACCCACGCCCACAACTTTCACCGCTCAGAAAACCCCGGAGTGGTGGAAGTCCATTCCAAAGCTCGCGACATTTGCCAGCTTGAGCCTGCTGATTTGCTGGCCGAACTTGGTATTACGAGCGATCCGGCTGAGGTTGTTGATGTGCTGCTCGGTGGACCTCCCTGCCAAGCCTATGCCCGCGTTGGGCGTGCGAAACTCCGCGAGGTTGGAGAGCACGCCACTGCGTTCCTAAATGACCCCAGGGGCCAGCTATTCGAGCGATACCTTCACTACGTTGACGTTCTCAAGCCTCCCGTTGTTGTAATGGAAAACGTCCCGGATGTGATGAACTATTCCCACATTAATTACGATTGTTCACAACGCTGCTGTGCACGTACAGTTTGATTGGATATCTTACCGAGTTAGTTTGTAGTTCGCTTTTTTTCCCGATTTGACACTACTAACACCGGATTCTGACAGTGGCAGGTCGCAATTGGTCTCGTACAGAGACACTCATCGCCTTCGCTTTGTATTGCCGACTTCCTTTCGGACGACTTCACTCCCGAAATCCAGAGATTGTGGCGATAGCCAGGAAGCTTGGCCGAACGCCAAGTTCGATTGCGATGAAATGCTGCAATCTCGCTTCGTTGGATGAGACACATCAACAACGTGGAGTGAGAGGCCTGCAAAAAGTCTCAGCACTTGATAGAAACGTTTGGAGCGAATTTCAGACTGACCCGGATGCTGTCAGTTTCGAGGCTGCAACTGCTATAGCTCGGTTGGAATCCCGCCCAGTTCTACCAATTTCCGAACCAGACATCGCCGATCTCGAAGGCAAAGAGAATGAACGGATTGTTCGCGTTAGGGTGAACCAATATTTTTTCCGCGATCTCATACTCACCGGCTATTGCGACTCCTGCGCAGTCTGTGGGCTACCCTTGCCGGAACTTTTAGTAGCATCTCATATCGTGCCCTGGTCGATCGATGTCAGATTAAGGATGAACCCACGAAATGGATTGTGTTTGTGCGGGACACACGATCGGGCTTACGAGCGGGGATTACTCCGCATAACACGTTCTTACACAATCCGAATTGCTGTTCCGGATCGGGTCCGCAAAAGTCAACCGGTGACTGATTGGCTAATCAAATACGAGGGGAACCAAATCCAACTTCCACAGCGCTGGCTGCCCGATCCCGAGTTGTTGGAACGCAAATTCGCCTTGATAAGTGCTGCCGGAGCATAGCGCAATCCTACACGCCGTTTTTCCATTCGATGGCTTGTTACTTTGCTCGATAAGAAAGGGAACACAAGCAGAAGCTACCCTTCATGCAGTGCGGAATTAGCGTTCGATCTGTCCTAAGACTGTGGCACCGCCGTCTCTTCGCCCCGAAGGGGCAGCAACATATCAGCCTCGGGCAACGCCCGAGGTTTGGAATGCAATCCAACAACAAGCCCTGAAAGGGCGCAACATCAGAGACCCATATCATGTCGCAATCCCTGGTGAAAAACCTTGTACATCTTGTGTTCAGCACAAAGCATCGTCAACCGTGGATTCCAAAAGATCATCGCAAAGGCTTGTACGCTTATCAGGCGGGGATTTTCAAGCAGTGGGAGAGTCCCGCCCTGGTAATCGGAGGCGTTGAGGATCATGTTCATGCTCTATTTTCACTCTCCAAAAATCATGCCTTAAAGAAGATCGTCGAAGAGGTCAAGACAGGGAGTTCGAAGTGGATGAAAAACGAAGGCCCACGAATCCCTAATTTCTATTGGCAAAGAGGCTACGCGGCATTTTCGGTAAGCCAGTCAAATGCTGAGGCCGTGAAGCGTTATATCGAGAACCAGGAAAAGCATCATCGCAAAATGTCGTTTCAGGACGAATTAAGAGAGTTGCTCCAGCGGCATGGGATTGAATGTGATGAACGGTATGTTTGGGAGTGAGAGAGGTTTGTTGCGCCCTTTCAGGGCTTGGATGTTCTTGGGAATGCTTCCCTCGGGCGTTGCCCGAGGCTGATATGTTGGGCCCCTTCGGGGCGAAAGAATACCCCGTTGGCTTACACTGTCAGCGACTCGTGCCATGCCACCATCTCGTCCGAATCGTTCCCCCAACTTATTGGGGGAGTGGAACTTAGAAATGGAGATTTCATGTTAGATACCAAAGACCTGTTGTTATCCGACAAACGAAATCATTTTGGTTGGCGTCCGATTGGCTTCACACTTGAAAGTGATTCTCAACCCGAGTTTCGCTTTCTTATGTCAAAGCATCGTTCCCGCGTAGGTGATATTGTCGCAGTGAAGATGGAAGTGCCCAGCGCCGACTACAAAGGGAAGAACCCAACAATTTATGTCTGGGGTCGGGTAACAGGGATTAGCCGATACAACCCCTTCTTCCCCTACGAAGCTGCTCAGGAACTGTCTGACGAAGGGTTGTCACTTCGCGACACTATCCTCTCGGACAGCCGCGATCAACTCGAAGCATCTGTTCTAATCCTCGGTTGCACACCCGCAGACAACGCCAAAATCCTCTTTCCGCTAACCTATCCAGTGCAGCCGGCTGCCGAGGTGTGGTATCCGCCAGCTGAGTGGGCGAAGGAACTCCTTGCAGGAGCCGTGGGGGATGGCACACAAGTGAACATCGGCACACTGATTGCCCGGAGCGATGTTGATGTCAACATCTCGGCTGACAAAATGGTTGCCAGACACTTGGCTATCCTCGCCATGACCGGTGGCGGAAAAACAGTCGCGGCTCGCCGGATCCTTCGGGAGTTGATCGCGGCGGGATATCCGATCTTGATCTTCGATCCACACGGCGACTATCTCGGGTTCTCTCAGAAGAAGGCATTATTCCCTGGTCGATCAATCAAGCTGTTTTTCCCCCATGTCGTGATGTCGTCTGAACAACGCGGTATTGTGGAGAAGCTCATCGCCAGAATGACGCAGGGACTTTCAGACCCCCAACGGGAATTTCTGTCGCAACTGATGTCGGGTATTGAGCCAAAGACCGGAACCTCTGTGCGGGCCTACATCAGCTCTCTCCTGAAGCAACTCGAAAAAAGGATATCAACACCTAATCAGGGCGAACGTCTACCCACGATGTACGCTGTGCGGCGTGCGCTCAACCACGTGGATGGATACCTGCATCGCATGGAAGTTACAAACGACCGAATGCGAGCCACTTTCGCGAGGAAGGGGCTGACAGGATTTGAACAACTCCCTGACCCCAATGGCTCTCCGGAACAAATCATTGCTCCCAACCAAGTTTCAATTCTTTACCTTGGGGGTTATGATCAACTCACACAATGCACCATCGTTTCGATTCTGATGGAGTCGTTGTTTGATCATAGAGCAGCGCTGACGGACGCAATTCCACCCTTCGCCACGTTCATCGAGGAGGCCCATACATTCATCCCATCAATACGGGAGGGTGCCGAGGACGCGCCCTCGGTTGATACCCTACGGAGGGTCATCACCGAGGGGAGGAAATTTGGCACAGGTCTGGTGCTGATCACTCAGCGGCCGAGCCGGGTCGATGAGACGATTCTTTCGCAGTGCAACTCGTTTCTTGTTTTGCGATTAGTGAACCCGAAGGATCACAGTTTCGTCAGGTCAGTGATGGAAAACATGTCGGACGCGGATTCGAAACTATTGCCAGGATTTGGCCCTGGACAGGGAATCGTCAGCGGTCAGGCTGTGCGTTTCCCATTGCTCGTGCAGCTCAAGAAAGACGATGACCTCATGTTCAGGGAACTCGGCGACGAGAACTTTATCGAGCAAGCGAAGAACTGGAAGGCCCCTAAGGAAGCTGCCGGGCGTGCCAGCTCCAGCGCGACTGCCAAGAAATTGGAAGAGGTGCCATCAAGGAAACCCAAAAAGAAGGCCTGAAATGATGGGCAGTCGGAAGCCCCTGTCATTTGATGTACTTACCCCAAAGCAACGCAGCTATTGCATGTCGCGCATCCGGGGGAAGAACACGAAGCCCGAAGTCACCCTTCGTCGTGCGCTGTGGGCAATGGGATTGCGATATCGGATTCATCACAGAATTCCAGGCCGACCGGATGTCGTATTTGTCAGTCTCAAGTTGGTCGTATTCGTTGATGGCTGCTTCTGGCATGGCTGCCCGCATCATGGAGTCAAGCCAAAGAACAATGCAAAGTTTTGGACGAAGAAGTTGAGAGAAAATCGAACGCGGGATAAGAGGACCAATGCCAAGCTTGTCTCCCAAGGATGGGCCGTGTTTCGATTCTGGGAGCATGAAATCGAGAAAGACCTCGCCCGCGTTGTGAAGCGAGTTGTGTCTGTGGTTCTTCGGCGTCATTCCAAATCAAAGCATTTATAAAACCTTCTCTCCACGAGACCTACCCTCGCGCCGACATCTTATCGCCATCTGAATATGCCGCCGTGACATAATACTAGGGATGGATCGCGACTTGATTCCGTCGTACGGTCGCGGAGCAAATAATATACCAATGTATAGTTACCATCTTCCGACGCCAAAAGTTCTCATTAGTGCCGGAAAAAACTGGAAAAAAGCGACAAAAAGCGACAGTGTTTGGAGCAAAAAACATGAAAAACCTCTTGAATTTGAAGAATTTTAATTGTCGCACCTGGTGACACGAAGAGTGGTCAGAATAACAAAATCCGCTGCGAAATCGCAATTGTGTCAGTCAGTGCGCGACAAGAATTGGCTTTATCGGGGTGCCAATCCGTTGCTATTTCGGTCCCAAACAGTCATTTGGAGAGCGCAAATATGAGAAATCGGAGATGTATAAATGTGTCCAGTACATTCCAACCACGTTTGCAGTGACAGCCCACCAACGCGTTGGTGGGCTGTCACGATAAATGTGGTTGGAACGTGAGGGGCGGTTCGATTGTTGATTGTTGTGAGTGCAGAAACTCTTAGACGACAATGCCTGATCTCGTGCAACCAAGTTGGCCGAGAAGCTCAAGTAAAGATGAGAATAAAGCGGGGCGTTGTTGTGTTTTTTCACACTCACCATCCATGCATTCAGGAAAGGCTTTAAGGAACCTGGCATGTGCCGGTCGGCAGTGGTGACTCCCTATTTCACGATGCGAGATTGGGTGGCCTGGGACAGAAGCTCAATGATGCACCGATCTTCTTTTCCCAATCGACATTGCGATCTCCACCGCTCAACGTATAGTAACTTTCATTACTCCGTTACTCAGTATCCCCTTTGTGGGAAGGTACCATTGATGGCCAAAACTCTCGATCGGCGACTTGCAGACACCGCCGACTTGCATCCCGCCTGGAAATTGCACGATGCCTTCGAGATTTACGGGGTCAAGAACTGGGGCAAGGGATACTTCGGGATCAACAAGCTCGGCCACGTCACCGTCCACCCGGACAAAGACCCGGAACGCAGCATCGACCTCAAGGAACTCGTCGATCAGATTCGCACCCGCGGCATCCAACCACCACTTCTCCTCCGCTTCACCGATATCCTCAAACACCGTATCGGCGAAATCGCCGCGGCGTTCAGCAAGTCGATGAATGAGTACGGCTACACGGGGAATTATCACTGCGTCTACCCCGTCAAAGTGAATCAACAGCGGCACGTCGTTGAGGAAGTGCTGAACTTCGGCAAGCCGCACGGCTTTGGCCTGGAAGCCGGCAGCAAACCCGAACTCCTCGCCGTGCTGGCACTCACCAATGGCACCGGCGAAACGCCGATTATTTGTAACGGTTTCAAGGATGATGAGTTCATCAAGATGGTGGTGCTGGCCCGCAAGATTGGGAAGAACATCATCCCTGTCGTCGAGAAGTTCACCGAGCTGGAATTGCTCGTGAAGTACATGGAGGAGCTGGGAGTCCGTCAGCCGCTCGGTGTGCGCATTAAATTGGCCAGCCGCGGCACGGGGCGATGGCGGGGCAGCGCGGGTTATCGCTCGAAGTTCGGGCTGACGCTCACTGAAGTCCTGGAAGCGTTCGAGTTCCTGAAGAGCAAGGGGCTGGACGATTGCTTCCAGATGACCCATTTCCACATGGGCTCGCAAGTTTCCGATATTCGCAAAGTGAAGGATGCACTTACGGAAGCGACCCGCATCTTCGTTGAGCTTTATCGTTTGGGCGCGAGTTTGAAATATATCGATGTCGGCGGTGGATTGGGCATCGACTACGATGGCTCGCAAACCGCCTTCGAGAGCAGCACCAACTATACACTGCAGGAATACGCCAACGACGTCGTTTATCGCATCCAACAGGTGTGCGATGAGGCCGGCGTTCCGCACCCGGCCATCATTTCCGAGAGCGGACGCGCAGTAGTGGCCTACCACTCCGTGCTCGTGTTCGATGTCTTGGGCACTTCCAACTTCGATACCTGCACGGCACCCGATTCGTTACCGGAAGATTCGCCCGAGCCGATCCGCGATCTCTTTGCCAACTACAAGGAATTGAACAAGAAGAACTTCCTGGAGTTCTACCACGATGCCTTGGACCAGATGGAGAAGACACTCAGCCTCTTCAACCTGGGACACCTCTCGATCGAATTGCGGGCGTTGGCCGAGCGGCTGTTCTGGGCCTTCGGGCGGAAGCTGCAGCGGATCGTCCGCGACCTCGATTACGTGCCGGAAGAATTGAATGGCCTCGACAACATGCTCTCGGATACCTATTTCTGCAATTTCTCGGTGTTCCAGAGCATGCCGGACTCATGGGCCATCAAGCAACTCTTCCCGTTGATGCCGATCCATCGTCTGACCGAACCGCCCACCCGCCGGGCCGTGCTGGGCGACATCACTTGCGATTCGGACGGCAAGATCGACCAGTTCATCGACCTCCGGGATGTCCGCAGCACGCTTGAGCTCCATACTTACGACGGCAACGAACCGTACTACCTGGGCGGCTTCCTGCTCGGTGCCTACCAGGAGATCCTGGGCGACCTTCACAACCTCTTCGGCGACACCAACGCGGTCCACGTCTCAATGGAAGAGGATGGCACGCCGAACATCGACTCCGTCATCAAGGGCGACACGGTGACCGAGGTTTTGAACTACGTGCAATACAGTGCTGAGAAATTAACGGACCGGATGCGCAAAGATGTAGAGCGGGCCGTGCGTCAAGGCATGATCACCGCCGCCGAATCGAAGCAGTTCCTGAAGTTCTACGAGACGGGCTTGGAGGGGTATACTTATCTGGAAGAGCCGAGCGCGTGAGGGCAATCCAGCCCACAGGAGTGAAGGCAGTTCGATATAATTGCCCATAGATGAAGGTAAATGATCCCGCGAAAACCCTGACCAAAGCAAGGCCATGAAAAAGGTAATTATTACACCCAGCGTTGAGATTTCCATGTCATCGCTGAAACCCGATGCTGTTCGCCAACTACAGGCCTGGTTCGACGACCTAAAACGCTGGGATGAGGACGAAGCCTTACGGCAGAACTCGGTGCTTCTCGAAACCATCCCCGGCGTTTACTACATGCGTACGGCCACGGACATTCGCATCTTCTTTCGCATCGACGGGGATACCATTACCGTGCTGGATGTCGCCAAAATATCTGCGATTCTTGCGTCGGGTGGAGTCCACGTTTCCGGCAGCGCAAATGGAACCATCAACCCGGAGCACAAGGTTAAGTAATGGCCAGTGTTCTGGAATCCATAGTCTTTAACCCGGCAATTTTTCGACGGGAAATCAACGCATTTGAAGACCTTCTAAACTCCAAGTCGGATCTCGCCGAAAGGGCTGACATCCAGCCGTTCTTTAAAGCCAACAAGCACCTAACAGCCTATCTCGGCAGTCTTTACCTGAATATTGCAGTGGCGACCGAAATTTGCTTTGAATTCGACTTGGCCGGAGATTTCCGAGCGGACATCCTCTTGGGTAGCAGGAAGGCCAATCAATTCTGCGTTGTGGAATTTGAGCCCGGTGAACAGGATGCCATCTTCAAGAAACAGCCAGATCGAAAGAACCCGGAATGGAATGCTCGTTTTGAGCATGCATTCAGCCAAATCGTTGATTGGTTTTATTGCTTCGAGGATCAGTAGAATACGGCTGCTTTTCAGAACACTTTTGGAACCGGGGAGATCACCTTTACGAGCCTTCTGGTCATGGGACGCCGACTGAGCCTGGATGCTTCGCAACTTCGCCGCTTGAGTTGGCGTACCAAGAAGGTATTGATTGATTCGAACAAAGTTGTTTGCGTAACCTTTGACGAACTGTACGCCGCGCTGAAGGAGAAGTTCGAGTTTTACAGCGCTGCCTCCAAGGCAGAAGCCACGACCACTCTGCCAGGAGTGCCACCACCACAGTAAACTCACATTCTTCCACATCAATGGGTAGCAATCGAGTCACATCGAGGGCTACATCCACACCTCACTGCTTCTGACACGCCTGACCAAGCACGACTCCGCTCTTATCCAGTAACAAAGCGCGGACGACAATCCGCATTTTATTGCTGGCTGGGGGAGCATTGACGGTTGTGCTCCAACTGCCACCGGCTATCGGAGATAATGATTTCGTTGAGTAAACCTTGTTCTTCGGTGCTACCGTACTTTTCTGCTTGACTTGAAATGTCACCACCTCCAACTGGATGGAAGCGGCACCTAAGCTCTTTGAATATGTTCCCGAGACAGGTATCGATGCCGTGCTTTGCTTCTTCTTGCTTTTGAGACGTACCATCCCGATCGGGTTCATGTTAATCGGATCGCCGGGATCAGTCGCGTCGTAGACCGTGATATCGTCCGTGG
>Ga0207031_10278_pt1 | contig 13664 bp, 14 predicted proteins | sample Alteio_BWMinCont_37_FD_153278 | JGI IMG/M metagenome (GOLD analysis project Ga0207031, IMG submission 153278) | Enriched cells from forest soil in Barre Woods Harvard Forest LTER site, Petersham, Massachusetts, United States -... | ecosystem: Environmental > Terrestrial > Soil > Temperate forest >... | reverse complement strand
GTCGTTAATATCGGGATGGTCGTCGGCCTGATGCCGGTCACCGGAATCCCCCTGCCGCTGATGAGCTACGGCGGGTCATCGATTCTGTTCACCTTCCTTGCACTCGGCATTGTGATGAACATCCGCATGCGCCGCTTCGTGAATTGAGAAACTCGGGAGCATTTCTCCCGGCCCAGTCACGGTCCGTTATTGTGGTGCATATTTTCATAACAGCACCAAATAAGAATAATTGCATCAAAATTGGAAATGGTGCATAATTTCTATATGAGAACCAGCATCACGCTCGATGACGATGTCTACCAGCTGGCCTCGCTCTATGCGCGCGGCAGGGGAATCACCCTCAGCGCCGCGATCAATGAGGTTATGCGGAAGATCGGTGAGGCGCCGCGTTCTGCGCCCGGCCCCTCTCGGATCAAGACCTTACCCAACGGTCTCCGAGTCATAGCGGCCCGGGGCAGGGTGATTACCCCCGAAATGGTCAAGGAAGCTCTAGAGGACGAATAAGCTGAAATACCTTGCCGACGTAAATGTATTGATCGCCCTTACAGACGAAGAGCATGTGCATCATGCCGAGGCGATGCATTGGCTGTATGGCTCTGACCACCGCGACTTGGGTCTTTGCGCGCTGACCAGGGCAGGTTTTCTGCGGTTGTTGACAAACCCTAAAATCGGCTCGCTTTCCATCGAAGAAGCGTCCGATGTGCTGGCCTCTCTCATCGATTATCCCGGCTATCGGTTCTGGCCCATAGAGGACGACTGGGCCACTCTCGCGGCTCCTTTCATCGAAAGAGTCTTCGGGCACCAGCAGATCACCGACGCCTACCTGCTCGGACTCGCAGTGAAACAAGACGGGGTCCTGGTCACCATGGACAAGGCAATTCAGTATTTGGCTGGGCCGAAGTACAGCAAGAATGTGCTTCTTCTGGAGTCATCGTAACGTCCTCCCCGGAAGTTCTTCGATCGAAATCAGGAACCAAACTGGGGTCGAATCCGAATCCCGCAAGCGCCCGTTGCGATTTTGGTGCATACTGGATTTACCCGGCTGTCACACCCAGGCCGGCGCAACCCCCGCTCCCTTTGGCGCCAGGCGCCGGGTTCGCGGCGCTAGATTTTTTGATTATTGAAGATATTAGAAAAAGGCCGGCCAGGTGAAAGATCAAGTCCGTTGGCCGGACAGGTTTGAAGGGAATGATTGCATCCGGATGGCGAACGGCCCCGCCTCAAGTTCGATCTGAGGTTGTCTTGGCCACAAACTCCGCATGCCCATTTTCGCTCGAAGCATCCCTCGTGTCTCCGATCGCTTTTATTATCAGCCAGTTCGCATCACTTATCGATGCCCTCTGGACGCAGTCTGCCTTGAGTCTCGGCACCCGCCTGCAACCATCGGTCTACACAGCTTCCCGATCCCGCACCCTGTCCGTACCCTCGGTGAGCGGCGCCTAGCACCACGCTAGAGCCCCTCCGATCCTCTCACCTGCCTGCCGCTCAGCCTCCGGTCCTCAAACCCGGAGCGGGCAGAAAGAGCAGGACCAATGTCGAAAGAAATTTACATCTCCAGCACGCCTCATGAGACGCGTCTGGCCATCGTCGAAGACGAGAACCTCACCGAAATCTACTACGAGCGCGAGAACGAATATACCCTCGCTGGCTCCATCTACAACGGCCGCGTAACCCGCGTCCTCCCCGGCATGCAGTCGAGCTTTGTCGACATCGGCCTCGAGCGCGACGCTTTCCTCTATATCACTGATTTCATGGAAGAAACGCCGGACCCGGATGAGTTTGACACCATCTCCACCGGAGACCGTGCACCCCGCGCACCGCGCCTGACCAGCGGCGGTGAGCAGTCCGGCGAAACAGCCGTCCGCACCGAATCCGGCCCACGCAGCTCCGAACGCGGGGACCGTGGTGGCCGTGGACGTCGCGGCGGCCGTGACCACGACCGCAATCAGGACCGTGGCCCCATTTCCGACGCACCCCGCGCAGCTACAGGAACCACCGACGCCGGCGTTGCCCCACGAGACGTCACCGACACCTCCGAAGTGGGCGAGGGCGCTCCCGGCGCCGACGGCAACCGCCGTTGGCGCGGACGCCGCGGACGCCGTCGCGGGCGCGGCACACCTGGCCAGCCCGGCGATCCGGCGCAGGAGAACACCGCCCCGGCGAACTCCGATGCAGCCGCCTATCCCGAGGACGAATCCTCCGACGAGCGCGAGTCCTACATGGAGATCGACGCGGCCGCCCCGGCTACCACAACGCCTGTAGACCGCACCGAAGGCGCACCCCGCAGCGACCGATCTGGCGACCGCGGTCGACGCGACCAGGGCCGCAACGATCAGCGCCGGGATGGCCAGCGCCGGGATCAGCGTCCACCCCGCGGATTTGCCCCGTCGCGCGACCTTTACGGCGTCGACAGCGGAAACTCCAGCAGCACCGGCCCGATCGAAAACGCCTACCCTGACGAACTCTCCGGGTCAGCCGCTGAACCGATCATTCTGCCCGGCGAGTCCCTTTCCAAGTACCGCAAGGGCGAAGAGCAGGCCGTACCCACACCTTCGCAGACGACGTCCCACGCGATTCCCGTCACGCTCGCCCCACCGGCCACCCTCTACACCATCGCAGAGGGCTGGGACGGCGGCGCAACCCTCCCCGGCGAGACCCTCTCGCGTCGTCGGCCGTCCGAATCTGCCCCCGAAACGCGCAGGCCACAGCGCGACTTTGACCGCGAACCAAGGCGCGACGCTCGCCCCGATCGCGGTGGCCGAGCCGAAACCCGCCACGATAACCATTCGGAATTCCGCAACACCGCTCCCGTCGCGGAGCCGGTCGCTGAACAGTCCGCGGTCGCAGTTGATTCTCATCTGCCAGCCGCGCCGGAAGTCGAAATCGCTCCGGAGCCCACTGCGTATAACGCCCCCGCGACTACCGGAGTCGCGCCACCCCCGATCCCGGAAGCAGTCGCCGCACCCGAACCGACTCCGCACGTCGAAGTCGAGTACGAGCCGGCGGAAGCATCGGCCTCTTACCGCGTCGATCCAGCGCCGCCCAGTGCGTTTTTCCAGAGCGCGCCGGTCCTCGAACCTCCAGTTGAGGAGGTAGAAGAGCCCGCACCCATCGCGGAGATCGTTCCGGCTATGACAGCCGAAGAAGCCGCGCCTGTCGTCGAAGCCCACGACATCACCGCCATCTCCCCAACCGGCGAGATGTTCTCCGAGCCCGTTGAAGTCCTGCCCGAAGTAGCGTCTCATCCGGCGCCCATTGAGACTCCCGAACCCACGTCGCCCATCCATCACGAGGGCGCAATCTTGTCCACAGTCGCAGACGCGGAGTTCGTTGCCCCTGTAGCAGGCTTCTCTCCCGGCACCGGCCAACTCGACGAAGAGATCCTCGACGACGAAGAGTCCGAGGGCACAACCCTCCACGCCAGTTCCATCGAAGAGATGGACGATATCGAGGAAGAGACGCTGGAAGGAGCAGCCGACCTCGGCACCATGCTTCGCGAAATGTCCATCGACCACATCACCCGCACCATGCCTGAGGTGGAAGAAGAGGACGACACCGAGGAGGACGACCTCGAAGAAGACGATCTGGAAGAGGACGAGGAGGAAGAAGACGAGGAGGACGACGAGGACGGCCAGGAAGGCTTTCAACTCGACTCTACCCACTCCGGCCAGACGAACCAATCGGACGACGATCTCCACGAGCAGGCAGCCCGCACCGGCAATGCCGCCGACGCCGAATTCTTCGAGCAGCAGTTCGGCCAACCCGGCCAGGACAGTCGCAGCGATGACCAATCCGCCCAGTCCGCCGGCGCTCCCAGCCCCGGCCGCGACTCCAACCGCGATTCAGAACGCCGCGGTGGGCGACGCGACGGTAGACGTGGCCGCAGTGACCGCAGCGATCGCGGCGGCGGTGGCGACCGCAACCGTGGTGGACGCACTGGCCACAGCAACGGCCACGGACGCCACTCCATGCAGACCACTAACCTGCCCGCGATCAGCGATCTGCTCAAGCCCGGTCAGGAGATTCTCGTTCAGATCGCCAAGGAGCCCATCGCCAAGAAGGGCGCGCGCATCACCTCGCACATCGCGCTTCCCGGCCGCTTCCTGGTCTTCATGCCGACGGTCAACCACACCGGCGTCTCGCGCAAGATCGAGTCCGACGGAGAACGCCGCCGCTTGAAGGAAATTCTGCTCAGTGAGAAGGGTGAGGCCACCGGCGGATTCATCGTCCGCACCGCCGCCGATGGCGCCACCGAAGAGGAACTCCGCAGCGATCTACGCTTCCTGCTCAACCTCTGGGCAGACATCAAAAACCGCTCCGAGTCGTCCAAGTCGCCGGCGCTGATCTACCACGACCTCAACCTCATCGAGCGCATCCTGCGCGACCAGGTTACCGACAACTTCTCCGCCATCTGGGTCGACACCGAGACCGAGTACGAGCGCGTTCTGCGCTTCCTGCAGCGCTTCCAGCCGTCGCTCATTCGCCGCGTCAAGCTCTACTCCAAGGACACGCCGCTGTTTGAGCAGTTCGGCATCACCGAAGAGATCAACAAGGCGCTGCGCTCCAAAGTCTGGCTCAAGTCCGGCGGCTCCATCGTCATCAACCAGACCGAAGCGCTCGTCGCCATCGACATCAACACCGGCAAATTCGTCGGCAAAACGGCGCGCCTCGAAGACACCATCGTCAAGACCAACCTCGACGCCATCCCCGAGATCGTCCGCCAGATTCGTCTGCGCGACCTCGGCGGCATCATCATCATCGACTTCATCGACATGGACGAGCGCAAGAATCGCAACCGCGTCATGGCCGCGCTCGAAGACGAATTGAAGTCCGATCGCGCGCCGTCCAAGGTACTCCAGTTCAACGATTTTGGCCTGGTCGCGATCACCCGCAAACGCGTCAAGCAGTCGCTCGAGCGCACCCTCTCCACCACCTGCGCCATCTGCACCGGAACCGGCATGGTCAAGTCGCCGGTCACCGTCTGCAACGACATCTACATCGAGATGCGCAAGATGCACAAGCATCTCGACCGCGGCGACGTCATGTTGCGCGTGCACCCCGAAGTCGTGAAACAGCTCAAGTCATCGGGCGCAAAGTGGCTGCAGGAGATGGAAGAGATGGCCGGCAAGACCATCCTCGTCAAGAGCGACCCAAGCCTGCATCCGGAGCAATTCGACATCCACTAGAACCGCTTCACATGACCCACCAATGCCCCGGGTGGTCCACGAAACCGGGTGGCCCATCCTTTCGTGCACTTGCGAAAGGGTGGTTGCCTTTTTTGCTGCCCCCAGTTTGCAAGTCCTTCCTCGCAGAATAATCGTCGCCATGGCCCCTGCTCGGTGTACCATCCGTCCAATAAAGAAGTCCTTGATTTACCGGAAACAATCTCCCCTCAGATGTGATCCCAAATGCGCAATAGCGCGTCTTATAGAGCAGTGAGATCATTGGAGTTCGGTCGGAATGACCGGCACAACAATCTCGCCTGGCTCGGGTTAGAAACCTCAAAAGAACTTTGCACTAAAAATAAGGGAGTCGCCAAAAAAATGAACACAAACCGCAGTTTCTTCGGTATTGCGTGCCGCGTCGTGGCACTCAGCTTCCTGATGGCGGGGACGGCCTCGCTCCTCCAGGCCCAGCAGACCCAGTCCGTCGGATCGACCCTGAAAGCGCCTCTCTTCCTGGCATCCGAATCCACGTCGGCAAATCCCGCGTCCTACAGCATTTTCTCCAGCAGCAGTTCGTCGTCCTCGGACAACGCTTTGGTCTCTGACTCAAACGGCCGCTTCATGCTCAGCTCCGCCGCCCTCGATAGCTCCCAGCCGCCACCGCGCCGCCGCTACGGCCGCCCCAACTACTCCGACAGCCACTCCAACCCGGACGGCTCCCCCAAGTGGACCTTCCTGGTCGGCGGCGGCATGGCCGCCCCGATCGGCGATACTCACGTCTACCAGACTCCCAGCTACGACTTCCAGTTTGGCGGCGGACGAAACTTCAACAAGACCATCGGCGTTCTCCTGCAGTTCGACTACGATCACTTCGGTCTGCAAAGCGCCACCATCGCCAACCAGGAGTACATCTACAACTACTGCACCCCCGCACAGATCGCGCTAGGCTGCACCGCTACCGTCGCAGGCCTCGACGGCAACAACCACGTCTGGTCGCTTACGGCTAACCCCACCTTCACACTCGCTACCGAAGGCTCTCTTGGCGCTTACATGGTTGTCGGCGGCGGCTACTATCACAAGGTCACCAACTTCACTCTGCCCCAGACCCAGCAGGCATGCGGCATCTACGGCTGCGGATACTACACAGTCAACGCCAACGTCGACCACTACACCAGCAATGCACCTGGCGTGAACGGCGGCTTTGGCCTCACTTACAAGTTCTCCAAGTTCTCCAATGAGCGGTTCTTCGTCGAAGGGCGCTACGTCTTCATGGCGAACCAGAATCGCCCCGGAGTCACCGCCAAGAATGTCTCTACGGCTCCTCTCACGGCCACCAACTTCTACCCGGCCAACAGCCACCGCACAACCTACATCCCCATCACATTCGGCCTACGCTTCTAACCGCCCGCAGCGTACTCGCAATACCCCGAAGCCCGGCTACCCAGCCGGGCTTCACTGTTTCTGCAAGGCTATATCCCCCACTTCATCCCGCGGTCCTGCACTGCCACCCCACTCGCCGTCTTACCCGCCAACAGGAACTCTGCCAGTGGCTCGCGAACCCGCAGCGGAATCGCACCCGGCCCGAGCCGCAACGTCCGCATCATCACGAACAGGTATCGCCTGGGCTCTTCCACCACGACATCGGCCCACGGAACTAACAGCCGCGGATGTCCGATCCGGAACAGAGCCAGCACACCCAAATACAGCCCCTCCGCATCTGACCCCAGCGTCAGCACGTTGTTGTAGCCCATCCCCGCGCGCAATTGCGCGCTCTGCATCCGCCGCCTGTGCGCCGGAAACTCCCGCTCCGTGCGATACCGCTCGGCCAGTGACTGCCAACCGCTAGCCAGCCCGACTAGAAAGCCACTCGCAAACCACAGGATGATGAAGAGCACCGCGATTCCCGCCGGAAACAGCCCTGGATGCTGCGTCGCAAACGCTTGCATCCTCTATATCCCCACCGGATACGGCTTCTCGTGCATCTCCGACCCACTCTCGCCTTTGCTCCCGCGCTCGAACCGTCCCTGCAGCAGGCTCAGCAGCCCGGTATACCAGTACCCCAGCACGAACAGCAACAGGAACGGCACCGTAAAGAAGTTCTCCGTCGTCACCGCATAGTAGACGGTCCACGCGAAATACGTCCCGATCGCCAACTCGATCCACGGCACAATCCCCAGCCGCTTGCGATACACCTTCGCCTGGCTCGCCTCGCCCTTCTTCTTCACCCGGTACTTCGGCGTGCGCGCAAATGCCGTCTTGTATCCGAACAGCGCCTCCATCACCGCCTTCGTATTCGTGATCGTCAGCCCCACACCCAGCGCCATCAGGAACGGCACATACAGAAACGTCTTGTACCAGGTCTTCGGAAATAGTTCCTTCTGGCTCACCAGGTAGAACGTCGACACCGACATCGTGCTCGCGATAAACAGCGGCAGGTCGATCAGCAGCATCTGGATGTATCCCTGCCAGCTGCGGATAATCATCGCCGGCATCAGCAGCACGCTCAGCACAATCATCAGCGGATAGCTGATATTCGCCGTCAGGTGGTACCACGCCTCCAACTTCGTATGCCAAGGCGCGTCGCTCTTCATCACGCGCGGCAGAATCTTCTTGCCGGTCTGGATCAGCCCCTTCGCCCAGCGCGCCTGCTGCGTCTTGAACGCCGTCATCTCGATCGGCAGTTCAGCCGGACACTCCACATCCTGCAGGTATTTGAACTTCCATCCGACCATCTGCACGCGATAGCTCAGGTCGGTGTCCTCGGTCAGCGTATCGTGCTGCCATCCGCCGCCGTCCGAAATCGCCTCCCGCCGCCACACCCCTGCCGTGCCGTTAAAGTTGAAGAAAACGCCCGACCGCGATCGTCCCCCATGCTCCAGCACAAAGTGCCCGTCCAGCAGGATCGCCTCCACCTGCGTCATGAAGCTGTAGTTGCGATTCAGATGCGTCCACCGCGTTTGCACCATGCCAATCCCCGGCTCGGCAAAGTGGTGCACCACCTTCATCAGCCAGTCCGGCGCCGGCACAAAATCCGCGTCGAAGATCGCAATCAGCCCGCCCCGCGCGACCTTCAACCCCTCATCCAGCGCGCCCGCCTTGTATCCATACCGGTTCGTGCGATGCAGATGCACGATCGGCTGCGGCGCCAGCCCAGCAAATCCGCGCGCATAGCGCTCGACAATCTCGCGCGCCACCTCCACGGTCTCGTCGGTCGAATCGTCCAGCAACTGGATCTCGAACCGGTCGCGCGGATAATCCAGCCGGCACACCGCATCGATCAGCCGGTCAATCACGAACTGCTCGTTGTAGATCGGCAACTGCACCGTCACGAAGGGCAGCTCCCCTTCGGCGTACCGGCCACCCGGCTCGTCCCACTTCGCAGCCTTGTCTTTGTTCTTGTAATAGAGCCACACCAACTGGTAGCGATGAATCCCATAGAACGCCAGGATCACCATCACGATGAAGTACGGAACCAGCATCGAGATATCAAACGCATTCCAGCGATAGAGTCCGCGAAACGTATGGTCGCCATAGTGTGTATGCAGATAATGCGTAAGGCCCTTGGAGGCCAGAAACATCGCCAGCGGAGCATGCAGATTGTCGAAAAAAGTTGGCAGGAAGAGACTCCGCGGGCAGGGTTGCCGTTCTCGAAGATTCTACGCGAAGGCTATGCCCGCGAGCGATTTAACGCGATTTGAGCGTCCCACTCGGCGTCGGTGCGCAGTTTTTCGCGGTCTTTCAAATCGGTGAACGGAATCTTGGTAGGATCGAGCCCCATCGCCTTGATCTCCTCGACCGCACGATCAAATTCCTCTTTGCTGCAGGAGTTGTTGAGGTGAAATCCCGCAATTCGTTCTGGCGACCAGCTTTCGATTCACGACGTGATCGTCATTGTTCCATCATCCACGGTGACCAGAAAAGGATCGCCCTCCTCCATCCTGAGTTGCTTGCACAGCTCTTCCGGGAGCTTCAGCGTCCGATCTTTTCCAAGCTTGATGTATGCCATGGGTTTAGCTCTGCCTCTTAGAATAGCCGACCATCTCCCTCAATTCGTCCTCCTAATTCCGCTCTTCCTGAATCATTCCGAAGCTGAGCGGATCAAAGTGGACAGGAAACTTAGTTTGCGCGTCGAAGCGTGCCCCCCGCATCTCCGCCCCATCTAGATTTGCGGTGGATAAATCGGCCCCACGTAGATCGGCTTCGCAGAGTTCAGTTGGCCCTCTTAGATTGTCGCGGGAGAGATCGGCTTCACGGAAATCAGTATTCTCCAGATTCGCCTCCTTGAGATCCGCACCACGTAAATTGGCTCCTTGAAAAATGGCGTTGCTGCAATCGGCCCGGAAGAGGATCGCCCAGTACAAGTCGGCACGACTAAAGTCCGCTCCGCTCAGGCGTGCGTCGGCGAAGTCCTTGCCCTCAAGTTCGAGGTCGCAGAAGACCCCGCCGCGAAGGTCAGCAGAATCGAAGTCAGCGGTCTCAGAGGAGATTAATATCTTTCCGGTCTTATCTCTGATCTCCACCGTCACCTCAGTTCAGCATCATCGTCCGATACACCATATCCCGCTGCACCGGCATAAACCCCGCGTCGCGAATAATCCGCCGCACGTCTTCTTCACTTGCGCCACTGCACTCCGGAGCCACTGGCCCCACATCATTCGCCCCAAACCGCAGTCCCATCTGCAGCACCTTGATCCCCTGAGCCGCCCCAATCGTCTGCATATTCTCAATGTTGTCCAGAAACATCCGCGAGATCGCCAGCGTCTTCAGCCGTTCCACCGCCGTCACTCCATCCAGCTCCCGCCCACCCGGCGCCGCCGCAGCAACCGGAACGAACGCCGCAAACCCACCCGTCTCCTCCTGCAACTGCCGCACAGCCTGCAGAAAATCGACCCTCTGCTCCAACGTCTCGCCCGCGCCAAAGGTCATCGTCGCCGCGGTACGCATCCCCACCCTGTGCGCCGCGCGGTGCACCTCAACCCACTCCGGCACGCTGAATCGCCCAGCGCGACCCTGCCCAACTCCGTCCGCCAAGTCCACACCATTCCCGGAGATCGAATCCAGCCCAGCCTCCCTCAGCCGCGCAAGTGTCTCCTGCAAGCCCAGACCACAGGCCCCGGCATTCGTCACCACCTCCGCAGCCGACAAACCCTCAATCCAGATCGAAGGAAACCGCTGCTTGATCCCGCGGAACAGCCCTTCCAGCCATTCAATCCCGCCACCCATCTCGAGCTCGGAGCCGCACACAAGACGCGCGCCTGTGCCGCCCATTGCGACCGTTTCGCCAATCTCATCAAAGACGCGGTGCGCGCATCCGACGCCCGATGTATTCCCCGCTTGTGTGCCGACATCCATCACCGCCGCGCAGTCGATGCTGCAGCCAATCACATAGCTGACCACGCTCTCAGGATGCAGTCGCCGACGCACCGCGTCGGCCTCCATGCCAATCCCCACCAGATCATCGCTCCGAAAGCAATCCAGAGCCTGTTCGCCGCTGATTCCCATACAAAAATTCTACGCCTGCTCCCGCATTTCTCAGCGCGCCACGCGAACCACAATAATCTTAAGCAGAGCAATCACCACCACCAGCAGCGCAAGCACAACCCAGAGCAGCCGCACCGCCGCACTCACGGTCTTCTCCAGTTTCGCGACCCGCGCCTCCACGCTCTCAGCCCCCATCCGCGCGCGCGTCACTTCGACCGCAACGTCCGCTATCTGCGCACTCTGCTCGCGCAACTGGCGGTTGATGCCCTCGTTCGCCTCGGTCACCTGGCCGCGCACGTTCTCGGCCAGCGTCGCCAGCGCGGTCTCCTGAGCCTTGTCGCCAGCGTTCCTGGAACTGAGGTATTTATCCGCCACCGGCACCAGCCGAGCAAAATGAGGCAAGAGGTCGAAGAGCAGCTTGGGCCACATGCCTCTAGTCTACGTGCTCCGCCAGCACCGTCACCATCGAGGCTGCGCGCAGCCGCCGCCGAAGCAGTTCCGCCACCACGCTCGCCAGCAGAATCGCCGCAACAATGCACTGCGACCACAGGCAATAGATGCACCACTTGTGAATGACGTAGGCCTCGATGTAGCTGAGAAATGCGGCACAGAAAAACCCGATGCGCGCCAGTTCGAGCACAATCCGGATCCGGCCCCAGATCGCGAATATCCCAATCAGGCTGTATCCCACAATTCCAATGATCGCTACGGGAACGTGCAATTTGTTGGGATGGAATTGGCCGTTGTCGTCATACTCGTCGTCGGTGATCGGCGGGAAAACCGCATACTTGCTGTGGTTCACACTCCCGCAGTCAAACTTCTCCGTTACCGCGCACGGCGGCACTGCGCCGGGGTCCATGTTGTGCACGCGCAAAGCCAGGCAACTCACCACGATGCCCGCTACCGCCAGAACCGCAATCAAGTATTTCATGCTCTCCATCTTACGTCGGCCACGCGCATCCCCTCCTCGGTTTTTGCCGGGGATTCATCGCCCATGTCGCGCAGGCTCATTCTTAGACTGATTTGTCCGATGAATCAGAGAGACGTTCAACCCAAGCGTCCTCCAGTGCCTGCCACCTCCGTACATCGCCAAGGTAATCCTGACTCCGCAAGACGCCATCGCCAGCCACGTGCGCTGGAAGATCACCCTGCTGCTCGCCGCCACCATTCCAGAGCCGCTTACCGACCGTGCCACCCACTCCATCCAGCATCCAGAGGAGTGTTCCATCTCCAAATGGCTTCTCTCCATCCACACGCTGCACCTCCGCGGCACGCAGGAATATCGCGCAGTGCTAGACCTGCACTCGGCCTTTCATCGCCAGATGCTGTGCATCGCGAACCTCCTCAACGCTGCAGATTTCGACCAGGCAGAACGCATTCTCAACGCACCCGAGCCCTTCCAGAACGCATCCAGGTCTCTCGCCAACGCCATCATGGCGCTAGGCCGTCGCATGGGCACAGCCTCGACGACGTAACGAAATATCTTTCAGCCTCCGCAGCAGTGCGAGTATGCTGAATCATCTCTGGAACAAGAGCCATAGCACCGCCCACAGTGATTTCCACATTCCGCCTGAAGGAGACCGCGCTATGCAGTGTCCCGCATGCCACAACGAAGTCGCATCCGAGTCAGCCGCCTTCTGTAACCATTGCGGAGCCCCGCTCTCCGCTTCCGCCGCCGGAACCGCCCCACCCACAGCGCCGCTTGCCTCCTCCGCCCCGCCAGCCGCCGCCATCCCACCGGCCGCGCCCGCATCGACCGGCCTCAGCCCCAACGGCGCCGCCGCCCTCGCCTACGTCACGTTCATCCCAGCGGTCCTTTTCCTCATCGTCGAACCGTATAACAAGATCCCCCTCGTCCGCTTCCACTCCTTTCAGTCGATCGGCCTGGCCGTAGTCTGGTTCGCCTTTTGGATCGTTATGGCCGTGTTCTCGATGTTCCTGGCCTTCATCCCTGTCATCCGGACGATGGCGATCTTCCTCATTCCCCTCGTCCATTTCGCCTTCGGTATCTGCATGTTCATTCTTTGGCTGTTAGCGATCATCAAGGCGAGCAAAGGCGAGTGGTACAAGCTGCCGATCATCGGCGATTTCGCCGAAAAGCAGGCCCGGAGCTAAGCCAGCGAGTTCTCCGGCGCCGCCGCTGTCCCCGCCTCCACCACAATCTCCCTGTAATACGCGATGGCCGCATCATAACCTCTCGGCTTTCATCTGCAACCGTTTTTCCATCACCGCAATCGCCTCCGCGCTCGCGTCCACCATGCAGAACGCCCGCCCGTTCTTCGCCGCCGCCTCGCCCGCAGTCCCGCTTCCCGCAAAGAAATCGAGCACCAAATCGCCCGGGTTCGAATGCACCCGGACAATCCGCTCCAGAATCCCCAGCGGCTTCTGCGTCGCGTACCCCGTCTTCTCCTTGCCTGTAGGCGACACGATCGTGTGCCACCAGACATCTGTCGGCGTCTTCCCCCGCGCCGCCTTCTCCGCACCCACCAATCCCGGCGCCATGTACGGAATCCGGTCGCTGGCTTCAAGGTTGAACGTGTACCGCTCCGGATCGCGCGTATACCAGAGGATCGTGTCGTGCTTGGCCGGCCACCGCTTCGTTGCTCGAGCGCCGTAGTCGTACGCCCAGATAATCTCGTTCTGGAAACTCTCCCGCCCGAATATCTGATCCAGCATCACCTTGCAGTAATGCACCTCGCGATAGTCGATGTGGAAGAACAAACTCCCCGTCGGAGCCAGCACCCGGTACGCCTCCACCAGCCGCGGCCGCAGAAATCCCAAAAAGTCGTCAAACTGGTCCGCGTACCCTGCAATTTCGTCGGTTGGCCTATCCGCGCGCTCCACTAACTCCGTCCGGTACCGCCGTCCCCCGAACCCCACCCGGTCACCCGCGTCGTCCTGCACCGTCTTCATTCGCAGACGCGTCTGCCGCCGTCCCGTGTTGAACGGCGGGTCGATATAGATCAGCGCCACCGATCCTGTCGCCAGCCGGCGCAGCGCCTCCAGATTGTCTCCATG
>Ga0207031_10277_pt1 | contig 13698 bp, 10 predicted proteins | sample Alteio_BWMinCont_37_FD_153278 | JGI IMG/M metagenome (GOLD analysis project Ga0207031, IMG submission 153278) | Enriched cells from forest soil in Barre Woods Harvard Forest LTER site, Petersham, Massachusetts, United States -... | ecosystem: Environmental > Terrestrial > Soil > Temperate forest >... | reverse complement strand
GCCACGCCCGACACCAGCCGGCCAATCGTCGCCATCTTTTCCGCGTGCGCCAATTTTGCCTGCAACAAGGCCGCATCCGTGATGTCCGTCATCACCACCACCACGTTGTTCACCTGGTTCGCTTCGTCCCTCATCGGGCTCAAGCTGATTGAAAAGTGCCCCAGTGAGCCCTCGGCCCGCCGTGCCCGCAATTCCAGGTTGTCCACCTGCAGTCCATTCGCCGTGGTTTGCAGTGCCGCCTCAAAATCCTTCCGGTGCGAACCTTCCACCCAGTCCACCAACCGGTGCCCGATCAGCTCGTCCTTGCGATATCCGGCCTCATAGCACCGCCGGTTCGCATAGCTGATCAACCCCGCCGTATCCAGCACCAGAATCATGCTCTGGGTCGTATTCAGGATCTTCTGGTTAAAATCGCGTTCGCGCTGCAATTGCGACTGGAACATCTTCTGCTCCGTCACATCCAGCATCAGTCCGCGGATCTGCACCACATGCCCCAGCGCGTTGCGCACCGCGCTGATGTTCTGCATCGTGTGCAGCAACCCGCCATCCTTTTTCCGGAGCGTCTCTTCGTAATTCCGCAGCGCCCCGCGCTCCGCAATCGCGCTCACGAGCCGCGCCTTGGCCGCAGGCGTGGGATAGAGATGCGCGCTCACGTCCGCTCGCAGCAACTCCTCGGCGGACTCATAGCCCAACATGCGCACCAGCGCATCATTCACATCCAGGAACTGTCCCTCTGGCGTCGCAAAAAACAATCCTTCCTGGATGCTGTCGAACAGCTCGCGATACCTTCGCTCCGCTTCCCGCCGGTCGGTAATGTCCTTGAGGACGTGAATGGTACGCGATTCTTCCTCGTTCGCGCCGCGGGTTCGCGACGTCGAAACCAGAAACGTCCGCCCCGCGCTCGTCGCAATGTATTCTTCCCGCGCCTCGCGGGTATCGCGGCAGAAAGGGCAAGGTAGCGCGCTGCCGGTTTCAGCTATATGCCTGAGGCCGCTGATTGGTTCGCCTACCAGGGCCGCTGGCGGAATTCCAAGCTCCGTCGCCAGCGACCGGTTGGTGCGCACAATCTTCCAGGCCTGGTCGTGCACCGCGATGTAGTCGCTGATGGCATCAATATCTTCGACCCACTGCTTCTTGGACCGCTCGAGTTGCGAAAACCGCCGCACCTTCTCCATCGAAAGCGCCGCGTGGCTCGCCAGCGCCGCGAGCAGTTTTTCCTCCGCCCGCGAAAAACCCGCCGCTTTCCGTGCCAGGCAGAGCGTCCCCATCAGCTCCCCATCGCTCGCATAGATCGGATAAAACGCAATGTCCTGGCCGGTGCGCTTCAGTGGCAACACTTCCAGTCCCGGGCGCCTCTGCTGCAGGCTTTCGGCCAGCCATTCGCGTTCTTCTTCGTTTGCCGGGTACCCGGGGCTCCGCGTGTAAGTTTCCACGCGGCTTCCCACAATCTCCCCCACCCCTGCCCATTCCGCATCCAGCATCTCCGCGGCCCGCTCGGCAAAACCTTGCAGAAATTCCGGCAGCACGCGCGAATTCGCGGCTTCGACCACCAGCTCCATCAATTCTTTGGAATAGTCGTGCTTCGGGCGTCCGGGCGTTTTCCGGGCAGAAGCCGCCGCTGGGCGGCTCGCAGGGATACTCTTCCGTTCACGCATAGATGCTCAAGGGCTTTGCGCGTCTCAAAGTAAGAAACCACGCGCTTCCACGCTACCGAGCCATCTCATTCTGAGTCAATGGGTCTTCCTCCCGCTGACACGCATTCGTTACCTCGGGTCAGCCTAGCGGTCTCTCCCCCACGTCTCAGCGTGAGACCCAACCCTAGATTCCTCGTGCGCAATGAGACATCTTGGCAACGTGCGTCGCCGTACTCGCATCTCCTCCTTCCCCATAATCTTCTAAATCAAAAGCAGTTAATGCCCACTCACGCAAACTTGCCCGCTTCGCCGTCTCCACCGCAATCATGGCATTGGACTTGCCTTCTCCTAGGTGGGGTACTTTCCCACCTGAGGAGGGTGTGGTTCAAATGGCATTCAATTGGAGCAAGAAACTGCTCGTCGCCGCTGCCGCGGCTCTGTTCGCCGTATCACTGGCGTTCGCCCAACAAACATTCGTCGAAGAAGGCAAACGCAAGGTCAAAACAAAAATCACGCCCGCTATTCCGGAACTCGCTCGCCGGATGAACATCACCGGCAAGGTCAAGATTGAAGTGGTCATCGCGCCGGACGGGCATGTGAAGTCATCGCGCGCGGTCGGTGGACACCCGGTTCTTGTCCAGACCTGCCTGGACGCAATCAAGGAATGGAAGTTTGAGCCCGCGCCGGAAGAGACGACGCAAATGGTCGAATTCGACTTCAGGCAGTAACGTGGCCCCGCTGGGCCGTGCTTTTTGAGCGAATATGCGCAATCTGGATTTGATTTGGATGTGGAGGAAGTGACGCAATGACCATCAAGCAGCAACTCTATCGGAGCTTTGGGGCGATCCTGCTGATCCTCCTCATTCTCCTTTTTGTGGATATCGGCTCGATCTGGAAAGCCAGCTCCGCCAGCGGCGAAGCCGCCAATGCCCTGGAGAGCGTGCGCACCATTGGGGATGTCCGTAACCAGATCATGCAGAATCGCCTGAATCTCAATAATTTCCTGCTGAGCGGCGATCCTCGCGACGAAGACAAGGTGAATAAGGGATTCACCGAGCTTGCCGACTTCGTGAAGCAGGGCGAAGCGAAGACCAGCAACGAATTCCTGCACACCGCGCTCATTCAGGTCGAAAGCACAGAATCCAGTTGGGCGGACAATTTTGCCAAGCCGCTTTTGGCCAAGCGTCACCAGGTTGATTCCGGCGACGCCACCGTCTCCGACCTCCAGATCTTTTATTTGCAGAAAGATCCGGCTTCCTGGCTAACCAAGTCTTCCGCCGTCCTGGACCAGGCAAATACTGACACCAGCAAAGCACTGACACAGTCAGAATCTGCTGCATCCACCGCCGGCAGATGGAGTTTCGGCATCGTCGTTTTTGGCACACTTTTTGCCATCGGCTTTGGATTGTTCAAGGCCGTGCGGACAGCCAAGTCCATCACCGAACCGCTGCAGCATCTGATCACCGTCGCCCAGGAAATCGGCAACTCCGGCGATCTCGACCAGAACATTGATATTCACCGCAATGATGAAATCGGGGCGTTAGCTACGACTTTCAACAACATGGTCGCGTACCTCAAGGAGATGGCCAGCGTTTCCATGGCCGTCGCCGAAGGTGACCTCGCCATCGAAGTCACGCCGCGTTCCAAGCGAGACACACTTGGCAACGCTTTCGTGCGCATGTCTCACGGCTTGCAGGAAATCGTGCGCTCCACCCGCGACAGCGCTTCGCAGGTTTCCGCCGGTTCCAACCAGGTCGCAGGTGCGGCCGATGAATCCGCCAAGGTCAGCGTCCAGGCATCTTCCGCCATTGAAGAAGTCACCAGCACCATGCACGAGATGAGCATCAACGTGCAGAACGTCGTCAAGAACACCCAGGTGCAAGCGTCCAGCGTTGCGGAAACTTCCGCCTCCATCGACCAGATGGTCACCTCGATCCAGCGCGTTGCCGACACCGCCAAAGTTCTTCTCGACATCGCCAACCGCTCGCGCGAGGAAGTCATCACCGGCATTCAGACCATGGAGAAGACCACCGACGGCTTGAACCGCACCAACAAGGCCATCCAGTCCTCCGCGGAAATCATCAACATTCTCGGCCATCGCGCCGACGACATCGGCAAGATCATCGAAGTCATTGACGACCTCGCCGAGCAGACCAACCTGCTGGCGCTCAACGCCGCCATCGAAGCAGCGCGCGCCGGTGAACACGGCCTCGGCTTTGCCGTCGTTGCCGACGAAGTCCGCAAGCTGGCCGAAAAGTCCACGCAATCCACCAAGGAAATCGCCGACCTGATTCAAAGTATCCAGCGTGAAGCGCGCCAGGCCGTCGAAAACATGGAGCACAGCACCCGCATCGTGGAAGAGGGCCTGAGCCTCGGCAACGATCTGGGCAGCGCGCTCCACAAAATTTCCGACGTCGTCACCGAAGTCTACAAATTCTCCCAGGAGATCGGCGCGGCCACCAACGAACAGTCGGTCGGGTCCTCGCAGATCGCCAAGGCTACCAACCGCCTTACGGAAATCACGCAGGAGATCAGCTCGGCCGTCGAGGAACAGGCTTCCGGCGCGCAGGCCGTGGTCCGCGCCATGGACAAGATGCGCGAACTGGTTCAGCAGTCGGCTTCCAGCTCCACCGAACTTTCCGCCGCTGCCGAACAGATGTTGAAGCTTTCCCGCAACCTGCTCGACACGATGGATCGTTTCGTCATCGATCGCGCCACCCAGCCGCGCACTCGCCGCGACTCGCCGCTAAACCGGCGCTCTGCGGTATCCCGTGAATCCGGCGAACTGGAATACGCCGAACTGACGCGGTCCTGAGGCGGAGAAAACTTCATGGAGAAAGACCTCCAAATCGTCGGCTTTCGAATCGGCACTGAGACCTACGGCGTCCGCATTGCCTCCGTCCGGGAAATTGTCCGCGTTCCGGAAATCACCTCCGTGCCCAGCGCGCCGGACCTGATTGAAGGGGTGATCAACCTTCGCGGAAAGATCATTCCGGTGATGGACCTTCGCAAACGGTTCGGCAGCGCTCCGACGCAACCCGACAAAAAGAACCGCATTCTCGTCGTCGAGCTGGAAAACAAGCTCATTGGCTTGATCGTCAGCTCCGCCTCGGAAGTGCTGAAAATTCCGCCTTCCGAAATCGAAGCCCCAGGCTCCGTTTTTGCAGACAGTGAATCGAACTATGTGACGGGAGTCGGCAAGCTGAAGGGGCGCCTCATCATCCTCCTGGACATAGCCCGGCTTCTGCGCCAGCCCGAATACCGGAAGCTCGAGGAGGCCGTGGAACCCGTCGCGATTTCGAGGTAACGCCTTTGTGCGTTGCCGCCGCAACGGATTTCCGCATTACGCGAAATGGGCACGATCACAGCACAAATTCAACTCACCGAAGCCGAACTCAAGCTGCTTCAGACGCTCGTCTATCAGGAGTGCGGGATGTTTTTCGACGAACGCCGCTCGCATTTCCTGAAGGACCGCCTGCAGCGCCGCCTGAAGGCTTGCCAGCTCGATTCTTTCTACGCCTACTACCGCCTGCTCACCAGCCGCGAAGGCCGCGCCGAGCTTGCACTGCTCCTGGAAAACCTCACGGTCAACGAGACCAGTTTCTTCCGCAACCGGCCCCAACTCGATCTCTTGCAGAAATCCGTTCTCGAGGAAATTCTTCGCCACAAGCAGGAGCGCCGCGACTGGAATCTCCGTGTCTGGAGCGCGGGCTGTTCCGCCGGCCAGGAAGCCTATTCGGTTGCCATTCTAATCTGCGACGCGCTGGCCTACTACTACTTGCGCAATCCTCTGCCATTTGAAATGCCTTCTCCGAAGCCGCTGATTCCACCGCCCTGGAAACTCGAAATCGTCGCGTCCGACATCAGCTATGCCAGCCTCCGCTCCGCCCAGGAAGGCATTTACAACGAACTCCAGATGGAGCCCGTGGATTACACCACGCGTCTCCGCTATTTTGAAAAGTCCAGCGACAAATACTCCGTCAAGCCGCAACTCAAAGAACTCGTGCAGTTCGACTTTCACAATCTCAAAACCGAATTTCTCCCGCGCCGCAACGACATCATTCTCTGCCGCAACGTCATGATCTACTTTGACGAAGCCGAGCAAAAGCGCCTCATCGAAAAGTTCTGGCACTGCCTGAATCCCGGCGGTTTCCTTTTCGTCGGGCACGCGGAAAGCCTGTTCGGCCTGACGCAGAAATTCCGGATGTTCCACGAAAACAATGGCACCGCCTACAAACGCCTCGAGGTGAGTACTTGAGTTTCCTTCCAGACGAGCGGGGTGCGGAGCTTCGCGCGCTCTTCTTCGAGAGCGCCGGTGAGCTGCTCCAGACCATCAACGATGCGGGTCTCGAGCTCGAGAAGCGTCCCGCGGACGAGGAACTCATTCGCAGCGTCCGCCGCGCAATCCACACGCTCAAGGGAGATTCCGCCGCGTGCGGTTTTTCGAAGCTCAGCGAAATTGCGCACGAACTTGAAGACATTCTCTCTCCGCAAATAGGGCTGTTGCACGGCCAGCGGCTGGCCGAGGTCGTCCTCTCTGCCGTCGATACATTCGAGAGCATGCTTAGCGCGTATCAAAAGCACGCCGAACCTCCGGCGCCCGTGCCATTGCGCACGTTGATCCAACAACTGCTTCAGTCTTCTCAGGGTACCAAGCACTCGTCCAAATCCGTCGTTGGCTCCATCGCCGCGCGTTTTGAGTGGAACGAGTACGAACGACTGATGATCTCCGAGGCCCTCCTCCGCGGTGACAAGGTTTTCAACATCGCGCTGCGCGTCGATCCCAACAGCTCCATGCGCGCCGCGGCATTCCAGTTAATTCGCAACGTTCTCCACACCTGCGGCACGGTGATCGCTCTGCGGCCCGAAGACAATCTCGCTGCGGCTTCGGTCGAAATCGTCGAAGCTTCCATTTCGAGCAAGCATCCCATTGAACACATTGCCCATCGCTGCAAGATTCCCGCGGTGGTCTCTGAAGTCAGGATCGAAGCCGCGGAACACGCGGAATCTTCCGAACACGAGCTTCTGGGCGATCTCCTCGAAGCCCAGGCCGCCCAAATTTCTTCGCGGGCCGCCGATACCCCCGTCCCTGCTCCCGCGAACCAGGGCAGCAGCTCTTCCGCGGTCGCTGCCGTTTCTGAGAGTTCGCTCCGAGTGGACGCCGCGCGCATTGATGCGGTCATGAATCTGGTCGGTGAACTCATCATCGGGAAGTCCATGCTTCACCGTACGCTCACGGAATTCGACGTCCACCATGCCCGCGATCCGGTTCGCGCAAAGCTCGCCGAGGCCCTCGCGTTCCAGTCCCGCGTCCTCGACGAACTGCACAAGTGTGTCCTAAAAATCCGCATGGTGCCCGTCGAACAGCTCTTTCGCCGCTTCCCGCGCGTCGTTCGCGATATCGCCAAACTCTGCGGCAAAGACGTCGCCCTGGAGGTCTCCGGCGAACACACCGATCTCGACAAAGGTATCCTCGACGCGCTCTCTGAGCCGCTCACTCACCTCGTCCGCAACGCTGTCGACCACGGTATCGAGCCTGCCGACGAGCGTTTGGGCGCCGGAAAGCTTGCGCGCGGCACCATTTCTCTCAACGCGCACCATCAGGGCACGCAAGTCATCATTGAAATCCGCGATGACGGCCGCGGCATCGATCTCAATAACATTCGCGAACACGCCATCCACAACGGCCTCATCAAGGCGGAAGACGCCACCCGACTTTCCGATCAGGACGTCATGAATCTGATCTTCGAGCCGGGTTTCAGCACCGCCAGCGAGGTCACCGAAGTCTCCGGCCGTGGAGTCGGCATGGACGTCGTCCGCACGGTTCTCGATCGGCTCAAGGGCACGGTACACGTCACCTCGAACAAGAGCAAAGGCACCACGATCCAGCTCCGCGTCCCGCTAACATTGGCCAGCATCCAGACGCTGCTCTTCCGCGTCGGTGGCCGGCTCTTCGCCGTTCCGCTTTCCGCCGTCGTCGAAATCACGCGCATTCAGGATCAGGAAATCCACAGAGTGGACCAGCGCGAAGTCCTGCGCCTCCGCGAACAGATTCTCACCCTTGTCCGTCTCGACCAGCTCAATCGCATTCATCCGGTCGAGGCGCCGAGCGGCTCAAAAAAGAAGAGGAATTTTGTGGTGGTCATCGGCCTGGCCGAAAAGCGTTTCGGCCTGGTGGTGGACAGCCTGGTTGGCGAGGAAGAGTTGGTGATCAAGGCCCTTCCGGGCGAAATCGTTTCCAGCGACCTCGTGAGCGGCGCCTCGATTCTGGGCGACGGCACAGTTGTCCTGATTCTCAACGTCCCGGCAATTCTTTCCCGGCTTGCTCGATCCCTGCCACTCGGAGCAATCGCATGAAAGAGCGCGTCCGAGTCCTGGTCGTCGACGATTCCGCTCTCATGCGGAAACTGATTCCCATGATCCTCGAGCGCGACCCGGACATCGAGGTCGTGGGCACCGCTATGGACGGCTCGTTTGCCTTGCGCAAGATTGCGGAGCTTCAGCCGGACATTGTCACCCTCGACCTGGAAATGCCGCGCATGGACGGCCTCGAAACCCTGCGCATGATCATGCGTGGCGCGCCTCTCCCCGTGATCGTCTTCAGCACCCATTCAAAGGAAGGCGCCTATTCCACGTTCAAGGCCCTTGCGCTTGGCGCCATCGATTTCGTCGCCAAGCCCAGAAACGCCGCCGCCGGTAATCTCGAACCGGTCGCGCTCCAGCTTGCCGAAAAAATTAAAGTTGCCAAGCGCGCTGGCGGCCGCAAGTCCATTCCCAAACCGGTTCTTGAAGCTCCTCCGTCTTCCAACAAGCGTTCGCGCCCGGCCATCCCGCCAAACCGCGTGATCGCCATCGGCATTTCAACCGGCGGCCCCAACGCGCTGCAATATCTGCTCACCCAGTTTCCGGCGGATTTTCCCGCGACCTTCGTCGTCGTTCAGCATATGCCGGAAGGCTTTACGGACATGTTTGCCCGCCGCCTGGATGAATGCTGCGCGCTCGATGTTCATGAAGCCAAATCAGGCGACCTGCTCATCGCCGGCCGGGTGCTGATCTGCCCCGGCAATCGCCACATGATGGTTCGCCGCATGCCTCGCGGTGAAATGGTGGTCCTGTCGGACACGCCTCCCATCAATGGCCATCGCCCTTCCGCCGACGTTTTGTTCCATTCCGTCGCCCAGGAATTCGGCCTCACGTCTGTCGGCATCATCATGACGGGAATGGGTGAAGACGGGGCCGAGGGCATCGGCGCAATCAAAGCCGCCGGAGGAATGACCATCGCGCAGAGCGAAGAAACGTGCGTCGTCGCCGGAATGCCGCGCGCCGCCATGATGAAGGGTTTCGTTCAGAAGGTGGTGCCTCTCGATACTCTGGGAGCGCACCTGATCAGCCAGTACGGTTCCGATCGCAGCGGTTCGGACAAGCAGGACAGTTCCGAGAAATCCGACAAGGGTGAAAAAGTTCCAGTTCCAACTCCGCGGGCCTGAGGGGGCTCGGGAGCAAAAGGAGATGTTTATGCCACAGTTCGCGCCTCTACTTCGCAAGGACCACCAACCGGTTCGGTATCTCGTGGTGGACGACTCCGTCTTCGCGCGCAAGAACATTATGAAGATGATCGAGGTCTTCGGCGGCGAAGTTGCCGGCGAGGCCGGCGACGGGCTGACCGCCATCGCCGAGTTCAACCGCATCAAGCCAGACATCGTCCTGATGGACATCACCATGCCGCAGATGGAAGGCATCGAAGCCGTCGAGCGCATCGTGCGGCAACACGCCGACGCCCGCATCATCATGGTCTCCTCCGTCGGCTACCAGGAAAACATTCTTGCCGCGCTGCAAAAGGGCGCCAAGCATTTTGTCCAGAAACCGGTCAAGCCCGAAGTGCTCTACGAAATTCTTCGCTACGTCCTCGGTGACGATCCAAATGCCGCGGGTGCGCCCGTTGCCCTCGCAGGGGAGCATCAAATATGAGAATGGAACTTATCCAGCCTTTTATTAATGCCGCCGATGCGGTCTTCGCCGAAGCCTTGCAGGCTCCCACGAAAATCGCCGACCTTTCGATGGACGAAGACACCTATCGCCGCAAAGGTGTCGCTGCCCTCATTGCCATCAAGGGCGATATCGAAGGCCGCGTAATCCTTGATCTCGCGCCTGAGGTCGCCATGCGCGTCGCCAACCAGCTTGCCGGCGCCGCCCTGCCGGAAAGCGAGCAGGTCATCCGCGAAACCGTCTGCGAACTCGCCAACATGGTCATCGGCAACAGCGTTACACTCCTCAACGATCAAGGCTTTCGCTTCAAAGTTTTTCCTCCCGACATTCACATGAGCGAGGAAGGTTTGGGCGGCAGCGCCGACACCGAAGCCATGGTCCTGTGCATCGAAACCCCCTGCGGCGAGATTTATCTCAACATCGCCATGCACTACCTGCACCGCCGCCGCTCCGAGCGCAATACGGTCAGCACGCTCGACTAACCCCGCAATCCGAGCGGTAGCGGCCACATTCAACTGGCCCAGCCCGTCCTTTGCACAGGCTTCAGCCTGTGCGCTTCGATTGCCGTGGTCTGCCTCTGGCCACCCGCGACGAAGATCTCGCCGTCGCCGCAGCTCGCGCCGGTGCAATCCTGCTGCCCACCCGCGGACATTATCCGCCTTCATTTCTTCTTGTAGTACACTCCCTTCGCTCCTGTTCCATTCTTTCTTTACTCTGATTCTGGAGGGTCATCTTGATCCGTTGGTCTATTTTATTTCTCGTTCTGTCTTCATCCGCGTTCGGCACTCACGCGCAAAATTCCGTTTCTCCCGACACCCCCGAAGCCGGTTCCGCGGAGGAAATCTCCAGAGCCACCACCGAACCACGTTTCTTATCCCCCTGGGTCTCCTATCTGCCCGCATCCTCCACGGTTCCGTCCCCGCGCGCCTTCTTCGGCCGCATCATGGGCGCACCCGGCGAGCTCGTTGACTCCGCAAAGGCGTATGCCTACTGCCGCGCGCTAGCCGCCGCCTCTCCCCGCGTCCGCGTTTTCACCATCGGCAAATCCGAAGAAGGCCGCGACATCCTCCTGGTTGCGATCGCTGACGAGAAGGGAATTGCCAGTCTCGACCGGCTGAAATCCGCGACCGCCGCCCTCGCCGATCCTCGCAAAACCGATTCCGCCGCTGCTGAAAATCTCGTCTCCACTTCGCGACCCATTTACTATTTCAATGCCGCGCTCCATTCCGACGAAACCGGCTCCACGGAATCCGTCCTAGAACTTGCTTACCGCCTGGCTGTTTCCGATCAGCCCATGATTCGCCGCATCCGCGAAAATCTTGTCGTGCTCATCAATCCCGTCTCCAATCCCGACGGCCGCGACAATCAGGTCCAGTGGTTCTATCGTTACCTCAAAGGCAAAACCGATCGCGCCTCTCTCCCCCGCCAGGCTCCTCCTTATTGGGGCAAATACGTCTTCGTGGACATCAATCGCGACGCTCACCAGCTCACCCAGGAAACCACCAAAGCCGTCGCCCGGATGTTTTTCGACTGGCATCCCACCGTCATCCACGATCTTCACGAAGGCGAACCCTTCCTCATGTCCTGGAACGGCACCGGCCCCTACAACCCCAACGTCGATCCCATCACCTTCACCGAATTTCTCGCCCTAAGCTTCCACGAAGTGCAGACTCTGACCGGCCTCGGCATGCCCGGCGTCTCCACCTGGAATTTTGGCGAAGGCTTCGCTGAGCTTTTCCTCGACTCTGTCGCGATGAACCACAATTCCATCGGGCGCGGCTATGAAACCTTCGGCAACGGCACCGCCGAAACGCTCACCTGGTTGCTGTCTGCGGAGGAAACTTCCCGCGAGTGGTATCGCCCGCTTCCTCCATCCAGCGGAAAGGTCACCTGGTCCGCTCGCGACAACCTCAATTACAACGAGACCGGCGCTCTTGCCGCCCTCGATTACGCCGCCAACAATTCCCGCACATTCCTCCACAACTTCTACGAGAAAAGTTTGCACTCCTATCGCAAAGGCCTGGATGAACGGCCGACCGCCTTCCTCATCCCCGACGACCAGGGGGATCCCGCCCGCGTCGCGCAACTGGTGGCACGTCTGATGAGCCAGCACATCGAAGTCAACCGCGCGAAAGATACTCTCCACCTGAAAGAAGGCGGCTTCGCCGCCGGCACCTATGTGGTCCGTCTCGATCAGCCCTATCGCAATTACGCCGTCGATCTCCTCGCTCCGCAGCTCTATCCGAAAGACGCGGTCGAACCCTACGACGACGTCTCCTGGGAGCTTCCCGCGCATTACCATCTGGAGGTTTTGCCCACGGACGACGCTTCCGTGCGCTCCGCTTCACTCGCGCTTCTCACCGAACCACCGCAGCCGCACGGCAAAGTTTCCGGTACTGGCCTTGTCTTTCTCTTGAAAGATTCCGGACAGGAAAGCCTTCTCGCCGCGCGCTACCGCCTTTCGAACTTTACTATTGAAATTGCCGAGCGCACTTTTTCCTCCGGTAGCGCGGAATATCCCGCCGGTTCCTGGATTCTTCCGTCGCAGCCGGGCCTGCCCGATGCGCTCCGGCAAATTTCAGATCAACTGGGACTCGATTTCATCGCCGCCGCTTCCGCTCCCGATGTCGCTCATCACACCGCCAGAGCTCCGCGCCTCGGTGTCTGGGTTCCCTGGGCGGACACCGATTCCATCGGCTGGGTGCGCTACTCCCTCGACCAGCGCAAAGTCCCCTACATTTACATCCGCGACGAAGACATTCGCGCCGGCAAACTCAACGACAAGATCGACGTCCTCCTCTACGGCCACGTCGATCTCGAACTCTCCGAACAAATTCAGGGTCTCCCAAAACGCTGGAGCCCGATGCCCTTCAGGAAAACGCCCGAAACTCCCAATTTCGGTACTCCTGCAGAATCCGACGACATCACCGGAGGTATCGGCTATCAGGGTCTCGCCCAAATTCAGGATTTCGTCGAACGCGGCGGCCTGCTCATCACGCTCGGCAGCGGCTCGATGCTTGCGCTGGAAGGCGGCCTTGTTCGCGGAGTCCGGCGCGATGCCGGCGGCGTCCCGCGCAGCACGCAGGGCGGAGGAAGCGATGCCGCGGCAGCCGCTCAACGAGCGGGAACTCGCACGCCAGGCTCTCACCTGCGCGTCACCTTCGATCGCCCAGATCATCCGATCGCCTACGGCTATAGCGCGCACACGTCTGTCTTTCGCCAGAATTTTCCGTTGTACGCCGAGCCGCGACGCTGGCTTCGTATGGCCTATTGCACTACGTGTCTCGATGGGCCGGTTGACACGAGCACCGTTGTTCTTGAATGGGGCGACACGACTGGCGCGCCCATTCTCGTGAGCGGCCAGATTTGGGGGGAAGGGAACTTGATCGGGCGCCCCGCAATTCTCGATTCACCCGTTGGCGGCGGCCACATCATCACGTTCAATTTTAACCCGATTCACCGCGACCTGAACCGGGGTGACCAGCGCATGCTCTGGAACGCCATCCTCAATTGGCAATCCATCTTGTCTACCCCATCAAAATAGTTGTTGGCAGTTGAAAAATTCAGAACCGAATCGACAGCGAGGTGTCATCCTGAGTTCATCCGATAAGGATGCACGGAGGAACTCAACTAAACCCATCCGCAAATTGTAGGTTTGGAAAAAATCGACCCGCTACTCCGGCACCCGCAAATACGCCGCCCCATGCCGGAACAGTCCCGCCGACGCGATCGGCTGGGAAAACACAATCCGTATCGGCACAAAAATCGCTCCTGCTCCCGGCGTGTATGGCACCGCCACTTCCAGTCGCGTGCCCTGTGCATATTCGTTGCGGCTGCGGAAGCTGATCCCGCCCTTCGACAAATCCTCGCACACCGCCACTTCTTCCTGAAACCCGCGCTGCCGGATGCACGCGAGCACCCGCGCCTTCACCCGCAATCGGTTCCTCCGCGGCACCACGCGCTCTTCGGCCGCCGCTCGTGCAGGCGACACCTCCGCCCCGTTCGGATCCGACTGCGCTTCTACCCAGATCGAGGGGGCATCACAGTGCTTGCACACCCGCGCCGCGCACCGGCGTAC
>Ga0207031_10274_pt1 | contig 13713 bp, 7 predicted proteins | sample Alteio_BWMinCont_37_FD_153278 | JGI IMG/M metagenome (GOLD analysis project Ga0207031, IMG submission 153278) | Enriched cells from forest soil in Barre Woods Harvard Forest LTER site, Petersham, Massachusetts, United States -... | ecosystem: Environmental > Terrestrial > Soil > Temperate forest >... | reverse complement strand
CTGCAACAGTTCCTCATACTGCGCCTGCCCGATGAAATTCCCGTCTGGGAAAAAAGCCTGGGCGTAGCGGCCATGCTGTAATTCGTCGCGCACATCCTCGTCGGTAGCCCTCAGACCCAGATGCTCAGCCTCGGCGATGAGCGCCTGCCGTTGAATCAACTGCTGCGCCGCCTGCGACGCAAAGTAAGGCAGCAACATGGAGGCTTGCGCGCCGCCGCGCGGGAATTGCTGTTGCACCATCTGCCGGGCCTGGCGCTGGACTTCCTGGCTGGTGATATCGGTTCCAGCCACCTTGGCGACTACGCCACGCGCCGGTCCGTTGGAGCCAAAAAAGTCGGTGCTGCCGAAGCCCGGGACTAAGGTGACCACCATAAAAACAGAAATAATAGTTAACAGACCGCCAAGAACAATCTTCTTGATCGGGCCAGGGGTTTGCAAAAATCGAATCATTGTCTAATCACTCCGGAGTAAAAGGGCGAGTTAACTATTATAAACCAAGGCGGGCAGGCAGACCTGAGACGCATTGCCACCCGCAACGTCGTCAGCAGTTTTCCGAAAACCTGCAGGCGTGGAGTTTTGAAGGGCAGGGCTTCCAGCCGTGCCCGAAATCGTTCAAACCTCTTCGGGTGGGAGTTCAAAATCTACCAAATTACCGCGGAAGCCATGTGTTTTCCAGGCTCCGAAGGCGATGCCCACGGCCATCCAAATGGCTCCAAAAATCAGCGCCATAGTGCTGAGGTTCAACCAAAGGAACAGGCAAATGACAAACCCTAGAACCGGCGGTAGAAGATTGCTTAGTTTCTTTTTTTCTTCATGTAGATAGTAGCGAACAAACGCCGCCGCGTTCACCCCCATGAAAGCAATTAGGGCGCCGAAATTCAGCAGGTTCGCGCCAAGTTCGTAGCCGCTGGTCGACGTCCCCAGATCTCTGCTGTACCCACTGGAGAGAAATCCAACCAATAGCGACGGAACCGCCGCCACCCAAGGCAGAAAGAAAGCGCCAGCGAGAGCAAGGCCTCCCACGAACAGCACGTTGTTGCGGGGCACATGCCGTTTGGCATCCACCATGCCGAAGAATGACTTGGGCAAAGCGCCGCTGCGACCCATGCCATAGAGCAAGCGGGCGGCGCCGAGTTGCGCTCCCATGCCGGAACCGAAGTTGGCCACGACTAGGGTGAATCCAATAATGGCAAAAAGCGGCGCCCATGCGCGGCCAGCCACGAAGGTGAACGCTGTGTCCACGTTTGGATAAGGCTGTGACGCCGGCCATATCAGTTGCGCCGCATACACTTCGACTGCTGACAAAATGCCGATCACCAGGCACGTCAGTACGGTCGCCAACAGAATGTTGCGCCGCGGATTTTCTGCTTCTTCTGAAAGCGTCGATATCCCGTCGAAGCCGATGTAGGTCAACACGGCGACGGAAGTCCCGCCCAGCACCGCTTTCGGATTCCACGACTGCGGATCATAGAAAGGACGCGTGAAGAATGCAGCGCCGTCATGCGGATGTCCAAAAACGTAGCGAGCTGCAGCCACGAAGAATATTGCGATCACGACGCCCATGCCCGCCGCCAGTGCCGTGTTCACGCGAGCGGAAGTCTTCACTCCCTGAATATTCAGAGCGGTAAAGACCAGCGCAAAAAAGACCGCCCACGCACCGTACGGAACGCCCGGGGCAAACACATTCGCCTGTTGGCTGATCCAGATAATGCAGATCATCGGATTCAGCATGTAATCCATGACCATGCTCCATCCGGTGACGTAACCGAGCGCCGGGTTGATCTCTTGTCCGACGTAAGTGAACGCCGAACCCGCGCTGGGATAAGCTCGCGCCATCCGGCCATAACTGATTGCGGTAAACAGCATGGCCACCATTGCGATGAGAATGGTCGTGGCCACGTGGCCGTGCCCGCGCTGGCTGAGTACGCCGAATACAGACATGGGCGCGACCGGCTGAATCACGATCACGCCGTAAAGAATCAGGTCCCAAAGCGTCAGAGTTCGCCGGAGGCGCGCGGTCGCAGGAGTGTCGGTGGAAGCGGTTGCCATGTGCGGGTATTGAATTATGTACCAGGGAAACTGTCAACTATTAAATCGATTTAGCGCACGGGAAGACTGGCATTATTTTACCGGCCGATAGTCGAACCGGAAACCTGGCGACTCGTGTCCCGACATGTAGCGCGTGTTGTATTCCAGCAAATAATTTAAGTGTGCGTCATCGAGAGGAAACGATTTGCCCGCCGGATACGGATAATCGCCCATGTTGGCGAAGGGAAGCGGATCAACGTTGGTGAAGTCATAGGCGTAGAAGTCCATGTCTTTCTCGTAGCCGTTGGCCACGAAGAAGTAGTCGCGGGCCCAGCCTGTCGGTAGCGTCGGAAGTTTCGAAGGATCGAAATCCAGAGCGACTTCATCTCCCGAGCCAAAAACGACAAGCTTGTCATCGAGTGAAGTGAGCAGCGGAAGCACGTCGCCGTAGCGGGTATAACTGCCTGCGGGACGGGTATAAGGCCCGGTTGGACTGGCTTTTTCGTAAACGTAACTGACATTGCCCGGCGGGTGGCCTTCGATCTTCAGCGGGAATCCGTGAAAGCGCAGGTCGGCGCGAGCGAGGGGAATTGAAGCGAGGCGAACGTCTTGATCCTGAGGTGTTCGGTCAATCAAAATACTGTTCCAATAAATCTGCAAGTTGGTCGAAATCCGAAGGCGGCGCGTGCCAGGCGGAAGCTTACCGGTTAGGTCTACCGTCATAGTGCGCGGTCCACCAGCGGGGAATCCCATGTCGTCGATGACGCGAATCCATTTGCCTTTCGCATCGAGCGCTTCCACATAAGGAGAAATGGCGTGAATCCCTGCCTGATCGGCTGCGTACATGCTGTTGGCGCTGAAATATTCGACCTCTCCGTGGAGCAGCAACCATAGTGGGCCGCCGCCATAGGGTTCGCCAAGATCGAGTTCGAGGCTGTGCAGCTTTGTGAATCCAGCGAACGGAAGCAACTTGAAATCGCCGAAATAGCGATGAGCTTGCAAATTGGGCAGAACGTTGTGTCCATGTTCATCCCATGCGCCCGCTGGAGGCCACGCGTTGCGGCTAGTCACAACTTGGAAATTTGGATAAGGCGGATTGCTGGCAAAATATTCGTTCGGATATACGTCAAGGTCCGCTGGATGATCGACCGCCAGCAGTTTTACCTGGTCGAGGTAGACTGCCTCTTCCAGCGGCTCCATGAAGCGAAAGCTGAGCTCGCCATCTTTTTCGCGAATAGTGTTGCGACCCACTTTGATGTATTCCGTGGGGCGTGGAATGTCGCGCTGGCCGGGGCCAACCCAGTGGCCCACCACGCCTGCGCCGAGCATGTCAGCGACTAGCTTGTAGCGTTCACCGTCCCAAACGAAAAGCGTGGGGCAGGAACTGCCACGGCGGTCAATTTCCATGTATTTCTGTTCACGATCGGCAGCGACTTCGATTTCATCCTGCAAAACTCCGGTCGGCCAAAGCATGCGGACGACGTCAGCCTGCGTCGATTGTCCAAGGCCGACTGTGAGGTAAAGAGAATTTTGTCCGAGGTAGCCGTTGGATCCGTAGATCTCGAATTTCTGGCGATTGCCTCCCGCGAAGACTTCGACTTTGGTTCCAATGGCGCTCTTGTTGTCGGCAAGCCCTTTCAGGTTCAGGCGAAGCCAGTGGTTTTTATTGCCGCCTTCATTTCGCAACAGTACAGCAGGACCGTGATTCTGCGTGATGAGCAGGTCGGTAGCGCCATCGCCGTCGTAGTCGCCAGTCATGATGGCCCGTGGATCTTTGATCTGAATTTTGTCGAGGCCGACGTCGGCGGTAACATCCTTGAAACCGTCCGGCCCAAGATTGCGGAATAGCCGCACTTCGCCCTTGCCTTCTTGCGTTTCGCCAACAGCGACGAGATCGACCCAGCCGTCGTTGTCGTAATCGATGGCGGCGACGCCAAAGCTAAGCACCCAGTGGGTGAGGGGCAGCGGAACCTGCTCGAACTTTCCATGATCGTTACGCCAAAGTGTGAGGCCGCCTGCGCCCCAGTGCGTCAAAGCAAGATCCATCCACCCGTCGTGATCGAAATCCAGGACAGCAACACCAGCCGTGGGGGCAAACATCGGAGAGGGCCACGGCCAATGTTCGAGGAATTTTCCCTCGCGCGGATTCTCAAAAATCGCGGGTGCTACTCCGCCAGTTACGACCAAGTCCACGGCCCGGTCGTTGTTGTAGTCTGTGCCTACGGCGCTAATGCTTGGCTGACTTCCGGTCAGCCCAAGAGAATCGGTAACTTCAGTGAATGTCCCGTTGCCGTTGTTGCGCCACATGCGGTTCAATCCCGTCATGGCTTTGGTCGTTGGTGGCCGTGATTTTTGCCGAGGATCGAACTCGGGCTGTTGGCTGAAACGAGTCACGTACAGATCGATATCTCCGTCGTGATCGTAGTCGATGAAAGTTAGTCCTGCGTTGAGGCCGTCGCTCTTAATGCCTGCGGCGTCGGTAACATCTTTAAATGTGCCATTCTTTTCGTTGTGCAGAAGAAGTACGGTTCCATTGAAACTCACCGCCAAGTCGGTGAAACCGTCATTGTCGTAATCGCCGGCGGTGCAGCCAATGCCATGCAACGTCGGATCGAGTCCCGCTTTCTTGGTTACGTCTTCGAATTTGCCATTGCCCAGATTGTGGTACAGCGACATTCCGCCTTCTTTGCCGTTGTCGGGTAGAAGGAAGTCGGGGTGACCATCGTTGTCGTAATCGAGAAAGCACGCGCCGGGCCCGAGGTAGGAAGCAAGATCCTTCGCATCCAGCGCCGAGGATTTTGTTTGCAGTCCAGCCGATTCGGTTACATCCACGAATCGCACCGGAATCTGCGGCGGAATTTTTTGAACCGTCTCTGGCGATTCTTCCGCGAGCGAGTACTTCCCTTGTTCGCCGTATGCCAGGCTGATGGGCGACCCCAACTTGTTTTGCGTGATGTACTGGAAGCGGGTCAGATGTTCGCGAGCGTGAGTGAGATCAGCCGATTGCTGATAGGCGCGGGAGAGTCCGAATTCGGCGGAGGCATGTAGAGAATTCAGCTTCAGCGCATGTTGGAAAGCGTCGATGGCCTCGGGATACCGTTTGTTCTGGGCGTATGAGGCGCCCAGGAAATACCATGTGTCCGCGTCATTCGGATCGATTTCAGTGACGTGGCGAAACGCGTCGACTGCCGCTGCTGAATTCGCGGAATTCTTTTCCAGCATGCCAAGGTTGTACCAGGCATGAGGATCGCGGGGATTCTGTTTCACTGCTTGCTCGAGAAATTGCCTGGCTGCATCGACTCGCCCGAGGTTCAGCAACGCGATGCCCTGGTTCATTTGCCCAATCTGGAATTTGGGGTCGAGCGCGGCAGCCTGTTCAAACGCCTTCAATGCCTTTTCGAACAACTGCTGGTTCATGTAAGCGACGCCGAGATTGTTGAGGCGAGCCGCCTGAGTGGCGTTGTCCAACTCTTGCGGCGTATTTTGCGGAGATGCTGCGTAAATCGCGAGCGTGATCAGAACAGCGCCGACACAAACGAGCGAAACGGTTTTAATCATGCGAAGGAATAAGTTAACCACAAAGGACAAGAAGGAACACAAAGGAAAATAGCCGATACTTTTGCTCAGAGAGACCCTTGTCTATTTCGCCGTAGAAAACTTCCAGGGCTTGCTGTAGGCTTTGGTTGCCACTATGCCTTTGCCTTCCTGAATCGTGATGGTTTGGCTTCCATTTACGTTTGAGAGTTTGTCGGTCTGCCCGCTGGGCCACTGCACTTCAATGTAATCGGCCTTTGTTTTTTCGCCCAGGCCGAAGGTCAACACCAGTTCGCTCTGCGATAGATAACTCGATCCGCTGTGAACCGTCTGCCACTGCTGATCCTTGCCGGCGGACAAACGAACGACCGCGCCGATGCCATCGCGGTTGGACTTCGTGCCTTGCAGTTTTACCCGCAGGCTGCGGTTACTGTTGCCTTCGTTATGAAACAGATAGGCTCGGCCACCGTTCGTCGTCATCAGAACATCAAGCGCGCCATCGTTATCAATGTCGGCATAAGCCGCTCCGCGAGCCACTTTGGGGCTGGAAAATGCGGATCCCAGAGAGGCCGTCACTTCTTGAAACTTTCCACCGCCCAGGTTGTGAAAAAGGTGCGGTGGCTCGGCATAACTCACGCGCTTCTGCACGCGTTCAATTTCGTTTTCGATGTGTCCGTCCGCCACGAAAATGTCGGGCCAGCCATCGTTGTCGTAGTCAAAGAAAAAACAACCGAAGCCAAGTGTAACCAGAGTCGCGCGTCCGACTTCCGACTGCGGCGCCTCATCCACAAACAGGCCGTTGCCCTCGTTGTGATACAGCGAAAGCATCTGGTTGGCGAAATTCGTAATGATAAAACTCGGGCGGCCGGAACGATCGTAGTCGGCGGCGTCCACGCCCATGCCAGCGCGAGCTACACCATCCTCGCTGAATGCGATTCCGGCGGAAACAGCTTTCTCCTCGAAAGTGCCATCATGCTTGTTTAGATAAAGCTTGTTGGGCTGCGTGTCATTGGTCAGCAGGATATCGGGCCAGCCATCCCCGTTGTAATCGACAATCGCCACGCCCAGGGTCTTGGAAGTTGGATCATAGAACTTGGCCTTCTGGGTTGCGTCTTCAAACTTTCCATTGCCCAGGTTGTGCCACAATCGGGCCGAAGAACCTTTGTACGACTCCGGCGTGCAGTAAGACTTGCGCGCGCCGTCGAGGGTGCAGTACAGATCGCCGGGGATCGACCACTGCACATAATTCGCAACCACCAGATCCAGTTTGCCGTCGCGATCGTAATCTACCCATGCGGCGCTGGTGGAGAATTCGTTCGGCCCCCACAGACCGGCAGCCTTGGTCACGTCACTAAACGTGCCGTTGCCGTTGTTGTGAAATAGGTGGCTCTGGCCGAGAGCGCTGATGAAGATGTCGTCGTAGCCATCGTTGTCGTAATCGCCGACCGCAACGCCCATGCCGTACAAGGAAACCGCCAGGCCGGCTTTGCCAGTAACATCGGTAAACGTGCCGTCGTGATTGTTGTGATAAAGCTTCACCGTAGATTCAGCATGGCTGTGCCCGGGCCAATCTTCGCTGTTGACTAGCAGAATATCCGGCCAGCCATCGTTGTCGTAATCGATGAAAGCAACGCCCGAGCCCATGGTCTCAGGTAGATATTTCTTGCCGAAGGCGCCATTGTTGTGGACGAAATGAATGCTGGCTTGGGTGGTGATGTCGCGGAATTGAATATGCTGGGCCGAGGCGGATGAGGTTACGAATGCGACCAGACATCCCAGCGTCATTGTAGCGAAGCGGGTTTTCCAATCGCGGCTAGAACCTAGATCCCTCGCTTCGCTCGGGATGACAAGCGTTGAAGCTGTATTGATAACACAACCCCCGATGGCGGCGGCTAACGCCGGTTTTGGTTTAGCGATCTTATCGGCACGGCTGAAGCCGTGCCCTGATACGAATCCGAAAATCATTTCGGAGAAAATCTCTAGCTTTCCCATTATTTCGAGGCTCCCGCACTGGCAATTCGGCTGGCCGAGCTTCGCTCCGCTGGGACGTGTCGAAGACCCGTCCCCAAACGAACACCCGCCCCCAAACGGCTTGAGGTTAGGGCCACCGATACATGCTCGTGAATGGCTTGCCGCTCATTGTTGTCTTCGGGATTCAATTGCCGATACCGGCCGGTGATGGCTTGCGAAGCTTCGTCGGCCTTAAAACGCAGGTAACGGACTTCGTGGTCGTGGGCCTGTTTGTGGTCGCCTAAGCCGTTGTAGCAGAGCATGAGATTGTAGTGGGCCTGCAAGTCTTCCGGATCGACCGCTAAAACAGATCGCAGAACGGTCACCGCCTCCGCATATTTTCGCTGCAGAAAAAGAATGCGTCCCAGATCGTTCAGCGTTACGCGATCTCGCGGGTATTGAGCCAGAACCTTTCGTAAGTGGGCGGCAGCATCGTCGTAGCGGCCATCGCTGCGCAGAACTTTGGCGTAGAAAAAATGAGCGCGAGCCAGATCGGGACTGAGCGATGTCGCCTTCTCCAGAACTGTGCGCGCACGATCCATGTCGCCTTCCTGCACGGCGGCGCGTCCGATGTTGACCCAGCCGTCAGGATTCTTCGGGTCGATCTCCGTCACTTTCTCGAAGGCTGACTGCGCACCTTTCAGATCACCCTGTAGCAGCAGGCCAATTCCGTAATCGTTCCACCGCTGCCAGTCTCCCGCCTCCGGAACGGTCTTGGGCGCGAATACGGGGGCGTCATGTGCAATCACGTTCAGCGTGACTTCGTCTTCAGCCAGAGCCACGATGGGGAGATCGGGGATTTGTTCTTCTTTCGCCGATACTCCCTTCAGCGATCCTGCGAACGCGAACTTCCTGTCGTCGTAATCACGCGTGAGTTTTGTGTCAGGCTGGTTGGAAGTGGGCATGCCCGCGAATGAGAATTGCGTATTCCACCAGGCAAATTTGCGATAGCAGAGACGAGCGTGCAGGGTGATTTTATTTCCCGCAGACTCGGGAATGTGCACCCGGTAGTGAACTGTGTCGGCCGCGCCCGGAGGAATCAGATGCACATAAACTACGGCCCGTGTCGCCCACGCGTTGCGCTTGTTGATCGCGTTGGCGTGCGCATCCACTTGCAGAGAACGGTAGAAGTGCGCACCCTCTTCGACGGGGCCTTTGCCGTTGTCTTCGACCCTGCCGCTCCAGAAAATGGTTTGTCCCTTGTCGTCCATGCCCTTCAGTTCGAGCCAGGTGTCGTAGGCGTCGACAGTGCCCCCGGGAAAGAAGTGTCCGATTTTTTTCGTGCGCACTACCACATCCACGCGTACTGTATCTCCTCGGCGGACGCTTGGCTCGACTCGATTCAGCGGCGCAGTGATCGGCAGGACTTCGGGCTCAGTGGCCGGGGTAATTTTTGTCTCCGCCTCTTCGCCCACCGCAAACGTTGTAGATAGATCCGACTGATTGTCGCTTCCGGACTTCGACTGCGCGCGCGCCGGAGATAGTGCGAAGATATCGACGCTGACAATCCCATTTTTGAGAAAACCTTCGGTGATCTTGAGCTGATCGGCATCCTCATTGGCCGTTGGCAGAGCCGTGTTCGCTGCTGGAAAACGATGCGAATGAATGAAGCCTCCGACGTTACCTTGATCGTTCGAACGTGTCTGCGGCATGTGGCAATCGGCGCATTGCGAAGGCTTGGCCGGATAGTAAAAAGAGCGCGCGCCCTGGCCAGACACGCCGCTCGCCTGCCAATTATCGTATTCATTGAAGCCGCGAATCCAACGATAGCCGTTCACCGGCACATCGAGGTGCACCTTGTGGCAACTGGAACAGAACTCGGCTGTCTGGTTTCGCATGAAAGGCTTGAGAAATACGCGACGGTGCGGTTCTGGATTCAGTTTCACGAGAAAATCGTGCAGCGTTCGCGCGAATGGGTTCTTGGTCGCAGCTAATTCATGCAGCTTGGGATATTCGAGATAAAAATCACCTTGCCCCATGCTGCTCTTCACGCCGGCGATCGAGTGGCACATCATGCAGCCCAGGCCAGCCTGCGCTTCAGGGCGGTGCACGATTTGTTTGATCGGCGTATCCATCAAGCCGCTGTAAAGCACGGCCGGGTCGTGGCAGCCTCCGCACCATTTGGAGGGCTTGGTGCCAATCGTGTCCTGCATGTACTCAATGCTTTTGCGATACCACTGATTGTTGAATGACGAAAAATGATGAGCCGAACTGAACCACTGATTGTAGATATCTTCGTGGCAACGTTTGCAGGAGTCGGATTCCATGAAAAACTTGCTGGGAATTTTCTGTCCGCCATTGACCTGGGCGGAACTTGGAAAGAATGGCCCACCCGGACCGTCGCCCTCTTGGTCCATGGTCGCGGGCGGCATTGAGGGATTTTCGATGCGGGCTTGATTTTGCCAGCGCGACTGTCGCAGGTAACGAGCGCCCGCGCCAAATCCAGCGAGCACCACTAGACAGACCGCACAGCGAATGATCGAACTGGCAACGCTTCGCGTCAGCCAGCCGCGCTTCCCGGCCCATTCCGCGAAGACAATACCACCACCGGCGAGCGACAGAAAAATGTGAACATACAACAGATTCCACTCCGCTCGTGGCGTTCCGGTCTTGATCAGAATGAGCCCAACCGCTGCTCCCCCGGCGAGCAGTGTCCAACCCATGCGGGTAGCGATGCTTCCATACCGAAGGCAGCGGAAAAGAAATGCGGCCAGCAGAACAGCAGTGACGATGCCAGCAACCACGTGCAGCAAAACAACCGCCGCGTAGAAAACATTTGGCTGAGGAAAGGTGTAGAGATAGGCAGCGGAAATGAACAAAAATGCTAGCAGCCCGGGAAATCCACGGGACACGGAGAAGCTTCTGGATTGTTTAGGAATAGCCATCAAATAAGCGTGCCAACCTCTGGAGCGACCTGCGGTGTCCGAGGATTGAGTGGGAAACAGGGTATCGCTTTTTCGGAGCGGGGAAATAGTACAAATCTATTAGTGTCTTACTCGCCTCGTTCTTCCTTTGTGAACCTTCGTGTCCTTCGTGGTTAAGCATTTGAACGTCATCAACCACAAAGGACACGAAGGTTCACAAAGGAAGAACATTGAACTTCATCGATTCTCTGGTAAAATAAGATTTCGTTAGACGACGTCCGGCCCTCGCCATGGTCCGCGTTGGGCTTCGAGTTCTGCCGCTACTTCTAGCACCAGTTCCTCTTCCCATGGACGCGCCACAATTTGCACGCCAATGGGCAAGCCTTCATTTGACCGGCCAAACGGAATAGCTACCGCCGGCGTTCCCAGCAGATTGAACCATTCGCTGTAACTCCAGGCATCGAGATATTGCACAGTCTGGCCATCGATCTTCCAGCTACGCTCGCCGTGTCGGAAAGCTGGCACCGAAGCCACCGGACAAAGGAGGATGGGAAAATCACGCATCTGCGAAAAGACTTCCATGCGAACGACGTCGCGCATGATCCAGGTGTCGAGCAAAGTCTGCGCCGTGTGCGATGGTTCGCCCGCAACCCAACCGGAAAACTCTTTGAGAATGGGGCTGAGGTCAGCTTCGCGTCCCTTCGTTAATGGTCCCAGCAGCATTCCGCCCGCGATGCCGAAAAATTGCCACCACAGTTGGCGCGCCTGTTCCAGGCCTTTGGGACGAAAGGGCTCAACTTTGAACCCTGCACGCTTGAGCGCGTTGGCTGCGGCTTGCACCGTGGCTCGAGTTTCAGAAGTTACCGGAGTGCGTCCGTCATCTTCAAAATATCCAATGCGAAGTTGCTTCACAGCGTTAGGGTCTGGCCAGCGAACAGGTACGGGTGCGGCCGATGGATCTCCGTCATCCGGCCCTTGCATCACTTCGAATAGCACTTTCAAATCCGCGACCGTGCGAGCCAGCGGACCAACTACACCGAGCAAAGCGAACGGCCCGACTGAGGTTGGGAAATGTCCTGTTGCTGGGATGCGGCCCGGCGTAGGCTTCAACCCGCAAATTCCGCTGAAATGTGCGGGCACACGAATCGAGCCGCCGCCGTCGCTGCCAACTCCTCCCGCTGACAATCCCGCGGCAAGAGCTGCTGCTTCGCCGCCGCTCGATCCGCCCGGAGTTCGCGATAAATCCCAGGGATTGTTAGTACGGCCATAAAGGAGATTGTCGGTTTCCCATGCCATAAGCAGTTCAGGAGTGTTGGTATTGCCCAAGACGATGGCGCCGGCTTGCCGGAGCCGCGAAACTAGTGGCGCATCATTTTTTGCGACCAAGCCCGTACGAATCCTGGTCCCAGCCTCGCAGCGCAGTCCCTTTACTTCAATCGAGCTCTTGATGCTTATGGGAACACCATGCAACGGGCCCAGGCTTTCGTTGCGAGCGACAGCATCTTCAGCCACACGCGCCCCACGGCGAGCGCCTTCAGCATCGACTTGTACGAAAGCATTTAACTTTGGATTCAACTTCTCAATGCGTGCAAGATGCGCATCGACCAAGTCAATTGGCGACAACTTTTTTTGGCGAATTTGCTCTGCCATGGAGACGGCTGAAAGGAGGGTGAGCTCGGACATACGTTTTCGGTTGGGCGAGAAAACTGAGTCTAGCACGGAAGAAATCTGTGCACCGTGGTCTGTAGAGACGCAGCTAGCTACGTCTCTACAAAATCAGTGCGAGGTTGTTACCGAACGCCGTGATTTTTGCGGCGGCAGAAGCACGCGCACGGCATCTTTGGTTTTGCTGCCGCGTTTGGCTAGCCAATTCTTGAGATGGTGCCGTGAAGCAGGCGTAAGGCGGGAGAAGAACATTCCTGCGCGGCCATCGTCATCGGCCCAAATTACTTTACCGGTCCCTTCCACCAAATGAGAGGTTCCCGGCAAGAGAAAATGCAATGGCACATGGTGTACTGCAGGCAATGGCTCCGGAGCCTGCAAAGCTAAACCCTGCTCGCTCAGATCGAGCATAATCGCGGGCAATGTTGTGGTTCCAAACTGAAGGTGCACGAGCGCTTCCAAGGGATGACGATGAGAATGGCGAGGATTGGGCCGCATAAGCCGCTGTCCCGCGTGCAATGAGCGTGCGACCTGTTCATAGATCATGGGTTTATAAAGGACGAAATTTACGCCCGACTGGAACGCTCCGCCCACCGGTGTAAAGGCGCTGACCATGGCATATACCACCGGTTTTCTCTGCGGCGTAACCATCTGTGCCATGCGTGCCACTTGGCCGGCGCCCGGGAGGTCAAAATCGATAATCAACCCCGAATGGTGGCGCCGTACCAGCAACTCCACGGCATCGGCGGATGAATGGCAAGTCTGGTGCTCGATTTGAAGCACGTCCAAGAGCGCCGCCAGCACCCGAAGTGACGGGCGATCCCGCGATACCAGCAGGGCGGTCAGTTCCATAGACGGGAGCTTATGTCTCGCGGAGACCTCAGTAAAGTGACAGCGGTAATAACTCAATAGTTACTTATGCGAGCTTCTTCCCGGATTGAAACTGGGGAATTTAGCGGGTTCTCGCCGCACTTTGGTTGCGGGGTCTCATTGCCAACTTCGCTTGTACATGGCCGGTTTCGTAGGGTGCAAAAAAAGCGCGCGTCTTACGTAATCTGCCGCCCTTGGCGCTGAAATGAAATAGTTGAAGATAACAAATGGTCAAAGCTGCCTCATCAAACGTCGCCAATCGTGCGCCGCGGGTGAAACTCGCGGGAACCGTATTGTCTCTGGTTTGTTTGGAGAATGGCCGACAAACGCGAGGAAGACTGCATATGCTCTCGATAACCGGGGGCTTGTTGAATGTGGCTGCGCCTTTGGATGAAGGGATCAAGGTCGAACTGATTTTTCATGTTGGCGAAAGTACGGTTCGCAGCAAGGCACGTATGCTGTTTCCGATGTGGGCGACTCAAGGTTATCTTCAGCCCTTCGAATTTTCCGGACTGAATGAAAAAGAACGACGCAGCCTGGGAATCGATTTGCAGCGATTACTGGATTGCTCGGCCGCGAAAATTGTGTCGGCTGCAGAAAATGCTGAAATGTCCGCGCATTCGATACAATTTTAGATTCCTGCCATTACTCTTCTTACTCTGTGCGAAGTTAACAAACCTTGGATTGGTTCAACCGCCTCTTTTCCAGTTATCTTGGAAAAATCATTCTCGGATAAAATACGTCA
>Ga0207031_10273_pt1 | contig 13736 bp, 17 predicted proteins | sample Alteio_BWMinCont_37_FD_153278 | JGI IMG/M metagenome (GOLD analysis project Ga0207031, IMG submission 153278) | Enriched cells from forest soil in Barre Woods Harvard Forest LTER site, Petersham, Massachusetts, United States -... | ecosystem: Environmental > Terrestrial > Soil > Temperate forest >... | reverse complement strand
TCCCGGCGTATAGATCCGATCAAGCGCTCCGCGTAAATGTGACCGATCCCCCAACATCCGGACCCGACAGGGCTTGCTGGGAATATTATTCCTGCCTTGTCACCTGGCGTTGATTACCACGGTGCTCAAAAATGTAAAAGGCCGGCGGATGCTGGTGGGCACATTCGTTTTGACCGCAGTGATTCTAACGTCGGTGTACCTGCGGTCCAGGGTCCGGCACGCGCCGGACGACAGAGGCGGTGTACACTGCGACCAAGGGCGCGGTTGACGCGATCACGGGTGTCCTCGCGAAAGAGCTTGGTGCAAAAAAGATTCGCGTCAACTCCATCAACCCCGGCATGGTTGAGACCGAAGGCGTACACACCGCGGGTATCATCGGGTCGGACTTCGAGAAAGGCATCGTCGCGCAGACGCCGCTTGGCCGCGTCGGTCAGGTGGATGATATTGCCAGTGTCGCCGTGTTCCTCTCTTCCAACGATTCCAAGTGGATCACCGGAGAATTGGTGCGCACCGGCGGGGGCCTCCGTTAACCCCAGGAGCTGACTCGCGGCGACAACGAGAAAGGAAATAAGATCAATCATGGGTAGACTCGAAGGAAAAGTAGCCGTTATCACCGCGGCCACTTCCGGCATGGCGCTTGCGACCGCAAAGCTCTTCGTTAAGGAGGGTGCGCACGTCTTCATCACGGGACGCCGCAAGGACAAGCTTGATGAGGCCGTGAAGCTCATCGGAAAGAACGTAACAGGCGTACAAGGCGACGCCGCCAACCTCGGGGATCTCGACCGCCTGTACGAAACCGTTAAGCGCGAAAAGGGCAAGATCGATATCCTCTTTGCCAGCGCCGGCCAAGGCGAGTTCGCCACACTGGAACAAGTCACCGAAGAACACTTCGACAAGACCTCCGACCTCAACGTACGTGGCACGCTCTTCACCGTGCAGAAGGCGCTGCCGCTCTTTAACGACAACGGTTCCATCTTTCTCAACGGCTCCATTGCCGGTATCAAGGGCTTTCCGGCGTTCGGCGTCTACAGCGCTAGTAAAGCTGCCCTGCGCTCCTTTGCGCGCACCTGGTTGGTTGAGCTGAAGGATCGAAGAATTCGCGTGAACGTTCTCAGTCCCGGAACCATAGACACTCCAGGCCTCGACCCACTCGGCCCCGACGCAAAGGATCGCTTCAAGGCCCTCATTCCACGCGGCGAGATGGGCCGCCCGGAAGAGATCGCAACCGTAGCTCTCTTCCTGGCATCGAGCGATTCAAGCTTCGTCAACGGCGTCGAACTTTTCGTTGACGGTGGTACGGGGCAAATCTAACGAGTGAACTCTTTATTGAGGTGAACCGAAGGCGCCCGCCGGAAACCTGGATGCAGGCGAACAGAATAGTGGAAGCCATCGAGCGACGAATGGCTTCCGACTAGCGCGTTACCGCCGCCACCGGGTGGATCGTCCGTCACTCGGAGAATGGTTGGCCTTTTTATTGGGCCGTTCGGCTATCGGTCCTGGTAAGTCGACGTCAACCTCATGTGGCCGGTTGGCTACGCAAACCGAACGTTGCCGTTCGTCTGAAGTACTCGAACCACAGTTCCAACGCCAATCTTCATCTGACCGGCTATCTTCTCGATCGAGAGTCCAGCGTCCCGAAGCCGCGCTACTTCATCACGCCGGAACAGGGACGAGAAAGGGACGGGATGTTTCAGCGGCGTACCGTCGCAGATCCTTTCTGGTGTCGTTCAATGCTAGAGGCGACGAGGGCGGCCTGTTAGTGTATGAATAGTCCCGACGGCTTTTGCCTCGAATGGTCGGTGGCCATCCATCATCAACGTGGTATCGTTTGCTGATGGGCGACGTTGACAGCAAGCGTGACTGCATCGCGGCCGCCCAGACGCTGACAAGTCTTCTCATGGAAGTCGCGCCGGGTGGCACAAATCAACCGCATCATCACGAGCGCGAAGAACGGGTCTACTTGGTGCTCGAGGGACGCGGAGAGATCGCTGCCGGAAGCGGCTTGGAAGGTCGTTTTGAAGCCCAAGAAGGCACGGCCTACTTTTTCCGGCTCAACTGCACAGCGGGGCGAAATATTGAAGCTGACGAACGATGATGCGTAACCGTGGGGATTCCGGGGCTCATCGTTGCTCAGCATCGCAAGGATTGAAACGCAGCGAATTGAGCTGGATATGCACAGGTCCTCTTGATGCCGCCTCGATCCGGCTTTTAAGGGGCGCAGTGCTGCGGGGTTAGGTTAGTCCAGATCTTCTGAATCAGGTAGAAATGGCCATTCATCAGGACATTGGCGGTCGCGCCGCTGGAGGGTCCCGGCGAGAGCGGGGTCCCGTAAGTGTAATTACAAAGGTCACCATTCTCTTCGCCACCCGATGTGAACCACGCCGTGCCCTCGGGATCGGTCGCAGTCTCCGAAAGTTCATGCATGATCGAGTCAGTCATCTCGTCCGCGCCTTGGTCGCCGTTGGGAGTGACAGTCTGGCCATACACCGCAATATTACCGTCGCAGCCACCACACTTGGTGCCGGGATCAGGCACCAACGCGAATCGAATATGTTGGCCGGAGACGATAGATGTCGAACTGGTGTGATACGCGCAAAAACTCTTGCAGAACCCTGAAACGCTCACATCCGGCGAAGTCAAGACGAAATAGACGCCGTTCTCATCCGCTGGGAGTCCGCGCGCATTGATGGCATTCTGAACGATCTTCGGTATCGCGCTCGATCTGAGGCGGCTTCCTTGCGAGGGAGGGTTGTCGATGTACACCATTCCCGTGACTGCCGAGAAGTCAAACGTGGGTGCGACCGTGTTTTCGTTTGAGTCGTAATAGGTGTCGTTCACTGTGTAGTAGGAGCCTGAAGCTGTCCGGAGATCCGTGAAGAAAGTATTGATGATGTTTTGGGTGCCGCTCGGAAAGTCGCCGTAATAGATGACGTAAACGTTCACCGGAGCACCCGTCATCACCGCTCCACCGTGGTAGAGGATACTCGGGGTGCTACCCTTGCCGCCACCCTTGCCCTTGGATTGATCGTAGGGCTTCTTGACGATAATCTTTTCCAAGCTCTGTGCAGTGCTGATGCCAGGCACGACCAGTGCCGCGACTGCCAGTCCAACTGCAATAAAAGGTTTCAAGAGTTCTCGCTTCGGGCTGAGAATCAGTATAAGGAAACTCGGGGTTACATGCAAACGCCCGACAGTTCAGAAAGTTGGGCAGATCACAACGTGGTGGTCCGATCGGCAGAGTTGCTGAAAAGGTTGTGAGTGTTGCGAATTCGGTTAGGTCGCGGTTCAAAACGTCACAGAATCGTGAAATGGTTGCACAAGGCCCATTCGGATTGAAGCGCGTTTTTCGTTCCCAATCCGGTTCGTACTTTTGAATCTTCGTTTCGTCCCTGGGGGCCGGTGGTTGGTCACAGAAGGACAAAGTGCTCCACGTTGCTCAAAATCATCGGCACTGAAAAATGACTAAGTATATGAGCAGCCACGGCGAACCTCGTTGGAGCCTTTGAGCATTATGCTCAAACAGGTCGAACGTACGATGTTGCCGCGCTCCAAACTATACGCGTACTCATGTCTCCCTGCCTCCCGATGGCTCGGCGACTGCCCCATGCAAATCCTGAGACACCCCCGCTCCGTATTCGTAAATCGCTTCCACCGTTACCCGCGACTAGTAAGCCCAAATGGTCGACACGTGCCTAGCTTTCGACAGGCATTTCTGCCGACTTGCGCAGGATTGATCCGCTAACCTCCTGATAATCCGTGTCAAGAAAGCGAACTCCGTTGGCAAGATAAATGCCCGTGTTGAGGATGAGATGCGATCGACTCTGACTTCGATTACCTCGTACGTGCATATGCATAAGGCTCCGGTTCCCGCTTGGGTGTATCGAAACGCCGCTCTATACATCAGCGTTTTGGCACTTTTGTTCGTTGGCCCGTGCGCGCTCGGGCAGCCGATGGGCTCAATTCAGGGCAAAGTGACCGATTCCTCCGGGGCCTCGATACTTGGTGCGGTAATCACGGTTAAAGGCATGGAAGGAGATTCACACCTGACGGTTACTGACGGCGACGGAGGGTTTCAGATTGCGGGACTGACGCCGGGAAAATACAACGTAAAGATCTCCGCCAGCGGTCTATCCGACTGGACTGCGCCGAATGTGCCTGCTTCGACGACGCCGGAATCGCAACCATTGCTGGCTGTCATGCAAGTGGTACCCAACGTAACCAGCGTGACGGTGGGGTTGTCTCCAGAGGAAAAGGCGCAGGAACAACTAAAACAGGAGCTGCAGCAGCAAGTCCTAGGAGTGATACCTAACTACTTTGTGGCATACGAAAATAACGCCGCCCCCTTATCGCTCAATCAGAAGTTCCATCTCAGCTTTAAAACGCTTGTCGCCCCGGCCACTTTCGCTGCTGTGGGGATCACTGCAGGAATTCAGCAGATCAGGAACAGCTATTGGCAATTCGGCCAGGGCACCAAGGGCTATGCCGAACGTTTCGGGGCCGACTACGGTACTACCGCGACTAATCTACTAATCACCTCGGTTCTGGCTGACTCGGTGTTCCATCAGGATCCCCGATACTTCTATAGCGGGCGGGGTACCAAAAAGCAGCGGGCCTGGTATGCCATCAAGACTGCTTTTCTCTCCAGAGGGGACGACGGGAAGTGGCGGCCAGCCTATGCCGGCTTGGCAGGAACGATCGCTGCGTCGGAAATTTCAAACCTCTATGACCCGGGCTCGCGCACACAATACACTCTGCTCGGCAGAGGCCTCATGTTCCATTTCGTGGGGCTGATCGGTTTGAATCTGAGTGAGGAATTTCTCTTGAAAAAAGTCACGTCCCATGTGCCGGAGGAGTCGGCTGTCCAATCGACTGTTTTGCGTGAGGGGATTCCGGTGATGCTAGTTGCAGTCGATGGCTTCAGCGGACAGGTGCTAACTGCCGGCCAAACTGTTACCTTCGTCCTGGCAGAGGACCTGATGCAGAGCGGTAAAGTGCTGGCTAGGACTGGCGATGTGGCCTCCGGGTTGGTGGCTCAAGTCATTTCCGGAAATGCCACCGGCGGCGCCGGGAGCGTTGCACTGAAAGACGTGATGCTTCGGGCGGGAAACGTCACCGTACCTCTGCGCAGTAGTCAGACGCGAGGTGAGACCACGCCCATGCAATATAAAGAACTGCCGGGATCGGGCAAAGTAGAAGTCACTCTATTCGTCGCGGCAAACGTGGCATTTCCCGAGCAGGAATAAGGGCCGCCAGATGAGAGAGGTGGACTTGAATGCACGACGAACTCGGCGCCTCAATGTCGCGGAGGAAATCGCACGACGGCTGCAAATGAACTACGCATTCGGATGCGGAATTTGAGGAGTTGACCCAGGGTTCGCGAATATCCCTCGCTTACCACGGCCAAGCTACTTTGTCGCGATGCCGTCTGATGAATCCGCGGGTGATCCGATTTCGCCGCCAATCAAACTTCTGGCATCCAAGATCGTTTTTGCCGCGAACAGAGCCATTTCAGGAGCGAATCGGTGGACGCATCGCCTTTGGTGACAGACATGGCACATAGCGATAAATGCCTCACCGTCTGCAATCTTCACTTAGAAAGCCGGGGAAACAACGATCTTCGGCATGCGCAATAGGATGAGGTTCTACGATGCCGCTAAATTCGCGCCTCAATCACCCGTCCTAGTGGCTGGCGATCTTAATTTTGATGCTTGAGTGCTCTTCTTGCCGGAGCAACTCGGCGCCTTGGTTTCCGAAGTGCCATCGAACTGCCATGTCCACACACAACACCTGCACGCTGGTTGTTCCAACGTCCGCGATCCATCAACCAGTCTTTCCTATGATCGCGGGGTCAGTCTTCCCGCGCGACATGAGCTCCACTACGCGTATACCCAGTAGTTTTCCGAGTAAAACAATTCCACTTTGGCGCGATATGATTGTTTCGCAGGTGGCTGAATGTGGAAGGCGATTCGTGGCTGGTGGGAGAAGTATAACCACGAACACCTCTTCGAGTCCGTGTCAACCTGGGCAACAGATCTTAACCTTGATCGACGTCCAGATAAGGATGTCGAGGGTATCGAGGTTCAGAGCTTTTTGGAGCGCTTGCAAGATCTGCGGTCGTGAGCGTACGATTCAAAAATTTCGCCTGTCAGGCCTATGAGGCTTCGTTAGCCAGCCCTTTACAATTTCAAACTGGCACCCCCAAAGACCTCATCTCCTCACTGTCGATACATTACCGGCTGCTGGCTGCCGGAACTGGCATGCTAATATCTGCAAGAGGCCACTATGACTGTCGAAATCAAGCGCTGTTTCTTTTGAAGCGACATCCAGGCGCAGGCCGTGAGCCTGAAAGAGAGCATCGAAGGCAATCTGAAGATTCCCACTCGCATCCGCCTGGGCGGCCCAGGCGCATTAGACGTTTTTGTCGACAAGCAGAAGATCTATTCCAAGAGGCAGACGGGCCGACTGCCGACCGCTGACGAAATCATTGAGCTGATTCGCGGCCGCGGGTGAGGTTTGATGCAGGCCGCTGGGCTCTCCGTCCGGTTGGTCGGCAAGCTGGACATTGAAAGCCATGTCCTTCACCAATAATCCGTCCGAATCGAAAAACTCATGCCGCGACACGTTCATAACGATGATGCAGGCACTCCCGGCGTATAGATCCGATCAAGCGCTCCGCGTAGGCATTCTGCCAGGGGCTCTGAGGCGCCGTGAGTACCTCTTCAATCCTCAGTGACTCCAGTCTCCTTTGGACTTCATCCGCCGAAAGCGCCATCCCGATCTCGGATCAAAATAGCGGCGCTTCGCGGTCGGCGAACGCTTCGACGATTTGTTGTGCAACCCATCCGGATGTTGGGGGATCGGTCACATTGAAGTGGAAGCCCGTTGGCTGGCAATCTCGCCGTGCAGGCCTGATAACCAGTAGGAGCATATGATGCGAAGAAGACGTGGCTCGGCAAGCTAAAGCCGACCTGTTTTTTGGCGCCTGCGTGCCCGTTGTTAACCATGGCTCCGGTACTTGGTGGTCAGTGATGTGTGGCGGCGCGTTGAGCAATCAGCGTGTGAGACCCCGTTGGAGACAATTCTTAAACCGGCTGCGATTGAAACACCGTTGCTCTTGCTGGCAGCCGTTTTTCGGGAAGGGCCTTGTACTTGTCCATAACGGTAAGCAGATGGTTACTTTGAGTTGCATCCGTCGCGACGCCTCTCGGAGAACGTGTAATGCAAGGAAGAAATGGCCAGCTGTCAGATTGTTCGGTTTCGGTGAAAACAGCGCTGCGATTCAACATTCCGGTACGCGAGAATCTCCTCCTTTGGTGACATTTCCCAGACCTGACCCGGAGGGCTCTTCCGTGAGATTGCTGCCTTAGTGACAATACCCAAGCAAATTGAATTGCAGGTTGCACGTACGTGAGGATTGAATGAATTTCTTACGCTCCCCCTCATCTGGCTGACCGATCAAGAGGAACCAACGGGTCTTTAGACTGACGCGTCAGTGAAGCGGTCGCCACACGACGTTCGGGGAGCGACCCGTTATGGGCCATAATCGGCTTGTTTTGGCTGCTTGAAGCGGTTCATCGCCTCGCTAAGAATGGCGATAGATCTCGCTCTCAGAGCTTCGGGGTCTGATCTCCCCTATGCGGACATCTGGCCCGCTTCCCTGTTCGGTTTGTGGGCCGCGCAGTCAGTCGGCCCCCAATGTAAAACTCACGCTGGCGCCAGGCTCGCAATTCTGCTTGTTGATAAAGAGATTATGTTCCTTCAGTAAACCTTCAGAACCTGCTGGTAGGGTGATAGCGGGGATTACGAGTGCGTGCCTTTACCGGTCTTGTTCGCGATCGTTGCGGGTCGCCGTGGCCCAGGAGAAGAAGGGGAAGGGGCGTGCGGAATGGGAACTCACGGGACTTCAACGTGGATACCACGGGCAACCTCCTGTTGGTGGAAAGCCTCCTATACCGGCAAGAACGGCAAGAAGCACGAATTACTGGTGAAGGCGGATGGCACTGAAACAAAAGAATGGCAAGACCACACACGATTCTCGGCCGCCGGGGTCTGCTTCTGGGCCTGGCGGCGCGGCACTCGGGCGATTGCCGTATACACTGCTCCAAGCTGGGATGTCAAAGTGGAAATCCCAGGGTGAAGCCTTTACACATACTTACGCAACCGTAATGGAGGCTATATGACCAGACGCTTACTGACCGTACCCGCGGTCCTCTTTGCAATCAGTCTTGCCGCGCCAAACATCGGGCGTGCGCAGACGTTCAAGGTTGAGAAGTTTGATATCAAGGCTGACGGCGGCACGGACTATGTCGCCGTGGAATCCGCCACGGGACGAGTTTTCGTATCGCGGGGCACCCATGTGATGGTGGTCGAAGGAGCAACCGGCAAGGTCCTTGGCGATATCCCGAACACGCCCGGAGTGCACGGGGCAGGCATCGCTACCAAAGCTGGACACGGCTTTACCACCAACGGTGGTGACAAAACCGTTACTATGTTCGATCTGAACACGCTGGCCGAGATCAAACGGATCCCCGTGGAACAGGGCGGCCTCGATGGGATCATGTACGATGAGCCCGACGACCTCATTATTCTCACCAATCACAGCCGCCCGATCGGCACCCTCACCGCCCTCAACCCCAAGACTGGCGATATCGTCGGCAATGTCGAACTGGAGGACAACGCGCCGGAAGGCGCGGCGGCTGACGGCAAAGGACACATCTTCGTCAACAACGAGAGGAAGAACACGATCCAGGTGATCGACGTGAAGACATGGAAAGCCACTGCATCCTGGCCGCTCGATCCATGCAAGGGACCAACGGGCATCGCTTATGACAAGGCTTCGGATCGAATTTTCTCCGGCTGCAACGACACGTCCGTCGTGGTGGACCCGAACAGCGGCAAAGTAGTAGCGACCATCAAGAACGGCACGCACGTGGATGCTCTCGGATGGGATGCGGCGAAGAAGTTGATTTACATCCCCAACGGTGGCGAAGGCAACGTGACCGTGGTGCACCAGGATTCGCCCGACAAGTACACCGTGGTGGATACGGTCACCACGTTCGCGGGAGCGAAGACGATTTGCGTCGACTCGAAAACGCACAACGTCTACCTCTTCCAGCCCGAGCGGGGTCCTGCGCCGCCGCAAGATCCCAATGCGCCCGCTCCGGCTCCGGGCAGCCGCGGGCGCGGTCCGCAGGGTCCGATCGTGGCCGCGTGGTTTATCGCGATCAAGCAGTAGCTATTGAGGCTGCTCACGACTTAGAGTTTGCGCTTCGCTTAGAAGTGCACCTATCCGCGACGGTTCAAGAACGCCGAAGTCCAGGCTGCTCGATCACTGGAGGACGAAGCAGTACGGCGCGCTCGCGAAGGAATCCGCAAGCCGGTGTTGCACAGGGGGAAACAGGTCTACGTTCAGGGAGAGCCGCTGTTCACCACCGAGTATTCCGATTCCCTGTTAATCTTCCTGCTCAAGGCCTACAACCCTGACCGCTTCCGTGAACGGATAGAGCAAACGAACCTGCTAGAGATTGACCCGAAGAAGCTGACGCCGGCCCAGCGAGACGTTATAGCGCAACATCTGATCGAGAAGGCATTCGCCGACCATCCGCAATTGGTGGCCGAGGCCAGGAGCCGGATCGAGGCCGAGGAGGCGGTCACAGTGGAAGCGATGTACGAATACGCCGCGGAGCGTGTGGGGGTGTCTCAGGATTTGCGTGGGGCAATCGCCGAGCCAACGGGAGGCAGGGAGCCATGAGCACGCGTATCTTTTGGATCGCGGCAACATCGCTCGCTGGACCCCGTTTGAGCATAATGCTCAGAGGCTCTAGGAGGTTCGCCGTGGCTGCTCATATACTTAATCATTTTTCAGTGCCGATGATTTTGAGCAAAGTGGAGCATAACGACGAGCTGTACGTTCGTCACCTTGTGTCTGAGAGCAACCGGATGAGGAAGTCTGCGTTCGACTTGATCCCTACCTTCCCGACGGTCAAGTCTCGCGTGCTGTCATACGAATCCGCGTGATCGCAGCTTGGGGACGCAACTACAACCCGCTTCGCCTCAATTGAAATACTGAATTCGAAGATCCGAGCCGTCGGGCTACAGGGTACGGTAGTACTTGCGGAACCGTCAGTTGAAAAAGCTTCGCGCTTGACGTTTGTTCCGTCGAACTGATAAACAATCTCTTCCTGTGGACTCAAGTAACCAACGACCCAACGCATGTCCATTGGGCGCCCGGAAGGGTTCCCGAGGGGGCCTCGAAACAAAAGATTGAATCGGAGAATCCCCGGCTTGAGAAAGACATATTCACCCAGAGTTTTGGCTCTGACCCACGATCCCCTTGAGCTACTTTTCGACCCGGTCAATTCGGCCGCCACAATTTGATCTGGCCGTTCAAAAATTCCTTGGATAACTCTTGAGTCGCGTGAGTCCCAGTAGGGGGCGGCCCCACGGTGTATTTTCTCGTGCTGTGTGAGAAAGCTGAGGCGAATGACGATTGCGGCTCCAACGACAACGAGTGCAATCATTATTAGATTCCTCCATGATCTCGTTTGTCCCGCTTGAGGATGCGGAGGCTCCACCTGTAGATCGCTATGCTGGGGCTGCCCGGCAGCTTTCAAGTCGCCAGTACCGAGCGCCCTGGCCTCGCGGACTAGATCCGTAGAAATCTCCCCCGTTATAACTTCGTTCGATCCGCCGATAGCAGTCTCGGGTTGAGGCTGTGTTTCCACAGGCGGCTTGGAGAATCCCCCCGTACCGAGAATTTCGTCGATGAGTGCGTGAAAACTTGAATCTTCGACATGTTTGTCACGTCCGTCTGAATCCATTATGGTCCGGAACTCTAAGAAGTCCGCCCCCTTGAGACCGAGTTCAGAGGGGCGAACCAACACCGTCAGAGGAATTGTCACGATAACTCTATTCACTTCGGTTGGCAATCGGTCGGAGGTATTTGAACGGGTTTTTAAAACCCGCGAAAGTAATGTCACATCACCAGAGTAGAGTTCGACATTGACCCGTAGTTCGCCAAGCTGAGTTGGGGTCAGAAGAAAAATGCATGTTTCCGAATCCGCTGACGGTGGAACGCGGATTATCTTGCTCTGCGACTTGGGGTCAAAATCCGGGGAGGCCACTCGAAGTGTGACATCAAGCGGTGCCGGGTGTCCCTTTGAGTCAACAGGAAATTCCAAAACCAGTGGCTTAGATCGAACATCGCTAGGAGTCACGCTATAGTCTGGATCAGATTCAAGAACACCCTTGAGGCCCTCCGATTGTGTCAGCCGAATCAATGCCACAAGCTCGGTTGGTACGAAAACGGGTATTTCCTTACCCAGCGCGACATCGAGTGCGCGTTCTTTAACCGGCTTCGCACTGCTGACCTTTAACTTCGATGGTGTCTCCTGGTTGCCGAAGTCTTCAGAGAATATATTGAATACCTCGATGCGGAGTCCATGCTTGACCTCGTGTTCACCCAGGTGGTGTACCATGCTCTTCCATTCGCTGAGTTGTAGTAGGACATCCGCTACAGCCTTCGAAACCAAAACATGTCCACCGTCGCCACAATCCATGATGCGCTGGGCAATGTTGATCCCACCTCCGGCGACGTTGGCGCTGGAATTGATGTCATCGTGTCGATAGATGGGTCCAAAGTGAATCCCCATTCGAAGTTGAAATGTAGCCCTTTGCTTCGCAACAAGTGAGATTCCTCTCGCGCATCGTACTGGCGCACAGGGATCATTGAAGAATGCAAGAGCCATCCCATCCCCTGTGGGCAAATAGATCACCTGATTAGCTGCCTGTGCTTTTTCAAACTCTTCCCTCTGTCGAACAATTCGTTGTAACTTTTGAATTGCTTCGCTTTGATGATCGATTGGGAGTAGCGAATATGCAACGATGTCCATGAATAAGACGTACGCAATCTCAAGGGGGCGGGTGCTAATGTCGAATGTTCTTTCTTCGTCTCTGGGATTCATGACGAGCGCACCGTGTTTGCAGCCTGGAAAATGGACCTCGGGGCAACCCAGGATCTCCATTCTGGTATCCGAGGTTTCGATCAGTATACACCCAACTGCTTGGGTGCGACGGAAATCCTGGAAATTGCGCGAGCCTTGGTGATGTTGTTCTTTGCCTTATCGTTTTTTTCGTGGCCGAGTTCCCGCCGCTTCAGGCTTGGCCAGTTCGGATCCCGCTACCTTCCCGCGAAGAATCTCTTCATCCAGGTTCTTCAACCTCTCGTACTCAGCGACCCACTGCTCCAGGGTCAAGCTGCTAACTTTCGCGACTTTCACGGTTTTGTCTAGCCGTGCGGCAGGCTCCAGGCCGATAAAGTAGAAATATCCGTCGCCACTTTCCAACCGTGCTTCGTGTCCGAGGCGGTGCAGTTCGGCTGTGATGGCTTTTTGCGTGAGGCGCATGATGAACTCGGATACCGGTCGAGGATGAGGATGGGTGTTGTCCCTTCGAGACTGTTTACTTAAGCAGTCCTTTGACACGACCCTCGATTTGAGTTTTTGCAGCCTGTTCGGGAATCAGTTTACCCAACAAACCCAGATCGACGTCCAAAGTAACCTCGTGATCAGTCACAATCGCCGACCCATGAATCGCTGTTCGCAAGAATCCCAACCTCGCCATAAGCGAAAACGTTACGGTATCGCCTGTCCAGTCCTTCCTCTGATCGGTGAACTGGATTGCCCCCAGGTTGAAACCAGTGAAGATATGGTCAATGGATCGCTCCACAACGTCTTTTGCCTCTTGCTTGGACTTGCTGTGAGCTATAGTTACACGCATTCGACGACCAGTCTTCCAGATTGCCGCAGCAGATTTATCACATCCTTTAATTATTAATAAGGAGAGTGGATCGGCTTCAAGGCCGCAAAATCTCCCGAACCTTCGCACGCTCCGCCCGGTCGATTGGAGACCCGTTTTCTCTGGCTAGCCATTTCTTGAATACCTGCATCTGAACCGCGTGTTCAATCGGACCGGCATGGGAGTTTGTTCCGGGAGAATAGCGTCTGGGAAGTTGGGGCTATAGGGCCTCCAGTGGCGCGGTACCGTGGCGCAAATGGGGGTATCGTCATGGTACTTTCACCAATTTTCTCCCACGACCTGAGTTGTATAATCTCGGGAGCGATGTCATGTGAAGAGCGTGAGCGACTAGCGAAGATCTACATTGCTGCCGTTGCGAAAAATAACAAATCAGCTAGAGTCATAGCCGGCCTCAGATCGAACAGCAGATCGCCAATGTCAGCGCCGCTCACATACCTTAAGGTTCATTACTCCGGCGATGACGGACTCTTTGAAAGTCCCAAATCCCTGCCTCGTCTGCCACGCCGACAAGCCGCCAAGCTGGGCGAAGGATAAGGTCATGACTTGGACGAATGTCTCACCTTGGCGCATGGACAACTAACGCTCAGTTCAATCTTCTGGAGCGACACGGCATAAAGCCGGCGCCGAAGCGAAACCGGAAGACGACCCTGAAGGAGTTTCTGAGCCGGCCTTGGGAGTTGATCGTGGCTGCGAATTTCTTCAGCGTGGAAGTGTGGATTCGGCGCGGGCTGAAGCGGTTCCTGGTGTTCCATCCACCCTCCCCTTGATTATCTACAAACTTTCAGGCATTATAGATAATCGACAAGGACGCTCTCCTTTGAAACCGACAGATCTGGTCCAGGGCACGCTCGACCTGCTTATTCTGAAAACGCTCTCGCTCGATCCCATGAGCGGATGGTCGATTGCAAAGCGCATCGTTC
>Ga0207031_10256_pt1 | contig 13793 bp, 9 predicted proteins | sample Alteio_BWMinCont_37_FD_153278 | JGI IMG/M metagenome (GOLD analysis project Ga0207031, IMG submission 153278) | Enriched cells from forest soil in Barre Woods Harvard Forest LTER site, Petersham, Massachusetts, United States -... | ecosystem: Environmental > Terrestrial > Soil > Temperate forest >... | reverse complement strand
GGAGTCGCGCGTGATGCCCGGGAGGACTGAGGCGGACATGGGCGGCGTGTAAATCTTGCCGTCGCGAACCACAAAAATGTTCTCACCACTGCCTTCGCTGACGTAGCCGCTGGCATCAAGAGAAATGCCTTCGGTGTAGCCGTTGGTGATGGCTTCCATCTTAATGAGCTGGGAATTCATGTAGTTGGCCGCCGCTTTGGCCATGGCCGGCAGAGTGTTCGGAGCAAACCGCTGCCAGGAGGACACGCACACGTCCACACCCTTGCGCAGGGCTTCGTCTCCCAGGTATTTCCCCCAGGCCCACGCCAGAATGTAAACCTCAATGGCGTTCTTGAGCGGGTTGACGCCCATTTCACCCTGGCCGCGAAACGCCACGGGGCGAAGGTAGCAGTGCTTCACGTTGTTCACGCGCACGAGCTCCACCATCGCCTGCGTCAGCTGATCGCGGTTGTACGGCAGCTCCATGCGGTAGATCTTGGCGGAACTCAAAAGCCGGTCGGCGTGCTCCTTGACGCGGAAGATTCCCGGCCCCTGCGGCGTATCGTAGCAACGAATGCCTTCAAACAGGGAGGAAGCATAGTGCACCACGTGGGAAGAGACGTGGATGGTAGCTTCGTTCCAAGGTATGAACTTTCCGTTGTGCCAGACCTTCTCGTAGTTGTTTACGGCCATGGATTACTCTCCAGCTTGTCCCCAGGAGGTTTGGAATTGCGTGCCGCCCACGAATGGCGCGAGCCGCAGCCCTCAAGCTGAGAAATTATAACACGGGGCGACTTGGAGCCTCTTTGAATTACCCACAGCGTCGGGGAATGGCCCACTGGGTGACGCCGGAATTGGCCGGTAGCCCATTTGCCCCGCCGCGGACCTCCACTTCGGCCAGCTTGATCGATCTTTCCCGGCTCGCCACGCCTGCCGGCACCGTCTATAGCGCATCAGGTTGATTCCGGGCAGGTGTTTCCCAACTTCAAAACCCGCGGCAACGAGATGCCCCAGAGCGCGCCTCCGAGAGGGCAGCAGCCCTGCCGTTGACCGCATTTTCAGCCCGTCAGGCCTTGCTTGCGGCGCTCCTGGGCAATTCTGCTGGGCGAGTTCAGGTCTTAACCTTATCGTGAATACCGGGTAAGGACTGACCTACCGCCTGCGGGCAGAAAAATCTTTTATAGCGATAACCAAAATAATAATCTTGCATCTAACAAAATGTAGTGGCATTCTCTCCACTACGCAGGCGATGCAAAGGTTGCCTGCCGGAGTTAGAACGACGGCGGATCTGGTTCGACACCCGCCGGGAAGGCACGACCAAGGTTTATGGCATTTATTCGCAAGCGCGGCGATATGTATTATCTGGTCCACAACGTGCGTCAGGAAGGCCATGTCCGCCAGATTCACCTGGCTTGCCTGGGGCGCCGGCCGCGGATTAGCGACGACGTAGTTCGAGGCGTTGCGTCCAAACATCCTTTTCTGCGAGTTGACTGGAAGGATCTGCGCGACAAGGCATCGCGAAACGTGGTCCGTCCTTTCGAGAATGACTCGCAATACCTTCGGAATTTGCTTTCTGCGATTCGGAATCTTCATTTTGATCTCGCGGATTTGCCTTTGCAGCTCGTCGGGTTGACGAAAGACCGCGAATTATCCGCGCAGTTGAACTCAAGTCTCAAGTTGCTACGGTCAAGCCTGGACGTGAAGTTGCATGAGCTACGCAAGGTCAAAGCGACGGATTTTGATTCGTGAAACCGAGGGAGGATGACTCAATGGGCGCACGTCAAACGATGCTCGACCCGACTCTGAACAGTCCGGAAGTTCGGGAATTTGAGAAAGCTCTGCGCAGTCAGGTGGTAGGGCAGGATCGTGCGGTACGCCGCCTGGCGCGCGTCTATCAGGTTTTCCGGGCAGGACTCTCCACCCCCGGACGGCCCATCGTCAACCTTCTCTTCCTTGGACCCACGGGGTCCGGCAAAACCCGCCTGGTTGAAGCCACGGCGCAAGCCCTGTTTGACAAGCCGCACGCCTTCATCAAGGTGGACTGCGCGGAGTTCCAGCACAGCCATGAGATCGCCAAGCTCATCGGCTCGCCGCCAGGATACCTGGGCCATCGCGAAACCCAACCCACGATCACGCAGGAGAGCCTGGACCAGCACCACACCGAGAAGATCAAGCTCTCTCTGGTCCTCTTTGACGAAATCGAGAAGGCCTCTGACGCCTTGTGGCAGTTGCTGCTCGGCATTTTGGACAAAGGCACCCTGACGCTTGGTGACAACCGGCGCGTGGATTTCTCCAACACCATGATCTTCCTCACTTCCAACCTGGGTTCGCATGAAGTGATGAACCTGATGACCGGGGGGATGGGATTCTCCTCCAAGCGCAGCGAGGAAGACGAGGAGCTTGACCAGAAGATTTACAAGGCGGCCAAGGAGGCGGCGCGGCGCAAGTTCTCGCCGGAGTTTCTGAACCGTATCGATAAGGTCATCGTGTTCCGCGCGCTCACCAGCGACAACCTGGAAAAGATTCTCGACATTGAGCTGGACCGCGTGCAGCAGCGCATCATTGCCGCCACCGACGGTCGGCAATTCGTGTTTCACTGCACCAAGCCGGCGCGCGACTTTCTGCTGCGTGAAGGCACTGACATGAAGTTTGGAGCGCGCCATCTGAAGCGCTCCATTGAGCGGCACCTGGTGTTCCCGCTCTCGAATCTGCTGGCCACTGACCAGATCCAGCTCGGCGACCTGATTACCGTGGACTTTGACAGCACCGTGGCCAAGCTGTTCTTCGTGAAGGAGGATCAGGGAGCCCTGGTGCACGCGGACGAACCAGTACACGAAACCGCGCTAGTGCCCGTTTCTGTGCGCGCCGCCGGAGCCTCCCGAGCGCTCGCCAAACGCGCCACCCGGGACGCGGTGCGGTAATGTCGTCGTACGGGCACGCCAAGGCGTTCCCGCAGGTGACGTGCCATGGCCATCCTGGCCATGCTCGGGCACGGGCAGGATGCCCGCGTGGTACGTCGGGCGAAGGCACGCCATGGCGTGCCCGTACGGCCCTTACAACGAAAAGCCGCGGACCTCAAAACCAGGTCCGCGTCGGAATTCGGACTCTTCGGTTCGCCACCCGTCACTGCTCCCTTCCCTCCTGATTCAGAGCTTTTCCTCACCGTCCCCGTCAGCGCTGGCAGGCTCAAGCCCGGCGCTATGTTCAAATTAGGCCACCACCGGCGAAACTGAGGGCTTACTCGCGGCAGGTGATTTGCGTTACCATAGAGAGAGAGGAAGAATGATAAAAGTATATAACTAATCGGAAGCAAGGCAGCAACTCACGGAGCTGCTGAACCGCGCCAGCCGCGAAGGGCGAGTGGAGATTCGCCGCCGCGATGGGCAGGCCTTTTTGGTCCGCCCGGCGGCGCGTTCCGGTTCATCGCTGGATGTGCCGGGCATCGATGCGGGTCTCTTCCGGAAAGAAATTGTGGATCTGGTGCGCGAGAGTCGTCGATCGACCGGCCGGCTCCTGCACAAGAGCCGCGCGGCCGAACAAATCACCTCACGGCGGAAAGCGGTCGCCGAGCCGGAGTGGTTCTGGCCTCAATCTCACTTAGGAGGAAGGAAACGGTGCGTGACGCTGTTTCTCTCCACTAGCCGATCGCTCCAGAAAAGTAGTGTCACGTTCCGTCTATCGCCGTGTTTGCCAATGCTGAATGCATTCGAGGAGGGGAATCAATGTCGACTTGGCCGATACCCAGCATGCTCGATGCCCGCACCCAGGCCTTTCCTGTATTAACCGCGGCGCAGATCGGCCGTATCCGCGCCGACTCTAAATTGCGCAAGGTGGCGCAGGGGGAGATCCTGTTCAAACCCGGCGATACCGAGGTGCCTTTTTTTGTCCTGGTATCTGGAAGCATGGAGATTGTGCAGCCGAGCCCGGCCGGCGAGCGCGAGATCGCTAAACATGACCCCGGTGAATTTACTGGCGAGATGACGATGATTTCCGGGCAGCGCTGCCTGGTGCTTGGTCGCGTCACCGCCGCCGGTGAATTTATTGAGATCAGTGCCGAAGCGCTGCGGTCGCTGCTTGAGCGGGACGCGGAGTTGAGCGAGATCCTGCTGCGGGCGTTCATCCTCCGCCGCCTTGAGCTTATCAAGGGCGGATACGGCAATGTAATCCTGATGGGATCGCGCTACTCCGCGGACACCCTCCGCCTGCGTGAGTTTCTGACCCGTAACGGGTATCCTTTTGCGAACGTCGATCTCGACTCCGACAAGACCTCGCAGGAACTTCTGGACCGTTTCAAAATCGAGCCGACCGAAATTCCCGTGTTGATCTGCAATGGCCGCACGGTATTGCGCAACCCCTCGAATCGGGAACTCGCCGACTGCCTGGGGTTCAACGCTAATATCGACAACCTTCAGTTGCGCGATTTGATCATTGTCGGCGGAGGGCCGTCGGGCCTCGCCGCCGCAGTTTATGCCGCCTCGGAGGGTCTGGACGTCCTGGTGATTGAGACCGAGTCTCCGGGCGGGCAGGCGGGATCAAGTTCCAATATCGAAAACTACCTGGGGTTCCCGACTGGAGTATCCGGCCAGGAGTTGGCCTCACGCGCCATCACCCAGGCGCAAAAGTTTGGCGCGAAGATGATGCTGGCGCACGACGTGGTAAAGCTGAACTGCAGCCATCCGGCCTATGATATCGTGCTTGACAATGGAAGCGCACTGTCCGCGCGGGCCATCGTTATTGCCACCGGGGCGCAGTACAAGAAGCCGGACATCCCCAATCTGAAGAAATTTGAAGGCCAAGGCATTTATTACGGCGCGACGCATATTGAATCGCAGGTCTGCGGCGACGAAGACGTCATCGTGGTGGGGGGAGGAAACTCCGCCGGACAAGCCGCGGTCTTCCTCTCACAGACCGCGCGCAAGGTTTACATGCTCGTGCGGTCGGGCGGACTAGCGGAATCGATGTCGCGCTACTTGATTCAGCGCATCGCGGAGAATCCCGGCATCGAGCTTCACTATAAGACGGAGATTGTTAGCCTGGAGGGTGACGCTCATCTGGAGCGTGTGTCCTGGGTCGACAAGGCCAAGGGTGAAACTTCCGTCCATGAAATCCGCCACGTGTTCATTATGGCGGGGGCGTCACCGCGCACGGAGTGGCTTCGAAACTGTGTCGCTCTCGACAGCAAGGGCTTCATCCTCACGGGCGCGGATGTTCTTGCCACAGCGGAATCGCATCTGCCTCTTGCGTGGCCACTCGCCCGGCCCCCGCAAATGCTCGAAACCAGCCTTCCCAGGGTCTTTGCGGTTGGCGACGTGCGTTCCGGAAGCGTGAAGCGTGTGGCTTCCGCCGTCGGTGAAGGGGCGATTGCGGTCCATCTGGTCCACCGCGCCTTGGCCGAGATCTAGACGCAACGACGGGGCAAGGCGATGGGGACGGATCATCGGCGCTTTGAAGAACCTTTGGACCTTACACATTCTCGTTATTTGTAACACGGCATATGACACTTTTTTGACTTAACCCATTTCCTTTCATAGACTCATCTGGAGAACACGTTAACTTGTTTGTTTTCAAGAACTCATTGGGAGCTATTTTTTTGCCCCTTTGTTTTCATGAACTCATTGGGAGGTTCCTTCATTTCTAACATCTTTTTTTTACCGCCCTTGTGTTTTCAATGACTTATTGGGAGGTTCCTTCCTTTGCGTGTTTGCGCCTTTGTTTTCAATAACTCACAGGGAGCGACTTTCGAGCTTAAGAAGCTTGTGTGTGAGCTGATTTCAAGACCGCAGAGGTGGGTGGAGGGGACTTTCGGAGGGGTGGCGGCAATGCGTCCGGCCTTCATCGCACTTCTAGCCTATACCTTTCGGCTCGTTTTGTCAAGATGGCAAATTGTCCGATACCGAGAGGCGCACTTCGGAGAGCGACTGGCACCAGCAAAACAATGGGGAGGCTGCGCGGTAGCTACCCTTCTGAGTTTGCTCAGGCATGAGGAAATCTATCATTGCGGTGAGGGCGCAAGGAGAGAGGGCCGATCGTCGCGAACCGCGCCCCCGCTCATCGCAACAGCGAGTTTCCGGCTGGCTATTCCTCGGTGGGTTGCTTTCCAGCAGCGCCCACTTCCGCTTCACCACCCAGCGCCGTCTTGCTGGGGTTCATTCTTAATGCCAAGGATTTTGCAGCGAATGGTAAACTGTCCCTAATTACTGTGTCTCAGCCATGGGGTTCACTCCAGGCACCTGTCCCCCTCTCCCCCGCTGGTCCAAAACGCGCTAACAAACGCCGGGCTGCTTGCAATGCGAGAAACCCGTGTGCTGATCAGCATGGAAATCACCGCCGATTTGACCGTTAACGGTGGGCATCTCAAGGCGAAGTCTTAAAGCTGCGAATTGCGCCGTAAGTGTTACTGGAAGTGTTGGTGTCATCATAGACCACGCGAAAGTAATACGTCGTATTGTTGGAGAGACCGGTAAGGGCGGCAGAGAAGGATTGCGCGGTCATGTTGGTGGTGACCGTCACCAAGGCGGTGGATGTGGGTGAGATGAGGGTTGAGCTTTTCCCCCATTGGAAATAGGCTTTACCCGGCGAACCCTGCGGATTGATCTTCCCGTTCAAAGTCGCAGCAATGCGGCTTAGGCCAGTGGCCGGGAACGTGGCCGCCACCGGCAGCAATGGCTTGAAGCTGCGAATCGCACCGTAACTGTAAGTGGAGCTGGTGGTGTTGTGGAAGACCATGCGGAAGTAGTACGTCGTCCCGCTGGTCAAAGCGCTGACCGCAGCCGAAAACGGCTGAACGATTGTGTTCTTCACCACTGGTTGCGCCGTGGTGGATGTGGACGTGGTGAGCGTAGAGCTTGTCCCCCACTGGAAATAGGCGCTTCCCGCCGCATTCGCGGGGTTTACCGTCCCGTTCAAGGTTGCGAAGCTGCTGGTCACGGCCGTGGGGTTTAGAGTGGTCACGTTCTGGGCAGTCGCGGTTACGGTGACGGTGACCGCCCCGGAGGTGGACGGGGCATCGTTTGCGCCATCGCCGGAAAACTTCGCGATAATGCTATTGGCGCCGGGGTTCAAAAGCGACCCGGCAACGGTCAGGGCCCCCTTGGCGGCCGCGCATTTGATCTTGGGATACGACCCGGTGCACGACTGGCTGAGGGTGACGGTCCCTAACAGAGCGCGGGTAACGCTGCCATTGGTCAGATAAAACGCCACGGTTCCCAGGGCGGGAGAAACGCTGCCGCGGCCGGTGGCGGTTACGGTGGCGGTCAGCATCGTACTCGCTGTGCTGGCGATCGAGGCAGGGTTGGGAGTGGCCAGCGAAGTTATGGAGGCGAAGCTCACCGCCAGATTCCAATTGGCCACCAGGTTGTAGATATTAGCGCTGCCCAGGCCCGTGGCGAGGTCGTATCCTGGGCCGGCCGAGTAGCCAGGATTATCTGTGGTGGGGTGGCTGCCCACCGAGCTCAGCCCCAGTGAATCGCTCGAGCTCGACCGCCAGCAGTTGCTGACCGCTGACCATTCGCAGGGCTCAACGGTATTTCCCGTAATCGCACCGCCGAGGGGATTGGGAGTGGTATCGATGTCGTGAAAGATGCAGGTTTTGCCCACCGATGCGCCCAGCATGGAACCACTACAGTTAGCCAGGTTCGTGGTGCTGGGACTGCCGGGGACGCCATACTCGTGAGCGGCCAGTGAATAAAGGGTGTAATTGGCGACACCCTGGCGCGACCCGGCAGACTGATTGATAAGCGCCATAAGCCCGGCAACCTGCGGCGCTACGAACGACGTGCCTCCGGCCGCCAGGGCGATAGCGTCACTCGTATTGCTATAAGTGCAGGCCGCACCGTTATCGGATTGGCAGAACAACAGCCCGTGTCCCCACAGGTTAAGTTCGGAAGAGGCAAAGAAGGAAATATCGGGCTGGTTCCGGTGAGAGGTTGAAGTGTTGTTGCCGCTCAGTCCCACGCCGTAGGCACTCTGCCAGGTGGGGAGGCTGTTATAAGCACTCACCCCGCCCCCGGCGCCCTCAACTATTAATATTCCGTAGGGGTCGGAGGAGTGGGCCTCGTTGCAGATCGCCAAGGGAGTATAGGTAGTGCCGTACGACGTATTCGCGAGTGCCTGGAGAAACGAAGCGGTGAGAGGGCTGGAACATTCGCCGCCCCAGGGCATTTCCGGCACATAGGAAAGTGCGGAACCGTAAGGCGCTGCGCCGTTGTTGTTCCAGTACAGACTGTTGGTGCCCTGGTAAGAGTCGCTGAAATCGGTGCCGCCCGCGGAGAGGTTGTAGGGGGTACTTCCCAGCGCGTTGCTGGAGAGGTTGGAAAGGGCATAGTTGAAACCCGTACCCTGGTCACAGCCCGTGGCTCCCGAATCCCCGCTGGATACCACCACGGTGATGCCCGCCGCCGCCATCTGCTGATATAGCATGGAGTAATAAGCCGTGCCGCTGGAGCCGGCTTCGAGTTCGCACAGGCCATAGCTCAAACTCGCCGCCACCACTGTGGAGTAAAGATAGTTGGCGACGTGCGAGGCTGCCAGGTCGGTGCCATTCGCGCCAATGGCGCTTCCGGTGGTATTGCAGGCGACAAAATCCACGATAGCCTTGGGCGCCACTGCCCCCGCCCATTCTGTGTCGAGCAGTGCTTCGCCCTCCTCGTCCGTGGAGGTCGGCTTGGGCGGAGCGGTGCAGCCATTACCTGGGCCATAAATCCAGTTGATGCCTCCCGCCGTGCTGCTGGGCGTGGCGGGGTAGGCGGGCAAACCAAACTGCGACCGGAAGCTGGCAATGTCCGACGGGTGAACAACCTCGGTTTCTTCCAGGACGGCGATGGTCTGGCCCGCGCCGGTTATCCCCGCCTGCAAGAGGGGATTGGCGTTGTAAATCGTGTTCCAGTCCTGGGGAGTCACCGCAAAATATGGGCTGCCCTGATAGGTAAAAGTTATATCCGGGCTGGTGGATTGATTTTCAACCTTGGCCCACCCGCCTGAACCCTGCTGTCTCTTCACCAGCTGGGCGTCGTGGTGAAGCGGCTTGGGATGCCAGCTATGGAGCTGCAGGAAGCCTGCGACGATCGGCGCCAGCGCCGTCGGAACCTGGGGATCGGCAAGGACGGCTTTTTGCTTTTCCCCGTTTACAAAAAGGTTATGGATCTCGGTATGGAATGCTTCACGCACCATCCCGGCGTTCCCGCTTATCGTGATATGCGTGCGCCCCGGGGGCACGTCCTCTATGGTAAAGCCCTTTGACTGGAGCCATCCGGTGAGCTTGGCGAGGTCGTCGTCCGTGGGTCCGAACCTCTTGCCATACTCTTCCGCGCTGATCCAGCCGTGGTACGTCGGCGAGTGGCGATTGTGCAGTTGGTCGACCAGCAAGGCCGCCGCCTGCTCCTGCTCCGGGGTGCGCTTGAGCAGAACGATCAGGTGTTCGACTGGCATGCTGTCATCCACCACTCCCTGGTCAAACTCCGCCCGCGCCAAGGGATGAACCTGGCCTTTGACCGCCTCCAGCTGCGTCTCGTCAATGGGCTGCGTCACGCGCGACTCGGCTGAGGACGCAGTAAGGTCCTGCCCCGCAGCAGTGCCTCTCGGCGTAAGGGTAAGAAGCAGTGCTATCGTCAGGAATGAGAATGGAACATCGACGAGAACACGACGCATGGGCGTTCTCCTTATCCTGCCGCTACGGCAGCAAGGCGGTATTTTTGGATTTCGGTGTGAGATCCCCTTTTATGACAAAATTATGCGCCTGATTTCCTCTAAAGGCAAGCTTGGATTGCGGCGATGGCGGGGACTCAAAAAAGCGCCGAAGTTCATTGAGACACGTCTCTGCGCGATAACAAGATGCGCGGCCGATGTTGAAACGTGCCGGGCAAGTTTTCTTTTTCAGTGGACCGATGGCCGGGAACAAAAAGGCACCTGGGATGGTTTCTGTCCCCAGGCGCTGGCGGTGCTGTCAAGGTGATGATGTGCCCCACTCGCTCGCGATGAAGCACGCGCAAAGCGAGTTTGGACTGCGGTCGCGAAGCTACCGCTTTTTCGGATGCGGGTGATTTTCCCTTACGTTTGAATGGCAACCCAAATGAGACAAGGACCCAACACCAAAAGCGGCAGCTTCAGCCCCAGGCGCGAAGCGCCTTTTGGACTGCGGTCGCGAAGCTACCGCTTTTTCGGATGCGGGTGATTTTCCCTTACGTTTGAACGGCAGCCCAAATGAGACAAGGACCCAACACCAAAAGCGGCAGCTTCGCGGCTGCAATCCAAAAAACGGCTCCGCCGCTGGCGATTCCTGGGGTCGCCGCGGCGACCTCTCCCGCAACGCCCACGTCCGCTTCACCCGCCCGCGCCATCTTCCCGGAATCGGTTCCTCAGGCCAAGGATTTTGCAGTGAATGGTGTACTGTCCCTAATTACTGTGTCTCAGCCATGGGGTTCACTCCAGGCACGCGTGTCCCTATTTTTTGTTCTCTTTGTCTCAGTTTTGGGGTGCACTCCGCCGTAATAATAAATGGTGTATATCACACCTGTCCCCGATTTTCCCCGAACCGCTCCGGCCCCTCCTAATTCAGGAGGGGAGCAAGCAGGGAGGAGCTGCGAGACATTCAGCGCTCCTTTGCGCTACCCTGCTACCGTAGTTGCAAACGCCCTCGAACGACAAGAGGGATTGGGGTTAGGCCCTGCGACGCCGCTACGGAATCCCCACCACCACCAGGGAAAGGTCATCGGAGGCCGGGCCGCTGCGCCAGGCGGCCACACGGTCGATGATCTGCTGCTTCATTTCCGGCACGGAGACCTGGGCGCACTGGCGGACGATCTCCTGGAAGCCCTTGACCCCCAGCATATCGTCATCAGGATTGAAGCACTCAGTAAAGCCGTCGGTATAAATCACCACGCGGTCGCCCGATTGGGTGGGAAATTCCGTGGTGGCATCGCCATGCACGGCATTTTCCAGAAGTCCCAGCACCGCGCTCTGCGATTCCATTAGCCGCGGCACCTCGCCCGGCTGGACAATCATGGCGGGCGGATGGCCGGCGCCGCAGAATTGCAGGCTGTTGCCGTTCCGATGCAGCCGCGCCGCGGCCATGGTGAAATAAAACTTCGTACTGCCCATGCTCTTCATCACAAACTGGTTCAGGTGCTTCACCATGTGACCCAGCTCCACTCCCTGTTCGATCAGGGCCACGGTCTCGGTGTAAATGCGATTGGCCACCAGCGCCGAGCTGATGCCGTGGCCGGAAACATCGCACACCAGCAGGCTCAGATCATCGCTGCGCGGCAGGATGAGGCCGAAATCCCCCCCAATGGTTCGCACCGGCTCGTAGTACGCCTCCACGTTCACGGCGCCCCAGGTGAGGCTGCTGGGTGTCAGGCTTTGCTGCACGCGCGCGGCCAGCTGTAATTCCTCCTCGATCTCGTTGTGGCGCGCTTCCAGCATCTCGTTGGCGCGGCGCAGTTCCGTTTCCGCTCGCTTGCGCTCGGTAAGGTCGTGGAGGACTTTGGAAAAGCCCAGGAGCTCGCCCTTTTCGTCGTAGAGCGCGGTCAGGGTGACGTCCGCCCAGAAGCGTGACCCGTCCTTGCGCACCCGCCACGCTTCAAAGCGCACGTGGCCGTTGGCTTTGGCTTCCGCAAACAGCTGTGCGGGCCGGCCACTCATCTGGTCCTCGGGCAAGAAGAAGTGGGCAAACGACCGGCCCATAACCTCGTGCGCCGTATAGCCATAAAGGCGCTCGGTGCCCGTATTCCAACTGTTGATCCGCCCCTCGGGGTCCAACATCAGGATCGAATGCTCCGGCACGTTTTCCACCAGCAGGCGAAAACGCTGCTCACTCTCGCGCAACAACCTGGCGGAGTGCTCAATCTGTGCCGTGCGCTCCGCCACGCGCTGCTCGAGTTCGCGATTCATCTCCTCCAGCGCTTGGGTTTTGCGGTAAAGATCGGCGAACACCTGGACCTTGGCGCGCAGGATTTCCGGCACAATGGGCACCGCGACGTAGTCCATGGCGCCGGAGACGTAGCCCCGCAGGCGGTCGCGGTCCTCCACGAACACCCCCGAAACCAGGATGATGGCAGTGCGGTTGAACCGGGGGTGGCGGCGAATCATCGAGGCCAACTCGTAGCCATCCATTTCCGGCATGCACACGTCCACCAACACCACTGCAATGTCCTTCTTCAAGAGCTGTTCCAGCGCCTCGGTTCCGGAACCGGCCCGGATCAGATTTTCGCCCAGGTGCTCCAGGATCGACTCGTAGGTCAACAGCTTGGCTGGCTGGTCGCCCACCATCAGAATGTTAACCGGCTTTTTCTGTGTCATGAATCACCCGTGTTTCTGGCCCCGTGAATCCCAATCTTTAAGCCCGTTCACTGTTCTCACCATGCGCTACCCGGCCGGCCACTCCGGACCCCCCGGCCTGATTCTTCCTTTGATGCAGTTCGTGGGTCCCGGCGAAAGAGGATGGCACCACGATATGCGCGAGCGCACGCGGGGGGGCCAAAGGGTTGGATGGGATGCCTTAGCCCTCTTTTCAACTGGCTGCGTCTACTTCGGCTGTGAATCCCGGCCCTGCAAGCGCCTAACTTACATGCAGGATGCAGACTTTACGCTTCGGGAGACTCAATTCTGCACCCACCATCATTTAGCCTCGGGCTGTAACCGAATGCGCTCATACGCTGCCGGCTCTAGGGTTAAAAAAGCGTCGGCATCCGTTAAGCGGCGTAGCGCAAAGTCATTTTTCCCCGAGAGCAGATGCTCTGCGGTTGGACTTTGAATGCGTAAGCGCGGGTCGGCCGGCAACAACACGCGATTGCAACCCGCTTTGGGTGTACAATTCGGAACATAGGGCTTTAAAAGCGGCGGAGGAACTCTTTGCATCGCGGGGAGACCCTCATTCCATACCCACAATTTAAATGATCACGCAGTACAGGGCGCGCGATTCCCAGGTAAATCAGCGGGTAGCTGAAATCCATTGAACGGAGAAACCGAGCCATGCCACTGACTAACGACGAAAAACTGTTGACCCTTAGCCATGACATTATCGAGGGATTTGACAAAGCCGCGGGTGGTATTCACCCCGGCTTCAGGCCCGCTCACGCCAAAGGCATCCTTCTGACAGGCGTGTTTACGCCTTCGGCGGACGCCGCCTCGCTGACGCGCGCGCCGCATCTCCAGGGGAAATCCACTCCGGTAACGGTGCGCTTCTCGGATTTCGCGGGAATCCCGACCGTCCCCGATAACGACCCTCAAGGTGCAAGCCCTCGCGGTTGCGCGATTCGCTTCCACCTTGCCGAGCATGTCCATACCGACATTGTCGGTCATTCGGTTGACGCCTTCCCCGTGCGCACGGCGGAGGAATTCCTGGCCTTCCTCAACGCGCTGCTAGCCACCGATCCTGCTGGGCCGCACCCCAATGCCATTGAGAAGTACCTGGGCGCGCATCCCGCCGCTTTAAAATTTGTGCAAACTCCCAAGCCGATTCCGACCAGCTTTGCCAAGGAGTCGTTTTTCGCGGTGTCGGCATTTAAGTTTACCAACGCGCGCGGGGTGAGCCGCTTCGGGCGCTACCGGGTGCTGCCGGTTGCAGGCAATGAATATCTGGATGAGGCGGGAGCGGCCGCGCGGGGTCAAAATTTCCTCTTCGACGAGATCAAGGAGCGGGTGGCGAAGGAACCGGTTAGGTTTCGGATCAAAGTACAGTTGGCTGAAGAAGGCGACACCGTTGATGATGCCACTGTCCGCTGGCCCGAGGATCGTCCTCAGCTCACGTTCGGCGAAATCAGTTTGCGGGAAATTACTCCCAACAACGCCGGCGAGCAGCAGAAAATCATCTTTGATCC
>Ga0207031_10270_pt1 | contig 13799 bp, 18 predicted proteins | sample Alteio_BWMinCont_37_FD_153278 | JGI IMG/M metagenome (GOLD analysis project Ga0207031, IMG submission 153278) | Enriched cells from forest soil in Barre Woods Harvard Forest LTER site, Petersham, Massachusetts, United States -... | ecosystem: Environmental > Terrestrial > Soil > Temperate forest >... | reverse complement strand
AAGTGGCGTGGTCGCCGCGTCCGCTAATGACCCAAAGCTAACATGCCGACCGCGCTGACAAATGACTGCTTGAGAGGGGAAAATGGGCTATCCGAGGTAGATATCTCTAAGCACCCGTCGACGCCGCATCGCTTTACAATTAACCCACTACGGCAAGCTACGTCACCTCGTCGGTAATCACCCTAAAGTTCGCCAGTGTGCAGGGGCCGAACGAGGTCACCATCGACACATCGGTCGCGTCGCGCCCGCGCGCCATTAAGATGCGGCCGATGCGCGGCACATTGTTGCGTGGATCGAAGGTGTACCAGCGTCCTCCGAGATAGGCTTCAAACCAAGCGGCAAAGTCGCCCGGGGGCCACGGTTGCGGTGTACCAATGTCGCCAAGATAGCCGGTGCAATAGCGCGCCGGAATGTTCATGCAGCGGCAAAAAGCGATGGCGAGATGGGCAAAATCCCGGCACACGCCGCGTCGTTGGTTATGAACCTCCCATGCCGACATGGTCGGATTGGCGTCCTGGTAACCGAAGATAATGTGGTTGTGGACGTAGTCACAGATCGCCTGCACCAGCGACCAGCCTTTTGGGAGCTGCCCGAACAGCGACCAGGCCGTGTTCGATAGGCGATCTGTCTCGCAATAGCGGCTGCCGAGCAGATAAATCAGCGCCTCGACCGGCAAGACTTGCATGGCGTGCTGCTCCGCCTGGGGCGCGTATTCGTCGACCTCGCCGCTGTCCTGCACCAAAAAATCCGTCGATATTGTTAGTCGTCCTTGCGGCGCAGTGATGACGTGGCAGAAATTGCCGAAACTGTCGTGATAGGTGTTGGCCGGAAGATCCGGATTGAACATTATACGATCCCAGCTCAGCAGGTCGGGCACGCGGGATGGATGCACGCTCAGCTGCAATATCATGGGTGTCGGCTGCGGACAGTCATAGGAAATCTCGTAGCCTGCACGAATTTTCATCGAAAGCCTGTTCGGCCCGCGCAAGCGGACCCTCCCGGATCTGACTGTTAGGATTGTAAGACTAAGAACTAAATTGGCAGAAAAGTTCCATGCACCCGTGACATTCGGCGACCGATCACGGCGCCGCCAGGGTGACCTTGACGGCAACCTTCATGGCGAGATGGTCCGACGCGCGCCCGATCCATGTGCCGTGCAATGGAATTGCATGGCGCGGATCGTGCACCACCGCGACTCGCACTAGGTTCTGATTCCCAACCGTGCCGCTCGACGGATCGAAGTCGACCCAGCCCAGGCCCGGAACATAGACCTGGACCCAGGCATGGGTGTTGCCGCCGGTGAGACCGTCGTCATCGTCATCCGCAAGGTGCAGATATCCGGACACGAACCGTGCAGCGATGCCAAGCGAGCGGAGCGCCTCGATCATAAGCACGGCCACGTCACGACAACTACCGCTCGCGAGCTTTAGCGTCAGGGCCGGGTGCTGAGTGCCCTTTTCGTGTCGCGCTCTGTGCTCGAACGCCCGCTTTATGGTCTGCGTCATGTCGACGAGAAGCCGATATGTGTCGGCTGATCCGTCCGCCCGCAGAAACGTGGCCGCCCAGCGATCGACGCTTGCGTGCGGAAACAGCGGTGCGATGTTGCGCGCCAGGCCGGGCCTGTCTTCGGCCAGGTAGGCAAACGGATAAATCCAGGCAAAATCCGCGATATCGGCCCCTCGGAAGCCGGCTGGTGCGTGGTCGAGATGAAATTTGCTTTCGAAACGAAGTTCGCTGGCCTGGTCCGCGAAATGGGCGGTCGCGACATGATTGCCGTGGCTATCCCGCGTCCAGGACAGTTGGCTCGGCTCGGGCGTAATGACAAGTTCGCGTTCGAGCACCTTCTGGTCGCCATCGTCTCGCGGATGCAGCATCATCCGGTGCTCGCCGAATGCGACCGGTTTCTTGTAGTAGTAGGTTGTGATGTGCCTGATGGCGAGAATCGGCATTGAGGTTCCAAAGCGATTCGAGTTTCAATACCACGCATTTTTCGCGCCAAAAACCACGCAATGGTGTCTCTGCACAGCCATTCAATTTAGGGCGTGGGTGATGTACCTTCCGATGTCCGCTATGGGCATTTAGCGGACATGGCGCGATGTCCGATTGAGTCGGGAATGAGTGCCGGAGATGTGTTTGCAAGGTACACTGAGGCGCTCGAGAATTGGCTGGCTGATTCGTAAAATTTTATATGATTGCTGGCCATGCCGTTCCAAAGCGGACGCGACAGCCGGCGCCACCCCGGTCCCTTCCGATGTGGTAGTTGGGTGTTGTAGGTCTCTTGGGGCGCGATCTGTAAAATTCGAGTCGGTGATCAACCTCAAGACCGCCAAGGCGATCGGGGTCGACATTTCAACGGCGATCCAGCTCCGCGCCGATGAGGCAATTGAATAGGTCTGGCCACTCCGCTCTTGTCCGTAGCTGCCTCGCCGGATGTCGATCTTCGTGTCCGTTAGTGAGGGTAAAACGGAAGAGGCGCGGACACGACGCTCCGGCGCGAATATCCGTCGTGCCGCAAGTAAAACGGACATGCCGTTTTGATCGCGTCGCGGCCGCTAATGAGCCTAAGCGGAAGTTGCGCGAGCAACGCTGAACGGGGCCTCTGAATACGGCACGGTCCTGAGGTGAGATTATTCTACTCACGCCCCCCAGTTCTGAATGAGCTATTTTATACAGATTTGGAAAAACGCCCGGCGCAAATTTAGCAGGAGGGCGTTTTGGCCCCCACTTTGAGCGCCGGGATTCGTATGCGTACTAAATCCCAGCAGTGCCCTCGCACGCTGGAGACTCCTTAATCCGTCCAGGAGTGCGGGCGTGTCACGAAAAACGGTTTCCGAGATTGCGCTACTTAAAATACTGATTGATGAAACGGGGAGACGCTTGGGAAACGATGCAAACCACCTCCTTCACAAGATCAAAATCGCGCGCAAGCGCGGCATGCCTAATTGGGATGCCGAAATCGCCACCGTTGGCTTGGCGACGAACAGAGCATTCACGGCGGCGCTTCAAAAGATGCAGAAACTTTAGGATTACGACGTGATCTGGCGTTAGGGCGCACCCGGCCTCACTCCGATCAAATCGCCGATTAGGTCGCCAACTGGGGCATTTCGGAGGTGCGATGTCTGCTTATGGCCCATAGCGGGCATTTGCCGACTGCGATCCAGAGTCCGGTCTCGCGAGTAAAGCAGGCTGCGCCGGTTCAGCCAAAAAGCCTAGTTCTTGATCTTTAGGGCCCGCGACCAGGAGCACACGCATAGCAGTCCGCGAGTGCCGACGCGATCAGCCCGGCTTTTTGCCGTTAGCAGACGAACTCGACTTGGCTGCTGGACGCGGAGCCGCAGCAGCCCGCGCCCTCGGCGCGGACGCGATGTGCGGCGGCGGAGCCGACCTGACGGCCGCACGCGGCGCGGCTACGGTCCGCTTCGCGGCGGTATTCAGTGGCTTGGGCGGAGTTCCGCCATTGAGGGTGCGGCGGTGCGTTTCGGCTTGCCTGTTCTCGTCAAGACTCCTGGCGGCGCCGGGATTGGAGCCTTGCGCTGCGGGCCCGGCCGGATTCGTCGCTGGCAGTCTCGCCATCGGTGCCGCTCCCGTGGCCGGCGCGACTCCCGTGCTAAACTCGCCAGCCTTGGTCGTTGCCGCGATGGGCGGCCGGCCATGGTTCTTGGAAGCGAGCAGCGACTTGTCGGTGGCCGCGACGTGCTCGTGTTGAATTTGCAGAGCGGTGGGCGCCACGTGCGCCTCGTGTGCCGCGGCCTCTTCTTGGGGTGTTGCCCGAGCGAGCGTTCCGCCGATGCCGCCGTTGAAACTTGCCCGCGACGCACGCGAATCGACGGTGAAGGTCTTGTCGTAGACGTTGGCGACCCTGACGGCGCCAAAATTGTTCACGGCTCGATTGTAGGCGAAAACGCCGTTGTTCCAATATCCACCCTGATAGCCGATGCCACCATAGCCGGAACCGTAATCAACGCCGCCGTAGAAACCGACGTTCGGTCCCCAGTAACCGACGCTCCACAGATAGAGGCCGTCTCGCCAGCGCCAATAGCCTGGTGTCCACAGCAACCCCACGGCGGGCGGCAGCGCCCAGGTGCCCGGAACCCAGAAGTATCCCTCTCCGCCATAGGCCCAGTAGCCGGGGGACCATATGTAGCCTTCCTCCGGAAGCGGCGGCTGCTCGTAGACCGGCAATTCCGGTGGAGCAATTGTGATGTTGATGATTTGCGCTGTGGTGGCAACTGGCATGACCGCCGCGGAAAGCACAGACAAAAAGAAGATTGCCGAGAAAAAGCGCAGCATATTCTTCGTCCTCGCGCTGGGATGATTGAAGCAGCCGGAGGATGAAGACGATCGTGCTTGAGGTCTGAGCAAAATTGCTCACTCTGAAACGTCACGGCGATCGCTATCGGTCATGAATGGATTACCAGCTGGTGCGTTACGAATGTGAGCAGGAGTATTTCCGCCGCAGCACAGTTGATATCTGCTCCTTGTCCGAAGCCACGTGGGAGAACCACCACACAAGGTCAGTCTCCGGGTTAAAGGCAGACGTGCCACCGACATGCCCGTATGTCGTCTTGTGATTCGAAGGGACATTCCGCGATCCCGTGGAAAAGCCGCGTTTGCCATACCTTAGAGCTCATAATGTGGTACTATCTGGTGATGATGAGCAAACCCCGAAACTCATTCGACCCGAAATCTTTTCTCGCCAAGATCGGCGATGGTCGCGGCGTTTTTAAGTATCGGAAGGACCAAATCGTCTTCTCACAGGGCGACCCTGCAGATGCGGTCTTTTATGTCCAAAAAGGCAAGGTCAAGCTCACAGTCGTTTCCGAACAAGGCAAGGAAGCCGTTATTGCCATTCTTGGTACGGATGAATTCTTCGGCGAGGGATGCCTTGCTGGGCAGACGCAGCGCATAGCGACAGTCATGGCCATGACGGACACCGTGATCGCGCGATTGGAAAAGGCTGCTATCATTGAGGTGATCCAACAGGAGCCGGCATTCTCAGAAAAGTTCATTGCGCACCTTTTGAGCCGCAGCGTCCGCGTCGAATCAGACCTTGTTGATCAACTGTTCAATTCGAGCGAGAAGCGACTGGCTCGCCTACTCCTGCTGTTGGCGAAATTCGGCAAGGAGGGGCAGCCCGAGCCGGTAATCCCGAAAATCAGTCAGGAAACGCTTGCGGAGATGATTGGCACCACACGATCGCGCGTAAGTTTCTTCATGAACAAATTTCGTAAACTAGGCTTCATTGACTACAACGGCGGCATCGAAGTGCACAGTTCGTTACTGAATGTCGTTCTGCACGACCAGTCGCAGATCAAGAATTAGATTTTCATATCTTGTACGGTTGCGACGAGCAGTCGTTCTTCTGATCTGGAAACCGGCCGCCGGTCAATTTCCCTGATTTTTATTCGGTAGGAGCGTAGTCACCCAACACGATATGAATCACGCGGGCAGCGGGGAGCGCTATTGGGGGTGGGCATCCACTATAGCCGTAACTCCACTCATAACCAGGATACTAACAAACCGCGTTGCCACGAAGGGTTGTCGGGAATGCGGACACCCTCGCGTGCGTAGAAACTGCGACGCGTTTCGTTGAAAGCGTCCCTGGTGAGCAATTTTATACAGCGAAACCCAACCACCAGACCTACGCTTGCTGTTAGCATTTCTCAGAGAGAGCGAGAGAAATTATGTTCACCGCCGAACAGTATCGCGCCAAAGCGATCGAGTATTCCAAATTGCTGAGGATAGCGAACAGCCCAGGCGAGGCGCGCGAATATCAGAATCTCAAACGGAGCTTTACTGAACTCGCGGACAATGCTCAGTGGCTGATCAACAATCGTGGCAAGACCGCACATGCGATAGATGAATCGGGGGGACACAAAGATGTACATGTCGGGTGAAAGCCTTATCGTCATTTTGCTGGTCGGACTGATTGCTGGATGGCTAGCTGGCCAGATCGTGCAGGGCACCGGCTTCGGAATCGTCGGTGACATCCTGGTAGGAATCATTGGCGCGTTCATCGGCAGTTGGCTCGTCCCTCAACTCGGCCTCTATCTCGGCTCGGGCATGATCTCGGCGATCATCAATGCGACCATCGGCGCGTTGCTGCTGTTGCTGGTCGTCAGACTAGTTCGTGGCGGACGCTGGGGAGGCAACTGGGGAAGACGACGTTGGGGAGGCAGTTGGGGACGACGTTAGTAGCTGATGGCCCGTTGATTCCTGTTTCCGTGGTGGCCCCCCGATGCATTTCTCATTGCGGCTCCAGCCGTCCTTCTACGACGGCTGCAAAGACTACCAGCGGCGCCCGTAGTATCCGTAGGGTCGACCATAATATGCCCCTCCGTAGTAACGGGGATGTGTCCGCACGCAACTGTAGTAACCACAGACAACAGCTGCTTTCTGAATGAGGCGCGTATCCGCGACGCCGAGCACTGACCGCGCAGCAAGTGTAATTGCGTCGGCTCGGTTACTATGCATTCCACCTGATAGAAATGCCGCCGTGGCGAGAGCCGCAAGAAGGACCTTACGCATCTATAACCTCTCGGAGGGTACGAGACAGTTTAAACAGATTGATACGTCGAGCACAGTCTACTTACGCAGACTAACCGGCGTCTGAGAGAAATTTCTCACGAATTGTTTGTTCAAAGGTGCACTCCCAAGAAGCCGGCAACCAAGACTATTACGACTACAACACCGATGACGTAGAAAATGTTCATTGTGAACTCCGACGAATGGATGCCCGCTTTCAACTTGAAGGCAATTCGCTCGGATATGTAACGCCTTGGTTGAACGTAAGTTCCAAATTTAACTCAAGGTAGACGACATCGATCGTCGCCGCTTGCGTGGGCGACATAGCTCGCTGGGAATGTGATCAGAGCAACTAAAAATGGTTTGAGCGCGATGATCGACGCGCATCGGCAGTAGCTAAGCAATACACCGGCAGAGCTCACCGCTCATGTGTCCTGTTATGGCCGAAAACGGACATTACAGATGGCCGCTGTTCCTCCCGTCCGGTTCGTTTTCTGTCAATTCCCCGGCCAAGGAGAGGTCAGCCAGTTCAAAGCGCGTTTCACCCCTCAAGAAAGTGCCCAAAGGCAGCCAGCGGGCGAAGGCGGTCACAGATGATCTTAGTAATCGCCAGCATGGGCACAGATAGGACCGCACCTGGAATGCCCCACATCCAGAACCAGAAGACGAGCGAGATAACGACTAGCACGGGATTAAGGGTGAAGCGTTTGGCCAAAAGCATCGGCGTCAGAGTCTCGCCTTCGATCAAATGCAATACAACGTACAGTCCCGCAGGGAGTAGAGCTTGCCAAAGCGCGTCATTGGTCAACAGACCAGCAAGAAGAAAGACCACCACACCTAACGCGGTGCCGAGGATTGGCACATAGTTCAGTAGAAAGGCCACTGTCCCCCAAAGGATCGGGTCACCTACTCCGGTCAGCCACATCGCCAATGCCATAACGATACCCACAGCCGCGTTCATGATCGTGATCGTGACTAGATACGCGGAGACATCATGCTCGATCTGCTGAGAGATTTCGACCACTTGGCGCTTGCTCTTGAAGCGCGGCAGTATTTCGACGAGCCGGTGCAGAAAGACATCGCCAGTCAGGAGAAGGAAAAAAAGAAACAGTACCGTTGTGAAGAAGCCATTCGCGAAGTTCCGGGTCCCGGTAAATAAGGTCGTCAAAAGAGTTGAGCTCTGCGTCGGGGCGGCCGCGTTCGGCAATGGTCCCGTTCTTCCAAAGTCTTCTACTTGTTGCAGGAACAGCTGGAGCGTATTGATCGGTGCCCGCATGAAACTCAACCGCTCCTGAAGCCGAGGAATACCCTCCGGAAGCTTTGCGGCCCAGGTACTAGCGGGGCCTGAAATGGCCGCGCCCAAGCCGACGATTGTTCCGAATAGCGCCAGGATCAGGAGCAGTGCCGCGAATAACCGCGGTATGTGCAAGCGTTGTAGTAAACGCAAGGCTGGCTGTAACAGGAGCTTTAGAACGGTAGCAAATGTCAACGGCAATACGACGTCCCTCGCGACAGAGGCCGTTGTTAACAACGCAATGACGAATAGACCACCAAGGAACACGACTTTTGGATCAGCGGGCAGAGGCAAATCCTCCGGCACCTCTGCCGGCAGCGCGGCCTCGATCGTCTGATCGTTAGCTGTAATGTTCAAGACTGCATCAATTGTGTCCTGATTATGCTCGAGGCCCGCGATTGACATTGCATTGGCTCCCAACTAGCGGCAGCTCATTAGTTCAAATCCTCGCCGCTTCTCTTGGAGCGGAGAATGTGACGGAAAAGCACGCGCCTCGACCCTTTTCGCCGAGCGCAATATTGAGCTTTCCGCCTATCTGAATTGGCGGGGCCTTTGTTGCTCCGGTCGCCTGGAGATACGGGCGGCATATTGCTCGACATGATTGACCAACCTTGGTTGAGAAGTTGATGAGAAGGCTTCGAGTAGTTAGTTAGGTAGTTATTGCAATAGCGGTCCACCTTATTGCGAGGTAGCCCGATGTTTGCGCGGACTGGTGTGGCCGCGCTTCAACGTCCAATAACGACTCGAAGGTTATGGCTTATCCGGCCGGCCGGTGTGTATAGAATTGACCACTATTTTTCTTTGCGCGTGAGGCGAAGATTTCGCGGCGACGCCTGCAAGCATTCTGCCAACTCGGCGCTGGACAATCGGATCGGCGGAGTATTCCGGTAATCCTATTGAAGGGGACTTGATCCACGCACGCAAATCCTCGCGTAGCGCATCGTTATCGATTGTCATGAGTGTCCTTCGCGGAGACAACAACCCAAACATAGATTAGTTCAATAAGGGACTGAGAATGAGGTTTATCGTGTCGCTTGTTAGACCCATTTCGCGGTGCGACGACGGCCGACACGATGTCCGCTATTGTTGGGCTGCCGGTGCTGGAGCTTCCTTGATGCTGGGTCCGAATTGGGATTTCTGGGTCGAGTACAACTACCTGGGCTTCGAGAACAGGACGGTGACCACTGTGGGGGTGGGCCCGCTAACAAATAGCGTCAAGCAAGACGTGCAGACGATTCTCGTCGGACTCGACTTCCGTTTCACCAACTGGGCCATGGGTCAGTTCAAATAATTGGCCGTTCGTCGGGGCTATGTTCCTTCTGGCGTTTTGTTTCAACGCGCTACGTCTAATGTCGCCTCCTGGCCCTTAGCTGCCGCGCCGGTCAGGGACAGCCGCGGCAGCTTTCGGGGGTAAAGCAGCCGCGCCTCTGGTTAGGTTGTGCGGCAGCTAACGACCCATGACACGGGCATATCAGGTTGTCGTAGCAAAAACTTCAAGGCGCCCTAGAGCCAGTTGACTGGGCCGAGAAAATCCCGCTTTCCGATCGGCACGCCGCGATGACGCAAGATGTTGTACGCCGTTGTTACGAAGAAGAAGAAATTCGGCAAGGCGAATTGTTGCAGATAGTCGTTGCCCTTCATTTTCCGGTCGTTGCCGCCACCGGTCCAGGCGATGACCTTGTCCTCCGCGCCGTCGATCTGTGCGCGAGTCAGGGTTTTCACGAAGCCTAGGGCGGTTTCGACGCGACTCTTGGCGGCGGCGAAGCTGGTGTCGTCCACGGCCGGCAGAACTGGGGGAGTAACGCCAGCTAGGCGGCCGCCGGTATTCATAGCGAAATCGGCTGACTGGCGGATCTGGCGAGCCAGGCAGAACATGTCTGGATACAACCGGTCCTGCAGCAGAGCTGATTCCTCAATCTTGTTGGCGGCACAATGCGCGGCGGCCTTGTCGATAATGCCGGCCAGAGCGCCAAGCTGCTGGGCGCAGGGGGTTACAGCCGCGTCATACAGGGAATATGCCATTTGGGTTTCTCCTTCGAGCGGGATTTATGGGAAAGACCATAGGAGAACCCCGGTCCTTCTGCCAACGGGTTGCCGCACACTGTACCGGGACTGTTTGTGGGCACACACGCACATCGCACAATGTCTGAGCCATGCCCGCTTTCCGCAAAGGGGACATTACGGATCATCGCGACCATGTCCGCTATTGGCCCGTAGCTGCCGCGCCGGTCAGCGAGTGCCGCGGCAGTTTTCGGGGGTAAAGCGGACACGCTGTGGAATTGCCGCCATGTCCGCTAATGACCCAAAGCGGACATGACCGGCTTGCTGCGCCGTAATTCAAGCAAGGCTGCACAGCCCAATCGGTGTAACCAGCTGTGTTTGTAGATTTCGTTCGAACACAGCGACTTCACCTAATCAACATCTGCAGCCCGGCACTACGCTCGGCGGATATCCGAATGGATAGGAGCGCGGGGCAACATGGTATGGAAGGCCCCACATCCAACCATCGTATCCCCACTGGGAACCTAGATATCGATGGGTCCAGTTTCTATAATTCGCGGTCTCATATCCCATGCCGCCCCAGTCCCAAGCATTTGCGGAGCTGGTAGTCGTCAATGCCACTGCGCCGATAATTGTAACGCTAATGGGAAGTGCCATAATGCTTCTCATAGCCACCGCTCGTTTATTCAGGTCCTCGCACCTAATTACCGTGATGATTCGGACGCAATCAATTATCGCGTCGGCCCCTTAACGAATCTGGCACTTGGCGAATATCCCTTAGCGGCTAGCAATGTCCACTTTCGGGGGTAAAGCTGACATTGGATGAACGGCTCGCGATGTCTGCTTTTGACCCATAAGCGACATTGCCGAGCGGAATTGTTGCACTGCCGGTGGGCCCCATGTGGCGCTGGAGTCCTGCCTCGGTCAGGTCAGTGCTGCGGTGCTATGCAACGCCGGAAAGCCAAAAGCTGGGCCGGCTGCTATCCTGTGCGCGGTCAGGCCGAATGCACGATTTTTGGTTAGGAGGAAATCATGTTGAACGAAACTACCATTGCTACCTTCAAATCCAGCTTGCGCGGAGAGCTCATCAAACAAAGCGACGCGCGTTACGATACCGCGCGCAAAGTCTACAATGGCATGATCGACCGTCGGCCGCTTCTGATCGCCAGCTGCGCCGATGTGGCGGACGTCATCACCGCCGTTAAATTTGGCCGCGAGCATAAACTGGTTGTGTCAATTCGAGGCGGCGGCCACAATGCCGCTGGGTTAGGCGTCTGCGACGACGGTCTGGTGATCGATCTCGGGCGCATAAACTATGTTCACGCGGACCCGAAAAAGCACACGGTACTTGCCGGAGGCGGCGCGCTATGGGGCGATGTTGACCATGCTGCCCATGCATTCGGTCTTGCGGTTCCAGCAGGGATCATTTCGACGACCGGCGTCGGCGGACTTACGCTTGGCGGCGGCATCGGCCATTTGACGCGGCAATGCGACCTCACCGTCGACAATCTCCTGTCGGTCGACATGGTGCTGGCCGACGGCCGCTTTGTCACGGCGTCTGCCAAGGAGAATCCCGATCTATTCTGGGCAGTGCGCGGCGGCGGCGGCAATTTCGGTGTCGTCACTGCGTTTCTCTTCAAGGCGCACCCTATTCACACTAGCTATGCAGGTCCGATGCTGTGGTCGATGGAGGACGCGGCGGAAATCCTGCGCTGGTATCGCGGCTTCATCGGCAAGGCGCCCAATGCGCTCAACGGGTTTTTCGCGTTCCTGACCGTGCCGCCGGGCCGCCCTTCCCGACCCACCTGCACAACAAGAAAATGTGCGGGGTCGTGTGGTGCTACACCGGGCCCCTCAAGAATGCCGAACGCGTGTTCGCGCCGATCCGCAAATTCAAAGCGCCCGCGCTCGATTTCGTCAGGCCGATACCACATCAAGCGCTGCAAAGCATGTTCGACCCGATTTTTCTGCCGGGACTGCAATGGTACTGGAAGGCCGATTTCGTGCGCGAGCTCAGCGATGAAGCGATTGCGTTGCATGTAAAGCACGGCGCCTTGTTGCCGACCATGCAGTCGACCATGCATCTTTATCCCATCGACGGAAAAGCAAGCACAGTAAGGAAGACTGCCACGCCGTGGTCCTATCGTGACGCCAAATGGGCCGCCGTCATCGTCGGCGTCGATCCAGACCCTGCGAACAAGGAAAAAATCTCAAACTGGGCGAAGTATTACTGGACGGCCCTGCATCCTTATTCGGCCGGCGGCGCCTACATCAATTTCATGATGGAGGAGGGAGACGACCGAATTCGCGCGACCTATGGCAAGAACTACGACCGTCTCGCCAAGGTCAAAAAGCGCTACGACCCCACCAATTTTTTCCATGTGAATCAGAACATTAAACCTGCAAAGTGACATTCCAAGCGGGGATCATCGCGAGAGGAGCGATATCAGCCGGCGCATGGGAAAATGACGTGTCGGTTCGGGCTACGCCAACGAAATTTCTACGCGGTGCACGTGGAGCGGCTCGTCGAACCCTTTCAGTGCGACGCGCCCAACGCTCTGCAGGCGCAGCTCTTTGCCTGCGCACAACTCCGCAACCGCGTTAGAGATCAAGATGCTATCGGGATCGGCGTGAGCGCAAAGCCGCGCCGCCAGCTGGACGGTCGAACCGAAGAGATCGCTGCGACGCTCGATCGGCTCGCCGGCGGCGATGCCTATGCGAACTTGAAGCTGCAAATCGGGATGCCCAGCGCGGTGCTGCCAGAAATCCTGCTGCACCTTGATACCGCAACGAATGGCCGAGGCGGCCGAAAAGAAGGCCGCCATGATGCCGTCCCCAGTATGTTTCACTTCGCGCCCGTTCTCCCCAGCTAACGCTGCGCGCACGATGGAGTCGTGGACGCCTACCATCGTCATCGCTGCGTCGTCACCCAGCCGTTGCGTTAGGCTCGTCGATCCGACGATATCGGTAAAGAGCACAGTACGCGTGCCGGTATCGTGCTCGCGGCTTTGGGGCAGTAGCACCGCGCCACCCTCATCGAGTTCCGACGCGCCCATAAACGCATCGGCCATATCGGGCGTTACCTCCATAATCTTGAGCGCAGTCATGCCATGCGCCTCCTGATGCACAGCGGCCGCTGCCTCTGCGCTGGGCGCGGTGCACATGCAAAAGACTTTGCCGTTCTTCCGGTTCAGCCAATACTTGTGGTATTCGACCCCGTGCTTGCCCTGAACCTGCTGATCGGCGAGATGAGCTTTGGCGAGATCCTCGGCAGTAACGCCGTCGGGCACATCGTGAATGTCGATGTAGGTCGGCATCTGCGGCGCTCCTGTGCGGCGTGAGTATACAACTTCACCGGGATTTCCCATGTGAAGCTCTCCGCATGGATTGATGCTGACTCGGAATGGCTGGGCGTGCAACCCATTGGTGTCTCCTGATCGGCTGCGAGCGGTTTTGATCGGTGATCGACCACTGCCCGATGGCATCGGGCATCCAGCGCGACATCGCCTTCGCACTCGCAGATGAGGTTGATGATTAAGGGCTGTGTTTGCTGCAGTGCATGAGTCCGGTAATGGCCCTTAGCGGACACGTCGATTAGCGGCAGCCGCGGCGGCTTTCGGGGGTAAAGCAGACGCGCTTCCCGTTGGACGGTGCGGCAGTCAATGACCCACAGCGGACACTGCACACGGGCTTGCACCCATAACGGGGCCTTTTCATTTCGCATGGGTGCCGGCCCCACACCCCTTTTGTAAGCGCTGTTAGTACCAGCGACCGCGACCGTGCCAAGCGACGCTTGTGACAACTATGACCGCGACCAGCATTATTAGTACTGTCGGTGTCATATCGTCTCGATACGCGACACGCCACACGATCGACATTCAAAGGTAAAAAGTTCTGGCAGTGCGCCAAATCTTTTTGTGCGCCTAACGAGCTTCATAAGCTGGGCGCAGCTCGGGCAATGAGGTCGTTGGGGCGCGGA
>Ga0207031_10268_pt1 | contig 13897 bp, 12 predicted proteins | sample Alteio_BWMinCont_37_FD_153278 | JGI IMG/M metagenome (GOLD analysis project Ga0207031, IMG submission 153278) | Enriched cells from forest soil in Barre Woods Harvard Forest LTER site, Petersham, Massachusetts, United States -... | ecosystem: Environmental > Terrestrial > Soil > Temperate forest >... | reverse complement strand
ATGGCCTCACTGGCGGTAAGAGACTCAACCGGCGCGACCGCATCGTCTTCGCTTTCCCTGATCATCGGTAGTTCCCTGCTGCCTCCCAGACCGTCGACAACGTTCAGCCTGTTGCATTTTGGCAACGCGGGTTTTGGCGGCGACGACACGAACGTGTTTCAGACCGCGCTCAATTACACCGCCGCAAACGGAGAAGCTTTGGAGATTCCGGCCGGCAGCTACAACATCTCTCCAATTTCTTTTCCCAATAATTCCTATCTCCTAGTGGACGCGAACGTGACGGTCACGGCTAACTCAGGCTACGGCACAAGCGCCCACATGCTAAATGTGAATGCGCAAAACGTGACGATAATCGGCGCAGGAGCTTCCACTTCGGTATTCCACATGCGCAAGGCGGAGTACACCAGCGGAGAGTGGCGGCATTGTCTCGACATCGAGAATGCCGGCAATGTGACCGTCAGCGGAATTTCCTGCAACGACTCCGGTGGAGACGGAGCTTACGTGCGCGCCAGCACCAACGTCACCATCGAAGATTCCATCTTCAATAACAATCGCAGGCAAGGCTCCAGCATCACCGGCCAGGTGAATCATATCTATTACCTGCGAGACCATTTCACCAACACGAACGGCACTGCGCCCCAGAGCGGGATCGATATCGAGCCCAACGCGCCAAGCGATTACCTGCTCGACGTACATATTGACGATTGTTATACGGACGGCAATGCCGGCGACGGCTTGATGGTCAGCACCTGGCTGATGAATTCTACCTCGCAACCGATTGGCGTGACCGTGTTGCGCAATCACTCGACGGGAAATCAGCGCTACGGCTACTTCGCCAATAACAACGATCCATCTAACGCGCCCGGGACGATTCTGATCCAGGATTCCTTCAGCGATCAGAGCGGAAGCGCCGGCGCCGCGGGACGCTTCTATGCGGCAGATGGCGCGAGCCTGACGTTCCAGAACCTCACCGTGACGAATCCTCACATCAATGGGCCAGATCCTTCTTATGGAGATAGCGCGGCAGTTGACGTTATCCGGGGAGGCGGAGGAACGGTGCCGATTGGCAACGTGCATTTCCTCAACATCAACATCGCCGTCACTAATGGAAAAGTGGACCACTACTTTAATTTCCAGGACGGCTCAGGTGTGGGAATCACCAACGTACAGTTCGTTCCCGGAACGCTGAGCGGAGCGACGCAAGCTCCGCCGAACGGGCTGATGCAGGGGCAAGGGTACAACTCCATTCCGTAAGTTAAGTCCGACAGAGACCTCGCTTACCTTTGTGGCGAGTGCTGCGATTACCTCCTTGTCGCAGATGCTGCCTGGAATGTGTGGCGCAAGGATATCACTTCCCTGCCCGCCTGGCGTACAATCACACCTAACTACGCAGCTGACTTAGCCGCATGACGTGGAGGCGAACACTATGAATACAAAAGTGGAAAAGATGCTGGCGATGGTAATTGTATTTTTTGCCGCGACCCTGGCGATCGATTTCGCACGAGCTGCAGGCGATAATCCAAGTAATGCAGGCGGCCCCGAGGAGGAAGCGGCCATCAAGCAAGTGGTGGCCGGCTTCAGCGGCGGCTGGAACACTCACGATGCGCACGCGATGTGCTCATCGCTGGCTGATGACGTGCAGTGGGTGAGCTGGCGCGGCGACGTCTCGCATAGCCGCAAGCAGGTGGAAGACGACCACGCCGAGCTTTTTTCGGGACTCTACAAGAATTCGCATCGCAACGATAACGTAAAGGCTATCCGCTTTCTCACTCCCGAATTGGCTTCCGTGGACAATTACTGGAGCATGACGGGAGCAAAAAAGCGAGACGGCTCGGATTGGCCGTACCGAGCGGGCTACGTCAACTTCCTTATGGCCAAGCGCAATGGGCGATGGACGATCATTGTTTCCCATACCGCCGATTTCAACGCGCAAGCGCCCTCGGCGGCACACTAGAACCCGAAGCGGCTGGACACAATAGCCTGAACGCGGAAGTGCAACCTTGCGCGGCGTGGAAAGCCGCGGCTTCATTTACTCTGATTTAGGGCATATCGCCCGGTCTGCTTAGTTTCGCGCATTTTGTTCTGCGAAGCCTTTTCCATCTTGCGCGCCTGCCTTTTTTTAAGTACACAGATTACCGTGACTTTTTCATGAGCCGCTTCGACATGAAGAGCGATTGGGATGTGAGGGCGGAGGAGAACGCCCACAAGGCCATTGCCTGTGACGATGCGCAGAACGAGGCCGCCTTTCGGGAGTCGGGGGAGCGGGATGCGAAACTGCTGCTCGAAGGCGTGTCGGAAATTCTGGAGGGGCACCAAAGTGTTTTGGAGATCGGCTGTGGAACCGGCCGGCTGCTGGAGCCGCTGTCCCGGCGTTTCCAGCAAGTCTTCGGCGTCGATGTTTCGGGCGAGATGGTTCGCCGAGGCCGCGAGAGGCTCGCCCATTTATCACAGGTGCATTTCTTCGAAATCGATGGCCTCGGAAAACTGCCTTTCGAGGATGAGAACTTCGACTTTTGCTTCAGCTACATCACCTTTCATCACATTCCCATGAAATCGGTGGTGCGTTCCTATATCAAAGAAAGCCATCGAGTTTTAAAGATAGGGGGGATTGCGCGCTGGCACTTCTTCGGGCGTCCCGCGGGAATTCTGGCGTCCATTCGGGAAAGCGTCACGCACAAAGACACTTGGCGCGGCTGCAAGTTCACTCTCGCTGAGATTGAAGGCGCGGTTCGAGCCGCTGGCTTTGAAATTGTGGATGCGCAGTATGTCCCCGCGAAATCATGGCGGCTGTTTGGCAAAACGCCTCCGGATATCATTTGGATGACTGCGCGGAAGTCCCGCAAAAGTGCGCGGTCTGGCTCTCTCAGCGCAAAATAAAGATTACGAAACGCGAATGCGTCGCGTTCTGCGAGCGCGATGCGCTGGTTTGACGCTCCGTTATGATTCCGCTAAGATGATTTCGCGGGGTGGAGCAGTCTGGTAGCTCGTCGGGCTCATAACCCGAAGGTCGCACGTTCAAATCGTGCCCCCGCAACCAGCTATCATGCTTCGCTTACAAGGGCTTACTCAATTGAGTAAGCCCTTTTTTCCTTAATTTGCATTGCCCAACGGTCACCCCGTGACCGCATCACAACGATATTGGTATCCAGCACAAACGGGAGGAGTTTTCCTCACTAACTGCATATGATGTGAGTTTTTTGGGTACAAGATTAATATCGTTTTTCACGAACGTAATATCCGCGCTGGCGGTACTGTTATCTTCAAGGAGCGAGACGGTCTGGAAGCATCTGCGCGGCGTTGTGCTGAGGACGTAGGTGAAATGGCTACCGCCCGTCTGTCAATTCGCTGTTTTGCGACGGCGCCCTAGAAATCTGCAGAAGTCGCGATAAGGGATGGGCACTGCGCAGTGTTGCCCTTAGCGGATGACTCGCCTGATAAGAGTTCCCCAGGCAGGCGATAATGTTGAAAGCGGCTTTGCGATGCTCTTCCGCAGCAACCGGTTCTCTTTTGCGTCTCGCGAGATTTGCAGCAGTCGCATAAATCCGCCATGCGGCAATTGGCGCTCTGCCATTATCCAGAAGCGCAAACGCATTGCGCAGCGATTCATCCGCAAAGTCGTCATCCCCGCCAGCCATCGCCCTGGCGTCCCACGCGAGCGCGCGCATGACAAAGTTCCAAGAAGTAGTAGTAGTCGCTTCGAAGAGTGCTTCCGTGGAAAGGCTACGTGTCCGGCGTCCTCTTCAACGAGTGCGTTGCTTCGTATCTGCAGTCGATGTAGGCGCGGGTAGGACCTCGTACCGTGCCATCATTCCCGCCTCCATATGGTCGTCCAGGTGGCAATGAAATAGCCAGAGGCCAGGAGCGTCGGGAACCATGTCGGCGGTTTCCGTTCCCAAAGGCAATAGAAAGATCGTGTCCCTGCGAGTGCCGTGAGAGAGCACCGTGTTACCGTGCCAATGCGGGGTGTGGAAATTGAGCGAGCCCACGTTACCCATATCCAAGAGATACCAACGCACATGCTGTCCCTGTTTCACGGTCATCACCGGCCCATCGCCGTAGAGGTATCCGTTGACGGAAAACTTGAAGTTGGTCTCGGCAAATCCTGTGCCCGCAAACGTGAAGTATCCTTGCGAATCGGAGAAGTTTGCCATCCGCTCACCGAGCGTTTTCTGGTCGGCGGCGCCGATGTGGGCGGCGACGTTCTCTTGCACATACCAACTCTCGTTTTCGTCAAATGCGCTGAAGAGCGCGACGATTTCGCGGTCCACGTCTTTGGGAGTGCCGTCGGAGCTCGCCTGGCCTCGCCGGGCCACGATGATGGGCCCCACCAAGCCGGAAGCCACGTCCCTGTATTCGTCCACGTGCGACTGGTACGCCCAGACAGTCGAGCTGGGATCACCCGGTTCCGGCCCCGCCCGTTCCCGTACGTCCCACTCGTAAGTGAATGTGGCGCCGGGCTGCACTGTATCCTCCGGCTCGTCGTCCACAACATTGCCTGTGGCATCGGGCACACTGCCGGTGCTAGTAAAGTTCTTCTGACGAAAGACGTCGGGCAGGTAAACGCTGTAGGGCCGCGAGGCGTTGTTCTTGAAAACAATCTTGAGCGTATCGCCGACCTCCGCGCGCAGGATTGGTCCCAGCAAACCAAGGTATTCGTCCTGCGGGTCGCGGGGCTTCCGCGTTGCGAACGTACCGTCGGTAAACTCTCGGTAAACCGCCTTGCGATAGACGTGCCCGATGTGATCGGGTCCGGGCTGCGTGTAGGCCGCCGATGTTCCTTCAAAAGGTTTGCCGGTCATGATATCGATGCCGAGCGGCGCATAGTCCCATTCGGTTTCTTCCGCCGCAATGTAGTAGGTGCGCACGCGTCCGCCCGCCGTGGGCAGATCTTGCTTCGGCCGCAGTCTAGCGGAAGTCGCCGCGAGCTGGGCCAGACCTCCGACGCCGAAAAGGCAAACCGCCCATACCAGGCCTTTCATGGCAGTCTCCTTGCCGCTCTTTGAGCTGCGACGCTCGCTGGTCCCGCAGTGGCCCTCCATTCCGGGGCCTTCAACACAGCGAAGCGACTTAAACGCGCTGAGCCACGGACCCAACGTCAGAAGCCGGCGCTAACACGCCCGGTTTTTTCGCCGGCGGCCTGCGCGGGTAGGACCTCGTACCGCGCCATCATTCCGGCCTGCATATGGTCGTCCACCTGGCAACGAAGCACCCAGAGGCCAGGGGCATCGGGAACCATATCGGCGGTTTCCATTCCCGCCGGCAACAGGTCGAACACATCCGTGCGACGGCCTTGGAAGTTCACCGTGCCGCCGAGCCAATGCGGGGTGTGGAAATTGACCACGTCACCCACATCCAGGAGATACCAGCGCACATGCTGGCCCTGCTTCATGGTCATCACCGGCCCATCGCCGTATAGGTACCCATTGATCGAAAACTTGAAGTTGGTCTCGGCAAATCCGTTGCCCGTGAACGTGACGTACATGTGCGGATCGGACATTTTGGCGTCTCGCTTATTGAGCGCTTTCTGGTCGGCGGCGCTGATGTGGGCGGCAATGTTCTCTTGCACATACCAACTCTGGTTTTCGTTGAATGCGGTGAAGAGAGCAACGATTTCGCGGTCCACATCTTTGGGAGTGCCGTCGGAGTTAGTCTGGCCTCGCCGGGCCACGATGATGGGCCCCACCAGGCCGGAGGCCACGTCTTTGTATTCGTTGACGTGCGAGTGGTACACCCAGACGATCGAGCTGGGATCATTTGGGCCTGGCCCCGCCCGTTCCGGTACCTCCCACTCGTAAGTGAACGTCGCCCCGGGCGCCACCATGGCCCCGGTCTTTTGCTCGTCGGGGACATTGTCGGCGTACATGGACCCCTCCGAGGCCTTCTCGTAGAAGAGTCCATGCGGATGCACGCTGTAGGGCCGCGAGGCTTTGTTCTTAAAAACAACCTTGATCGTATCGCCGACCTCCGCGCGCAGGATTGGTCCAAGCAAACCAAGGTATTCGTCCTGCGGGGCGCGCGGCTTCCGTGTTGTGAACGTACCGTCGGTATACTCCCGGTAGACCGCCTTGCGATAGACGTGCCCAATGTGATTGGGTCCGGGCTGCGTATAGGCCGCCGACGTTCCTTCAAAAGGTTTGCCGGTGTTCATGTCAATGCCGAGCGGGGCATAGTCCCATTCGGTCTCTTCGGCCGCAACGTAGTAGGTGCGCACGCGCCCGCCCGCCTTGGGGGGATCTTGCATCGGCCGCGGTCTGGCGGTAGTCGCCGCGAGATGGGCCAGACCTCCGACCACGAAAAGGCAAACCGCCCATACCAGGGCCTTCATGACGATCTCTTGCTCGCTCCTTGCCAAAAATCAACCGTCAAAATCGGTGAACAATCTACATACTGCTCATTGATGTGTACATACAAGGGTGTGTAAATACAAGTCTCAAGCCTAAAGAAAAACCGGCGAGACTCGTTCAGGAGTCTCGCCGGTTTGTTTTGCAATTTGTCGCTCGTGACGGCTGGTACTATTCGCCGCTACGCGTTTCTCCAGCCCACTAGTTCGCCAATGGATTGGGGCGGATTTGCATGTGATTCACGGTACCTGAGCGGTTTTCGGTGAATCGCGGAAGATACGAGCTGTAGGTCATCCAAAGGCCTCGGCCCTTCCAACCGGCGTTGGGGTCGTCAATCCGACCGTCCAAACCACGAGCATAATAGGGCATCGGGTATGGGATTCGGAACACACTGAACTTTTCGGTCTTCGGGTCAAAAATGAACTGCGCGTCCGAAGTGGTTCCAGTGACGAACACGGTGTCCTTGCCGAGCCCGGACGCGTTGAATTGATCTATCCAAAGGTAGTAAGGAAAATCGGTACTGCCGGTTTCCTTGCCGGTGCCCTTGAATTTTAGCCCCGGCGTGTCCCAGAACTTCCACTCGCCAGTCTTGACATCCATGTGCCCGAGTTGACCGCTGCCCAATGAAACCCAAAGATTCCCGTCCGAGCTGAAGTCGATGCCGTGCGGGAAACGCCCTGGAGCAGGCAGTGCGTAGTCTTTGATTACATCGGTCTTGGGATCAATCATGTACACTTTGTTCGCAGGGCCTCCAGCCACGGGAGACGAATACCAAACCGTGCCATCGACTGGGCTGACAGCTTCTCCATAGCCCGTCCCTGGAATCATTTTCTTCGTTGCCGGGTCAATCCGCAGGAAGTTCTTCGAAGCACCGACCTCCGTCGCTTTTATCGTCTCAAGATTCGTCAAGTCCAGCTTTTTCGTGTCGAGTTCGCCTGCCGCGGAACCGCCGCCATCGGTCCAGATCCGGCCTTGCCAATCCAACTGCAGGTGATGAGTGTTGTATCCAGTATCGACCATCACGAATTTATTGGTTTTCGTATCGTAGTAACCGAGTTCCATATTGTTACCGCGCGCAGCCAGCATATTGTACGCGGCATCTACATCCGCTGGGTCGTTGGTGCCCGTGACGATCGTATTCTTCGTCCACGCTGGATAGTATTCCTTGCCCCCGGCGCGAATCTGCACGGTCATCCAGACCCTGCCTTTCTCATCGAACATAGGATTGTGGGGGCTGGCCATCCATTCCTTATCTTCCCCAACATACGCTTGCTCTTCTTCCGTGCCGTGGTAGTAGTCCTTTGTCAGGGAGTAACCATGGCTCTTGTCCCGTGGTTCCACCTGGAGCCATGAGGTGGTGTTCTTCACCGGGTCCAAAATCAACAATCTACCTCCGCCGGTTCGATCCACCCCGTACACTTTTCCATTCGGGTACAACGTCGGATTGCGCTTGTCCGTAGATATCAAGTCGTGAACGAAGGACTCTGGGAAACCCCAATCCCACTGAGATACAACAACATTGCGTTCGATACCGGTTGGCCGCGGAGGCGCGGGAGGAACTTCTCCGGCTGCAATCCGAGTGCCCCAATCCGCGAGCATTCTCTCAACGACGTCTCTGCCGAGCCCATTGAGTTCTTGATGCATCGACTTAGCTCGCAGGAACATCGCGTCCCAATCTTTGGCCGTGGTATAGATGCGCGTTTGGGGCATGCCGAGCTCATGGCAGTGGTTGCACCCGTTCCTCAAGGTCGCAAGCCATTCATCTTGACTCTTGTACTTGGCTGGAAGATCGCTCATCGGGGGCGGCTGAATCAGCGACGTCCAATAACTGGCAGGATAGATCTTCGCCGCTTCTTGCGGAGTTGCCGCGCTGGCAACCTGCAGCTCCACCTGCTCGCCGCACACCGCTTTGACGCGCTCCGAATCCTTCAGCCCGTAGCCGCGGACCCATACCTCGTACGCTCCTTCCGGCAGGTCCGGAACCAGGAACCGTCCCTGATCGTCGGTGACGACAATCTTGCGGAACGGTGCCGGTAAAGATTTTGTCTCAGCGATCACCCAGACGCCGGCTTCAGCTTTCCCGCCGTTGCTGTTCACAACGACGCCGCCTATGCTGCTCTTATCGACTTTCAATCCAGGTACATTCCGCGGGCCGCCGACAACCGGTCGAGCAGCCACAAACAATACTGCCAGAAGAACCACTGCCAGAAAAACCCAGGTCATCTTGCGCGTTACGGTTCGCATCTGCAGCCCTCCAGTTGGAGCTCGTGAGTGAAACTAGGCTAGCATCAAAAGAATGTCAAGCCAAGCAGCTTGCGGAGAGTGTGCCCCCATGCTGTGGGCGCAAGGTAAGACCAATGCAGCTGTTCGTCTGGAACGACTCTGGGACGACGTTGCCAAACAACATGAACTGGACATATTGCGCGCATATCCGGCAAGCACTTTCCTGGCGGAAAGGACGAACGTGTTTTCAATACTATTTGCGCGGAGCATTCGGCTGTTCGTTCCCCGCTGAATAATCTTCCTAATATCCCCGGAGCAGCGGGGTGGAGTGTAAGCGTGCCCTGCCGCAAGCGGCAGGTACTCCGGAATTGGGTACTGTAGGTTCTTGTCCAACCATGGGGAAAGTAGAGCGACCAACTGCCTCCAAAAAAAGTCTCAGGGAGGATGGACAGCCAGTTCCATCCTCCCTGATACCAACAGCGGGCAGCCTTGTGAAGCTACTTTTTGGCAGCGAACACCGGCACACTCTGTATTTGGCCGGCTTTGGCGAGCTGTTCGCGTTCAGCCTTGGTGAGCGGTTCGTAAATGAGGGACTTGCGATACTGAGGCAAGTTCAGAGACCGAACCCTGCGCTCGCCTTGGAAAGAGGTGATGACCAAGCTCGTGGGGCGTTTCGTACTGTCGTTAATCGTCGGCATGTGTGTAAAGAACGACTGGCTATTGCTCACCGATTGAACGAGCGTCGCAGTGTGCAGTGAGTCCATGGTGATCATGTATTCGCCCGCTGGGAGTGTGGCTGTGCCCCAGTGGACTTCGTAAGGCAGCGTGAACCTGCCTGTGACGCTCTGGGCATTCGCCGCGGCCGCGGACGCGCACATCGCTAACGTAAGGATCGCAAGCATTTTGATGGTTTTCATGTTCGATCTCCTCTCGTTGTGAGTCGTTTCAACTGCCTCATATGGGCGCATCCTGCGTCCACGAGGCGCGGGAAGCAATGGAGGGGACCATGATTCCGCCATTATTCCGGCTTAACAGCTAACTCGCCGAAGGGACGGGATTTCCGGGTCCTTGGTGGGCGGGTGGTGGGTGGAAAGATCAGCTTTCCCAGATCTTCGTGGCAGCGCCAGTCTGGGCTAGAATCCAGTGCCCGCGTCACCCAAGCATACTGGCAAGTCCTGATAATCACACAACCCCAGAAGGCCGAGCGTCTCCTTAAGTTGCTCGTTTGCATCTAGATTGCCCAGAACCAATTACCCGCGGGTTATTTACTCTTAGGGGCAACAGAGGACAAGGCAAGCGGTGTAGTTAATCTCTTTCTTGTTAGCATAGAGTTCTCCCATCGCCCTGATCACGCCCTTTGTTACTGCACGGAGGGCCACTCGTATTTTGGAAGACAAACCATTGGTGGACGAGTGTATATGGATACCCTAATCACATTCTTAATCGCTACGGCGATCTGCCTGATCTTCCTCTTGAGCTATACGAAGAAACTCAAGAGGCGGGAAAGGGAAGCGCACGAGGCCGCCAAGAAAGGAGCTATTTACTCCGAGGGACCGCGTGCGCAGCATCCTCATATCGATGCGAACGCCTGCATCGGTTGCGCTACCTGTACAGGTGTATGTCCCGAAGGCGACGTCCTCGCGATGCTGGGCGGCAAGGCTGTCATCGTCAACGGTTTCAAATGCATCGGTCACGGTCTCTGTGCAGATGCCTGCCCTGTAGGAGCCATTAAAATGGTCATGGCCAGCCCCGGCATGTCCGCGGATCTGCCCGTGCTCTCGCCCCAGTGCGAAACCAATGTCGCTAATCTATTTATCGCTGGGGAATTAGGAGGCCTGGCCCTAATCAAGAACGCCGTTAACCAGGGCCGCGATTGCGTCGACATTGTGGCGAGCAGGATTGAGGCGCTTCGCGCCAAGTCGGGTGGCGACACTTGGGATTTGCTGATTGTGGGCGCAGGACCGGCAGGAATCAGCGCGTCACTGCGCGCGATCGAACGAAAGCTCAGTTATGTAACAGTCGAGCAGGATGAGGTTGGGGGTACAGTTGCCAAGTATCCACGGCAGAAACTGGTCATGACCAGCCCGGTGGAGTTCCCGCTCCACGGGAAGTTCAAGAAGCTGGAGCTTTCCAAGGAAGAGTTGATCGCTTTCTGGAAGTCGGTTATGGGACGGGTGAAATTCAACGTACGTACGGGTGAGAAGATCGAGGATATAAGTAGAGCAGAGGACGGCGTTTTCACGGTCGTTTCAAACAAGGCGCAGTATCCGGCGCGCGCGATCATCCTTTGCCTCGGACGAGCCGGGAATCCGCGCAAACTCGGAGTGAAAGGCGAAGAACTGCCTAAGGTGATGTACCGGCTCATTGAGACCGACCACTATATCAATAAGCAGGTTCTCATCGTGGGGGGCGGCGATAGCGCTGTTGAAGCCGCTATGGGGTTGGCGAACCAGAAGGGCAATAAAGTCACACTCTCGTATCGGCGAGAGGCTTTCGCCCGGATCAAAGAACGAAACGCCGGGCGTATTCAAGAACATATGCGCTCGGGAAAGGTGACCGTTCTGTTCAACTCCATGCCGACAGAGTTCCGGTCCGACAGCGCCGTTCTCGAAATCAATGGACAGACCCAGGTCATTCCAAATGACTATGTTTGGATTTTTGCGGGCGGCGAGCCCCCTCGAGCATTCCTGGAGAAAATCGGGGTGCGGTTGGGGAGTCGGGACATAACGCTTGAGGCGAGCAACGAAGCCAAACTGGAACTGGCCCGTTCTTAAGACACAACCACTCACGATTCGGGCAGGTCCGCGACGAGCCGACTCTCGCCGAATTTACCTCGTCATCATGCCCTTGAACAGCGGGGTTGCCGAGACAGGCTGGCGCGGCCAGTCAAGACTCTCACCTTTGCCCAGTCTCTCGGCACAAGGCCGGCACAGTCCCACCGTGGCGGATTCGCCATTCGGCTGTGTTTGTAGTTCCCCCGTCATATCTTTGTTCCCAGCCGAGGCTTTCAGGTGCTCACAGAGATATTCCATCCGTGTGCCGAAGTAAAAATATTCCTTTTCCGGGGTGTATAGCCGTATCACCATCGCTCCATACCTCCCAATCCATTTTCTGACTCAGAGTACTGGAATGCTAGCGCCAGGTATCGACGGATGCCCAGCTAGGTATTGATGACTCAGCGGCAATACATATTCGGAATATGGAGGGGTGCGGCCAGTCTAAATTCACGGCGCCGGGGCGAGGAGGCCGGACCAGAAGTGCGCTGTCTAGTTCGACAGGGCGGCCCTGGGGGCCGTCGAGGAGCTCTGGCGAGCCTGAATCGAACGGCAAAGAGCCAGCGGCGCTAACGGTTGACACGCCAGAACGGCAGGAATAGGCTTTCGGGCGAAGGGCAAAGGGGGATGCTATGACCGTTGCGCCAACACCTCCCGATGAAGAGAGGCGGCTGGAAGCTCTGCGTGGTTTCAATATTCTTGATACGCCTGCCGAAAAGGCCTTTGACGATCTTGTTCGGCTCGCTGTGTATATTTGCGGGACGCCAATCGCAGCCGTTAGCTTCATCGACAAAGATCGACAATGGTTCAAAGCAAAGGTGGGTCTGACGGTGCCGGAGACGAAAAGGGATATTTCATTTTGCTCTCATGCCCTTACGCTACCCAATGAGACGCTGATCGTGCCGGATGCTTCATTGGATGCCAGGTTTTCAGATAATCCGCTGGTCACAGGTGAACCGAAGATCCGCTTCTACGCGGGGGCGCCTCTGGTCACTGAGGACGGCTTCGTCTTAGGAACGCTTTGCGTAATTGACCACACTCCAAAGGAGTTGAGCGCCGCGCAGATTAAGGCCTTGGAGGTCCTCCGCAATCAAGTCATGCGAGAACTTGAACTCCACAGGAAAAACATAGAATTATCAGAGGCAAACAAGAAGCTGGAGCAGGCGCGTTTAGATCTGTCAGAGGGAGAGACTCGCTATTAGATAGTGAATCGGGCGCTCCGTTGCCCATTCATCGCCGGCATCGAAACCACGGTCCCAATTCCGCTGAAGTCTAACAACAATTCCCCGTCAAGCCCCGAACCCTCATGTTGCTGCAGGAGAAGGAACTCTTCTTACACTCTCCATACCATCCCCAGCGAGTGGTCAACGAAGAGGACGGGGGCGCAGCGGCCCGATGCTGACAGACTCTCTCAAAACTTGGAATCGGGAAGGTACAACCTTGGGTCCATCGGTTCCCGCAGTTGAGCTCGCACCGCAGTAGAGCAGGAACCAAATCGGGATCGCGCACACAGCAAAAACAATATAGAGCCCCGCGAACCAGACGACCTTCGGAGCCATTATGAACGCCACTAGAAGAGTGATCAGCACCGATACAGCCAACAGTCCTAGTGTCGCTTTCACTGCCGCTCTTCTGCGCTTAGCCGCCAACATTGTTGCCGATTCAAAAGACATGGTAGTCACCAGTGGTCGAGATTTGACCGCTAACGCTGAATGTTGTCTTTGCTCTGCAGCAAAATAGGAGCAAATTGTCGGATCAGACTTGACCGAGAATTTCAATCAGCCACGATTACAGTCAGGAGTGCGGACGGCGCGAGATGGTTGAAGCATTTCGAGAGCGCCGCTGTTCACTCTTGTGGGAGAGTGATTCGCCTTCAGAACGGAGGTTTGTCCTACGTCAAAGACTTCGCTGTCTGGAACGCCATACTAGGAGGTAATTCATAACCTCGCAGTTGTTCAAGCACTAAGGGGCGTCTTCCCTCAAGACGCCCCTTTTTCTTTTGGGGTTCCATACGGGGACGCGTCCAGCTTCATGGAATCAGCCAGTTACGAACTGCCTAGTTGCCGAAGAAACAGAAGGGTGTCGATATAGTTCGCCCAGTTCCAAAACGAACCAAGCAGAGTGAGCAGTGCAACTAAAAGCGTTTCGGTCGATAAACACGCCACATCTCGAGCAGTCCGCTCCTCGGAGCCCGGCCACTTGATTGCACAGCCACAAGGTTGGGCCTCATTGTCGAACCCTGGTTGACAGCGAAGCACGACTGTCCCTTCGGGCAGGTGTTTGGGCGTCTGCGCGTGTGCCACAGTGGATCTGAATATGACCACGGCTGAACACTGTAGTTTCGCTGGCTGTGACCAGGCTGTCGTTTCATCGCTTGAGGGCGAGGAACTTTGCCTGGAACATTTTATTTCCGTCTGCTACGAGCAGCTCGATCGGTACGCCGAGATGCACAAGGGCCACCATATCAGTGCGTCTGACACGGAATCGATGCACCGTAACGACTCAAAACTACGGTCTCGGTATCCTCTTTCCAGGCACAGCCGCCAGGCCTGTCGCAGC